>Ga0180436_10000570_pt1 | contig 37830 bp, 50 predicted proteins | sample SS_ome_2_FD_132434 | JGI IMG/M metagenome (GOLD analysis project Ga0180436, IMG submission 132434) | Hypersaline lake sediment archaeal communities from the Salton Sea, California, USA - SS_3_S_2 metaG | ecosystem: Environmental > Aquatic > Non-marine Saline and Alkaline > Hypersaline >... | reverse complement strand
TCTCTGAAAAAATTTTTCGAGCTCCGGCCGCCACCGAAACCGTTAACCAAATGACTTTTTAAATGATTTTTGGAGGGTCAAAAAATGTCACTCGTGTTAATAATTCACACGGTTATTTTACTCGGCGCCGCTGTTATTGTATTCGCGACCACGGACGCGGCGGATCGAACCGAGGCCGGAAAAATTGGAGTTCTCAATTTATGGCTTAATTGGACGCTCCAGCTCTATTGTGTTTATTTTTTATCAAAGATTTTACAGTTCAAGGGATGAACCGGGCCCGAAACTCGCCCGGATCCCCGCCAGATCCTCCCAGGGCGCGACGGAGTCCCCGGCCCTGGGGTTCTGCTACCTGGGAACTGGAGAAAACCGCTTAAAAACGAAATAAACAGGCCGAAATCTGGAGAAACCAGGGAGAAAAATCCGGAAACCTGGAAAAACCAGGAAAAACTCCGGAAACCGGGGAATTGACCACGTCGTCAACCATTGACAGATCCCGGGTTCTCTGAAACACTATAAGTCAGCTGGTAGTAAATCCCTTTTAACCGGACGCTCGCTCGGATCCATTCCGACCGGGCGTTCGTGTTTTACGGGCTCGGATCCGGATCCCAGCTCCAGGATCCAGGGCCCGGACGGAGGCGAAAAGATGTCGAACACTTGGGGAAAAGCAGTTCCGAACAAGTTAAAAGTAATTAATGGCAAGCGCGGCGAGGATTACGTCGAGCCGGAGATCGAGATCCCGGATCCGCCGGAGACGTTACCCGTCGAGGCCCAGCTTGTCTGGATGGAAATCGCGGCGATCCTGGTCAAGGCCCAGATGTTAACCGAGCTGGATCTCCCTCAGCTCGAGGTTTATTGTTTGTCATATATCCGCTGGCGGAACGCCGAGGCGGAGCTGGACGACAAGGGAATGTTGATGTCGTTCACCCGGGACACGGGCGAGATATATGAGCAAGTCAGGCCCGAGGTCGGACTCGCGCGGACTTATTACGCCCAGATGAAAACAGCGGCGGACGCCCTGGGGTTATCCCCGGCGGCCAGGGCCAAGATCGCACCCGGCGCCGGGAAGAAAAAAACAAAAATGGGCGACATGCTGGACTAGGCGCCTGGAGGATCCAGGGCCCGGCGGGGTCGAGTCCCGGGTCGAGTCCCTGGGCGGAGTTCCTGGAGGGATCCGATAATGTTTGACGCAATAGCCGCGAACAAGGCGCTCGAGTTTATTAACCAGCTCCGGCACACGACCGGAAAATGGCGGGGCCAGACGTTCGATCTCCGGACATGGCAAGATATTATTATCTCGTTATTCTTTGGAACTATGATCCAGGCGTCGACGCCGACGACTCGCGGGGTTCGTCAATACCAGACGTGTTATGTCGAGATCCCGCGCAAGAACGGGAAAACGGAGCTCGCCGCCGGGGTCGCGTTAAAACTCCTCTGCGCGGACGGGGAGCAAGGCGCGGAGATCTATTCATGCGCGGGAGATATCGACCAGGCCCGGCGCTGTTTCAATGCCGCTGTTAGTATGATTAACCAGGACGAGGATCTGAGCTCCCGCTGTAAAGTCGTCCAGTCCCAGAAAACAATTATCTATCCTCCGACGGATTCAATATATCGCGCCGTCTCCTCCGATGCTTACACAAAGCACGGGCTCAACGCCCACGGGATTATATTTGACGAGCTCCACGTCCAGCCGAACCGGGAGCTCTGGGACGTTATGACAACGTCGATCGGATCTCGCGAGCAACCGGCTACTTTTGCGATTACGACCGCCGGGGTCGACAGAAAATCCATATGCTGGGAAATACACGACTACGCGCGGCAAGTTGCTAACGGGATTATTGACGATCCGACTTTTCTCCCTTTTATTTACTCCGCTTACGAGACGGAGGAGGAGCAAGCGAGCGAGCCGGACGCCTGGATGGATGAGTCCCGCTGGTTCGCGGCAAATCCCGCCCTGGGGGACTTCCGCTCTCTGGAGGAGATGCGAACTCTATTCAAGAGATGCCAGCACACGCCCGCATTGATCCCGACATTTCAGCGGTTATATCTTAATATGTGGGTCTCCGCTTACAGCCGAGCTATTGACATTAATCGCTGGAACGCTTGTTCGGGCCCGCTCCCGGATCTCCGGGGCCGGGTCGCGTATGGCGCCCTGGATCTCAGCTCGACCGAGGATCTCACCGCGTTTATTCTCTTGATCCCTTACGACGACAGGTTCGTCGTTATTCCGCGGTTTTTTTGTCCGGAGGAGAATATCCTCGTCAGGAGCCGCCGCGACCGGGTTCCTTACGATCAATGGGCCCGGGATGGATATCTGATCGCGACTCCAGGAAATGTTATCGATTACGACGCGATACTCCGGCACGTTACGAACGCCCGGGACGACTACGATCTCCGCGGGATCGCGTTCGACCGCTGGGGAGCGACGAGGATAGTCCAGGAACTCGAGAAAAGAAATATCGAGGTTATTAATCACGGCCAGGGTTACGCGTCAATGAACGCCCCGACAAAAGAATTATTGACTCTGGTCTCCTCCGGCGGGCTCCTCCACGACGGGAACCCGGTTCTCACATGGCAAGCTGACAACCTGGTAACAATAGCGGACGACGCCGGGAACCTCAAACCGAGCAAGAGCAAGTCGTCGGAAAAGATCGACGGAATAGTCGGTCTCATTATGGCAATTACGATGCTCAGTTCAGAACCCGAGAAAAAAGAGTCGGTTTATAAAACTCGCGGGATCCTGGGAGTCAAGTTCGGTTAACACTCCCTCCGATATCTCCCCGATATATTCAATTTTATTTTTAAATTTCAAACACATAACGGCGGAAATCCACGTCGTCAACCATTGACATTTTTTATATTTTACGCTTACGCTTGAAATGGCAGTCTTTACGCCCGTTATCAGGAGGTTTACTAGATGGAAATTGATCCCGCGACACAGCAAGCACTCGTCGACGCTGTTATTAATTCCCTGGAGGCGTCCGGGGCCCTGGACGGCTCGATTTTAACCACGTTACTAGGCACGGCCGGAGGCGGTTCGTTAATTATCGCTTTTCTGGGACTACTTTTAAAGTCCGCCTGGACAAGTCACTCTAAAGAGCACGAGGCGATCTGGTCTCGCCAGGACGAAACCAGGGAGAAAGTCGACAAACACGCGCTGGCATTGACCGCGATCGAAACCTCCCTCCCGTATTTGACTAGCGGGATCGACGAAATAAAACGAGAAATAAAAACATTACAGACATTACACAAAGGCGGCGCGAATGAACCTTAAAACGCTACAAACACGAAGCAAGCGACTTTTTAACCAGGCGGTCGGTTACACTTACAGGCAGATCGAACGGAGGTTCACGGACGAACAGAAACTCCGCTGGCTCGACGTCGGAGGATACGGAAACACGTCCGCCGGGGTTCGAGTCACGCCAGACACGTCAATGCAAGTCGTGACAGTTTATGCTTGTGTTAACCTATTATCCCGGACGATCGCCGCGCTCCCGCTTAATTTGTTCAGACGTAAAACAGACGGGACGGCGGTTATCGCCTCGAACCACCCGCTCCAGACAGTTCTCCACAGGCTCCCTAATGAAGAAATGACAAGTTATAAATGCCGGGAGACGATGTTCGCTCACATCTTGCTCTGGGGGAACGCTTACGCGGAGATTATACGGAACGGCGCTGGCCAGGTCGTCGAACTCTGGCCGATACACCCGAGCCGGGTCACTCCAAAGCGGGACGTTAACGGGAAATTATACTATGAAATAACACTCCCTCCAGGACAGGCGACGGCGAACGGTCAAAACCTGGTTAACATGCCGCCGTCGAGGATCCACCACCTAAAGGGCCTGGGGCCAACAGGCGTCGAGGGTTATTCTGTTATCGCGCTCGCTCGCGAGGCGATCGCCGCTGGTATGGCGGCCCAGGAATACGCAAACAGGTTTTTTTCTAACGACTCAACGCCGCTCGGGTTCTTATCACACCCGGGCCAGCTCGGAACCGAGACCGTCGACCGACTCGAGAAATCCTGGGAAGAAAAACACGGCGGACTCGCCAGGGCCCACAAGGTCGCGATCCTGGAGGAGGGCCTCCAATGGGTCTCGATGGGGATCCCGGCAAAAGACGCCCAGCTGTTAGAGCAAAGACGGTTCTCAAAAGAGGAGATCGCGACACTTTTTGGAGTCCCACAGCACCTTGTCGGGAACCTGGAAAAGGCCACGTTCTCCAATATTGAGCACCAGGGGATCGAATACGTCGTCCACTCGATAACGCCCTGGGCGGTTAACCTCGAACAACAGATGGACAAGGATCTGTTAACTCCCAGCGAACAAGGCCGATATTTTACAGAGCACAATGTTAACGGGCTCCTCAGAGGCGACACAAAGTCCAGGTTCGAGGCTTACGGCCAGGCAAGGCGCGACGGCTGGATGTCCGCGGACGATATCCGGGATCTGGAGAACCTCCCGCCGCTACCGGACGAGCAAGGGAAAACATATATCGTCGGTCGAAATATGGTCGACTTAAAACTTTTAAGCGATGAAAAAGAATTAAAAACAGGATCGGAGGGAAATACAAATGGCACAAACGGCACAGGCGCGAGCGCCCCGTCAGAATAATATTATTTCGATCCCGGACGGTTACACATACCGGACAATCGATGTCGGGGAGATCCGGGCGGACGCTCCCTCGAACGCTCCGGAGGGATCGCTCGGAGAAAGACTGACAGGATACGCCGCAAAATTTAACACAAGGTCGGAGCTGATCTACGGGCAATTTTACGAGGAGATCGCTCCAGGCGCGTTTAAGGACTCGCTCCAGGACGGCGCCGATGTCAGGTTCACTCTGAACCACGACAAGAATTTTGTCCTCGGCCGGAATAAGTCCGGAACGCTGGATCTCCGGGAGGATAACACCGGGTTAAAGTTTGAGGTTTGGCCGCCAGAGTCTCAATGGGCCCGGGATCTGTTAACGTCCGTGAAACGCGGAGACATTAATCAATGTTCGTTCTTATTCCGGACGATCGAGGACGACTGGCGGGAGGATACGAAATCAGGGCTCCTGGTTCGGACACTTGTAAAAGTTGCACTCCGGGACGTCTCGCTCGTGACTTATCCCGCTTATGAGGACACGCTGGCGGAGGTTCGGTCGGAATATGAATCCGCCCTGGAAAGATTCAAGGCGGAGCGGATCCAGCCGAGCGAGGCCAGGGCCCGGGAACTGGATCTCCTGGAGGCGGAGATCTCCCTGGACGAACCCATGGGGGAATAAATAAAAATGTTTGTTAAACCGTCAACAAACAAACAAACACGAGGTTAACACGAGGTTATTAAATGCCGATCCCGAAACCACGCGAGGGCGAGACTCAAGACAAATTTATGTCGCGCTGTATGGGCGATCCGACAATGGTTAAAGAATACGACCAGGCCCAACGATGGCAGATCTGCGACTCCTCCTGGAAAGAATCGAAACGGGAGGAGCCGGGGTTCGAGTCCGAGCACAGGCGCCGGGATCTGGAAATCTTAGAATCAGAGATCGAGCTGGACACTTAACAGCCGGGGCGATCTCGTATTCAAAAATTCTTTTTATAGGAGGTTCAAAAATGAGCCAGGAATCAATCAAGTTAAGAGAAGAAAGGGCGGCGCTAGTCGCAAGGGCCCGCGAGATTAACGACAAGGCCCTGGCAGAGTCCCGCGATCTCACAGCTGAGGAGCGGACGAACTACGACTCCGCGATGGAAAAAGTCAACAAGCTGGGCGAGACGATTAAAGACATGGAAACCAGGGAAAAACAGCTGGCCGAGGCAGAGGCCGAGCTGGAGGCCCGGGAGTCCAGGTCGATTGCACCCGACGGCACCGCTGGAGCTCCTGGAGGAGCCAAACCGACAGGCGACGAGAAACGCGACGATCCCATGGTTAAACTTTACTCTGGGATCGAGCAACGCCAGAGCCAGGTCGATAATGAAATGCGGGCTTTTAATAACTTTATTAAATCAGGAGTCCAGGAGGACGAGCTCCGGACACTCCAGGCCGGGATCGATACTCTGGGCGGTTACTTAGTAACTCCCCAGCAGTTTATCGCCGAGTTAATCAAGGATCTCGATAATATGGTATTTGTTCGCCAGTATGCCAGGACATTTACCGTCACTAACGCCGAGTCCCTGGGCGCTCCCGCCCTCGATACGGATCTGGGCGATGCAGAATGGACAAGCGAGCTCGACACAGCCGACGCCGAGGACATGGAGTTCAACAAACGCGAGCTCCGGCCTTATCCGCTGAGCAAGCTCGTTTTAATTTCGTTTAAACTCCTCCGCGCCGCCGCTCTGAACCCGGAAACTCTGGCACGTCAGCGCATGAGTTACAAGTTCGGGGTCGCCATGGAAAAAGGTTATCTGACCGGATCCGGCGCTGGACAGCCGCTCGGAATATTTACCGCGTCCGACGATGGAGTCTCAACAGCTCGCGACGTCGACTCCGGGGACAATACCAGTATTACAGCCGACGCCCTCCGCGAGATGAAATACGCGCTCAAGGGCCCGCATTATCAAAAGGCCCGCTGGTTATTTCACAGGGACGCTTTGTCCGTTATCTCCAGGCTAAAAGCTGAGGACGAGCAATATCTCTGGAGTCCCGGCCTCCGGATGGATAACGAGGACATGATCCTCGGCCGCCCGGTTGACATGAGCGAATACGCTCCGAACACATTTACCCAGAATTTATATATCGGCGCCCTTTGTAATTGGGCCGATGGTTACTGGATCGCCGACTCGCTCCAGTTCCAAGTCCAGAGGCTTGTCGAGTTATACGCTCGCCAGAACTCCCTCGGACTCCTGGGACGCGCAGAGTCCGACGGGATGCCAGTCCTGGAGGAGGCATTTGTCCGGATGAAGTTATCCGCTTAATATTAATTACTCCCGGGCCCTGGATCTCCTGGGGCCCTGGAGACGGTTTTAAAATCCACTAATGGAGGCTTTACAATGTTTAATTTACTTTCAGATATTATATTGAGCAAGGTCGAGGGAGCGAACGGCGCCGGAACGTCTGACGTCGAATCAGATATCCTCGATATGCAAAATGCCGACGGCGTCGTGTTTATGGGAGTCCCTTGCACCACAGCGAACGCCGCTAATAACATCAAGGTTCAGATGGGCGACGAGTCCGATCTAAGCGACGCCGTAGACGTCGACGGATCCGAGATCACTCCGGCGGCCGCGAATGAAATCGTCGCGATCGATATCAGGCGCCCGCGCAAAAGATACGTCCGCGCCGTGATTACCCGCGGCGTCTCGACAGCGACTCAGGCGATATATGGGATGCTCTACAATCTCAGGAAACCTGGCGTCGACAATAACGAGACAGACGTTATCCAGTCGGTTATTTTGAACTCGCCCGACGAGGTTTAATTCGACGGGAACTGATATTTAAATTTTTCTCCCTGGGGCCGCCCGCCCTTTTCACTCCCAGGACGGCGGCCCAGGGAATTTTATCCGTCACTTAAAATTAAATCGAGGAGGGGCGACTCATGCAGTCAGACAGAACAAAAATGGCGCCGAGCCAGGAAGTCGTCGAGGTTACGATCCCGAACGGGGCCGCGTTATCAGCCGCGGTAAATCTTTACGGGTTCCGGCTCGCTGGTATTCAGATGCCCGCGGCCTGGGACACGGCGATTTTGACGCTCCAGGGTTCGCTAGACGGGGCGACGTTTTACGACGTTTACGACTCCGACGGGAACGCGGTCGAGCTCGACGTCGACGACCAGCGGTTCGTTACAGTCTTTACAGGTTATACAGCCGGGATCCCGATATTAAAACTCAGATCCGGGACGTCCGCGTCCCCGGTCAATCAGACCGCGGATCGCGTTATTAAACTTTTACTTTCTAAAGTCCGATAACGAGGAGGTTAAAGGATGAAAAAACGGAAAACAGGTTTTAAAAAATATCTCCCGTTATTGCTATTGTTAACGCTTTGCGTCGGAGCTGTTTTTCCGGTTTACTGGTCTCTTGTCCAGAGCAAGTCAGTTTTAAAAGTCCGGGGAGATATCTCCGCGATCGCGCTCAAGGAAATGTCCGGGGATCCGACGACAATTCCCGATTATGGCGTCTTATACTCTAAGGACGACACGACATTAAATTACATCGACGGCGCGGGTAATAGCTACGATCTAACAGCTGGAGGCGGAGGCGGCGGAGAATGGACAGTCGCCGGAGGAGTCCTGGCGAACACGGTCTCGTCGGTTACGTCTATCGATCTCGAGATCTCGGGAACTCCCGTCGCGTCGGTTACATCGACCGCCCTGGACGTTAAGGATCTTTATGTCAAATATGGGGATAATACGGACAAGGATTTAACGCTGACAATGTTGGATCTCGGGGTCGCCGATATCCCGACCACGTTTACAATTAGCAATTATCATTATAATTATTTTTTGCCGATTGATGTCCAGTTATCATTCGGCGGATCCGCTGGTCTGTTTTTAAACTCCGGCGTTTATATCGACTCAACAGCGACCGGGGCCGTCCCCGGGGTCGAGGTCGTCCAGAAATCAACGAACCCGGCTTTTAAAGCGACGGTCGGATCCGGGATCAATACAGGGACAGTCGGACTCGTCGACATTAATAATTCTAATAACGACGGCCGGGCGCTCAATATCTACGGAGCTAACGGAACCGCCGCGACCGCGTCTCTGGTCTCCATAGTCCAGGCGAACGCGACATTTGACGAGCACATGGTCACGCTGAGCAACGCCAGCGGCACGGATGCGCTAAACGTCGCCGACGGGACAGTCACGCTCGCTGAACACTTATTCCTTGCAGAAATCGCGACTCCGACGGCCCGGACTAATTACGGGGCAATTTATACGAAATCTGACGATAAGCTCTACTTCCAGGACGGCGCCGGATCTGAACACGAGGTCGCGTTCTCCGGAGGATCCGCTGGAGAATGGACGGTCGTCTCCGGAGTCCTGGCTAACACAGTTACAAGCGCGTCAAGTATTAACCTGGAATTATACGGCTCCCCGGTAGTTACGATCGCGTCGGGCGAGTTCGACACGACAACATATAGACTCCGCTCCGGATCCGCGGCGGACGCGACGACTCTAGTCCAGGGTCATATCGCTAAGAACGACACAGGGAAGTCGATAAGTCAAAACATCGGACTCCTGGGCGAGGCGGGAGCCGACTCGTCTTATCCTGGCTCCGGAATTGCCGGAATCTCAAAGACATTTGGAGCTCAACAGGCGCGGTCGGTTTATGGTCATGCTTATGTCAATAATGGGACGGATTCAGCAAGCGCGATCGCTGGTTATTTCGCCTCCTGGGATACTCACACGGGCGGCGACAATGTCGCGGTTTACGCCTGGGCGAACAACGGATCCGACGACTTTAGTTTTTACGGGTTCGGCGGCCAGTTGTTTAATGAGGACGAGGTTATCACGGACTCACAATTTTTTGTCCTGGAGGGGGCGACTCCGACAGCGCGCACCGATTACGGGGCGATTTACACTAAGAGCGACAATAAACTTTACTTCCAAGATGGGGACGGAACCGAGCACGAGGTCGCGTTCACGCCCTAATATTAATATTTAACAAACCAGAGGAGATTAGAAATAATGAGACATTTAACGAGATGTTTAAAGAGACGTTTAACGACAGTTTTAATACTTTGGCTCCTCCTCCTCCCGGCCGCTTGTGCTATTGCAGACGGCGACGCCCGGGATAAGGTCGAGACAGTTACAATTAAAATGACATTACTTGAACGGAAAATCCTCCCACAGCTCCGGCCCAGGAGGTCGTCAATCGAAACCCATAACGCCTGGGACGAGATCGAGTCCCTGGTAAAACTCACGCCCAGGGAGCGAAAAATCGCCTATAAGGGCCAGGACGACCAGGGCCGGGATCTCTGGGACTTGGAATCGATAGAACCCGTTAAAATCGAATTTACAGAGGATCTGGTTATCATTATCGCGGGGTTATTGAAAAAACTGGATCGGACGGAGGATATCCCGCTCGAGGCCCGGACTCTTTACGATAAATTTATAAACGAGGCTAAAAAACATGGGTTACTTTAAACAAACATATTTAAGACAAGTCGCGGCGCCCGCCCAGGAACCCGTCTCCCTGGAGGAGGCGAAAACACATCTCCGGGTCAGTCACAATCTGGACGATACTTATATCCAGGGACTTATCACCCTGGCGCGCCAGGAATACGAGCGCATAACGGGCCGCGCATTAATCACCCAAACATGGAAACTCGGGCTCGACTGGTTCCCGGGAATTATTTATCTCCCTAAATATCCGGTTCAGTCGATAACGTCTATCGTCGTCGCTGGGACTACCTGGGACGCCGCGAATTACGAAGTCGATTTAATCTCGATCCCTCCGCGGATCGTTCCCGTCTCTACCTGGCCGACAGTCCCGGTTGATAACGAGCTGAGTCCGATCGAGGTTACATTTATCGCGGGCGAGGGAGACGCTCCTGGAGACATTCCGGACTCGTCCCCGCTCCATGCGATCAAGTTATTAATATCTCATTGGTACGAAAACCGGGCCCCGTATGCCCAGGGAGCGACAACAGTTGTCGAGATCCCGGAGGCGGCTAAAGTTTTAATGACCAGGGCCCGTCAATGGTAAAAACAGAGGAGACACGAGGAGACACGCGGAGACGCGAGGAGATAAATAACAATGCCGACGAATCCAGGAATATTTAATCGTTATATTACGATCCAGCAAAAGGCCCCGGCCCGGGATCCGGACACTCACGAGGAGACCAGGGACTTTTCCGATTTTTATTCTTGCTGGGCGGCGATGATGCCGCTCGTCGGGAAAGAAACCTGGAGCCAGGTCGAGACACGGGTCGCGGAGGCGACGGGAAAATGGAGGATCCGGTTTTTTCCAGGGATCGTTCCAACTATGCGGGTTATTTATATTGACACGGACGACGGAGACAAGGAACGACATTTCGATATTCTCGGGATCGCGAAACCTTATGAGCTCCCGGAGTTCCTGGACTTGTTCGTCAAGGAAATAAAATAGCGAGGTCGCCATGGCAAGAGCCAAAAAATTCAAGGGTCGCGGCTGGCAGTTAAAACTTGCTCAGCTCCCTAAAGACGTCAGCGCCGGGATAGTCGCGAGCTCAGTCCTGGATAATGCGGAGACGATCCGGGAGGACGCGGAGAAATACGCGCCCAGGAGATCCGGGACTCTGGCGAAAAATATAATTAACATTCTTGAATTTTCTTCTCCTCTGGAGGCCCGGGCGCGAGTCGGGCCACGTAAAGGCAAGGGCAAGAACGACGTTTATTATGCGCCCTGGGCCGAGTTCGGCACCGTTCATTCGGCGCCGCGGCCTTACATGCGCCCGGCCTACGATTTAAATATAAACGCTGTTTTAAATAAAATCGGGCTCGATATCGCGACCAGGACAATTAAGGCGTTATCGCTCCAGGATACGAGGATAAAATAACGATGGGAAAATTCGCTCGACACTACCTGGCCGATCTAATTTACAACAATATCTCCCGGATCTCCGGTCGAGTTTATCCAGGCTATTATCCCCAGAAAGCGGGGAACGAGGGCCCGGTTCTCCCGGCCGTGACTTATTCGGAGATATCAAACCCGCGGACGACGTCGAAAGCTGGCAATACGGGAATAAGCCAGCCGCGCGTCCAGATCCGCTGTATAGATAAATTAAACTCTGGCGCCTGGGATCTCGCTCGCGAGGTCGAGGAGTTATTGTCCAGCCGCCGGAATTATAATTATAACGGGATTAAAATTTCACGGGTTCGATGCGTCAATTCGACGGAGGACTTCGACGAGGATCTCCGCGTCTGGAGCGCGATCCTGGATTTTATTCTCGAAATTTCTAATTTATAGGAGGCTAAAAAATGTCAGATCCAATTAACGGCACAGACATTCTGATCTTGCTCAATACTGGAACGATCGCCGTCCCGGTCTGGACTGCACACGCGCACCAGCGCGACGCGAGTCTGGACGAGACGAACGAATATATTGATACTTCCAGCAAAGCAAGCAGAAAGCGGACGGGGCTCGCGGGCCGCTACTCCGCAAGTTATTCACTTGACGGCCTGGAGATCTACGACGACGCGGCTCAGATCGTTATCCAGGACGCAGTCAGAGACGGAGATCTCGTCCAGGTTATGAGATCCAGGAACGGCGCTAATCTCGAATGGGCTTATGCTGTTATAACCTCGTTTACTCGTAATTATCCCGACCAGGACGCCAGCACATATTCGGCGACATTCGAGATAACAGGCGACTGGACTCCGGCTTAAAAAACGGCGCCCGGTTAAGGGATTTTAATTGAAACCAGGAATATTTTATTATTAATCAATAGGAGGTTTTAAAATGGCTGAATCTGAAATCACCGTCCAGGTCTTAGACGAGGACGGGTTAACTCCCTCATTCGAGGCGGCTAACGCCGATGGTAATTACTTTGCTAACGGCGGCAAGGCGTTTTTATATGTCAAAAATGCGAATATCAGCTCCGCCAGGACAGTCACGGTCAAGGGCCAGACAGATTGCAATCATGGCGTTTTACACGACCGCGACGTCACAGTCCCGGCGGACGACGAAATAATGATCCCTTGCGAGCTCCTGGAATGGTTTAACTCGAACGGGGAAACTCATATCGAATATAGTACGGAGGCGGATTTAACCGTCGCGGTTATCTCCCTCCCGTAGTTGTTTAATATTAACTTTTAACCACCAGAGGAGATTTTTAACGATGTCTAATGCAGATTTAACAAAGTTCGTAAAACTTGCAGACGGGGAGGAGCACCCGATCAGATTTACTTTTAACGCCCTGGTCGCCGTCGAGGGATTACTCGGCGAGTCGATCACAAAGATTTTTACCCGGGTCGCGGTCGAGAATGATATCTCTTTTACCGCGATCCGGGCGCTCTTATGGGCCGGGCTCAATTTCGGGGATCCGAACCGCCCGTTAACTCCGGCGGCCGTCGGCGAATTAATGGAGGGGATCGATATCGGCGAACTCGTCCCCGTGTTAACCGCGGCCATGGAAAACGCGTTCCCGAATAAACCTAAATCAAAAATAGGCGACGCGCCTCCGGTCAAAAATCCGGTTCCGGGCCGGGAGGATCTGGAAAACCCTCCCGAGCCTCCGACGGAGGGTTCGACTATTGGGAATTAATGAAACTAGCGGCCATGATGGATATAAAGCCAGGCGAGTTCTGGCTCTTGACGCCGCGCGAGTTATTCGTTTTTTACGAGGGTTACAAGCTAAGGATCGAGGCGGAGATCTCCAGGGAGACGCGGGCCTCCTGGCTAGTCGCGTCACTATCGAGACAAAAGCGGATCCCGAAACTCCGCTCCCTCCTGGCGCCGCTGAGCTCGAAAAAACGGAAACCGAAATCAAAAGCGAAAGTAATAGCGGAGCGGGATTATCTCGTCTCGCTTTATAATCAACGGATAAAAGGCACCACGGGCCCGGCTCCCGCGGGCTCTAAAAAATCAGAGGGAAAGGCAGAGGGCAAATAAAATGCCAGTTGCGAAAACGATAGCACAAGCGGCGGTTGACATAGCGGCGAACCTTAAACCGTTCGTCGATAATTTAAAAGATATGCCGGGCCTCCTGGAAAAGAAACTTAAACCGATGCAGAGATCTATCAGGAGGCTCAGCAGTCAGCTCGGGACGGTCGGATCCGCGATGTCAAGGGCCGTCACAGGCCCGCTGGCGGCCATGGGAGGAGCGGCCCTGGCCAGCGCCGTCAAGATTGATACGGCGCTAAAACAGATCCAAATAGGAACCAGGGCGAGCGAAACGGCCATGGTCGGCCTGGGCGAGTCGTTCCGGGATGTCCTCCGGGCGGTTCCAACAGACGTCGGCACGGCAAGCGCCGCGATCGCGGATCTTAACACTCTGACAGGCGCCACGGGTTCGACACTTACGGACATGGCGACAAAAGTCCTGGACGCCTCCAGGATGCTAGGCGAGGACGGAGCCGGGAACGCTCAAAAGTTCGGCAAGTTCTTAAATCAATGGTCAATCGATGCAGAGAACGCCGGGCCCAAGATAGACGGGTTATTTAAATTAACTCAGGACTTCGGGATCGGCCTCGGGACGCTACTCGAACAGCTCAACACTTATGGGCCTGTTTTGCAAAATGCCGGGATGTCCTCCGAACAAGCGGCGGAGTTCATGGCGAAATTATCCGCGTCCGGGATCGCGATCTCGCGAGTCATGCCGGGGATCAACGCCGCGATGCGAAAGTGGGCGGCGTCAAATATTGATCTCCAGGACGGGTTAAGTTACACGGTCGACCGGATCAAAAACGCAAAGACGGAAACCGAGGCGCTCACCCTGGCGACTAACGTATTCGGGGCCGAGGGAGCTCAACGTCTCGTTACAGCTATCCGGAACGGAGCTATCGAGCTCGACAATCTGGGCGCCTCCCTGGAGGGGGCGACCGGGACGATCGAGTCCACTTCCGGGGCGACGTTATCATTCGGCGACCGTCTGACACTCTTAAAAAATAACGCGATGCTCGCATTTGAACCGATCGGAGTCCAGCTCCTCGGGGCGCTCGAGGGACTGATCCCGCTCTTGATGGACGGCGCCCAGGTCGTCGCGGATCTCGGACAAAAGTTCGCGGATCTGGATCCGAAAACTCAAAAAATTATCCTCGGAGTCGGAGGTCTCGCGGCCGCGATCGGCCCGCTGGCTCTGGCCGCCTCCGGGATACTAAAAACATTTGTCGGGTTATCGACCGCGCTCCCGCTGGCCGGGAAAGCAGTCGCGGCCCTGGCCGGGCCCGTAGGAATAGCGGCCGCCGCGATCGCCTCCTGGGGCGTCGTTATTTACCAGGTCGTCGATAATTGGGAGATCCTATCCACGGGGACGGCGGAGATCCTGGGACGGATCCGGGATTCTATCCAGGAATTTATCGGCCAGGCGATCTCGGACGTTAAAGGGTTCGCCAATATCGGCCGGGAGATGGTCGCGGGACTCTGGGCCGGGATCCAGGAGAAACTAAACTGGCTCAAGGAAAAGACGTCAGAGCTGGCGAGCGCGATCCCGGACACTTTAAAGAAACTCTTGAAAATATCCTCCCCGTCTAAAGTCACGGCGGATATAGGAAAAGACGTCGCGCTCGGGCTCGTCAAGGGATACGACAAGGGAGTTAAAAACGAGCTCCCTAAAGTCCTGGATGAACACTTACGCCTTACAAAAGGCAAGTATGAAGTTATGAGACAGGAGGCGGAGCGCCAGGCGGAGGCTCTACTCAAGACGGAGAAACTCAGCTCCGAGGAGCGGGAAAAAGTCCGCGAATGGCTCCGGCTCAAAAAAGCGGAGATTACACAGCTCGAGGTCGACGACGAAAAGAAAAAAGCGGATCAAGCAAAACGGGACGAGGAGGCGACACTCCGGGAGCGCCAGCGAAATTGGGAGACTTACGTCAGCGAGGAGGGGACGTTCGCCCAGGGATTTAAACTCGGACTCGATAAGATGCAAGCGGACATGGTCTCCTGGGGCGACGTCGGGCTCCGGACTTTCCAGTCTGTTACAAGCTCCCTGGAGGGGACTTTTAAATCATTTGTCGACGACGCGTTCGCTGGGGATCTCAAGTCAGCGGAGGATTATTTTAACGGGTTCGCGAAAAATGTCCTGGGCGCGTTTATGGACATGATCGCAAAAATGGCCGCGCAAAAATTGACCGGGGCTATTTTCGGCGGGATGGATCTCGGCGGAGGCGGCGGGATCCTCGGCAGTATTCTACCAGGAGGCGGCGGCGAGGGAGGCCCTGGACTCCTGGGAGCTGGAGGGATTACAGACAAGCTCGGATTCGGCGAGGGAATAATGGGCGGAGTCGGCGCCGGGATCGCGTTCGGGACAGTTGCCGTCAGCGCCGCGCAGATTTACGAGGGAATATCCCAGGCGAGCGGGGCCCGGGATCTGGCCGGAGAAAATCGCGCGTTCGCCGACTTTCTCCAGGGACTCGGGTTAATGACCGCGACCGCGGATCGCTGGGGCGGCTTTGTTGATATGGACAAGGGCGTCCAGTTAATGGACGAGCTCTCAGGGTTCGAGGATCTCCTCCCGGCAGTCCGGGACTTTGTCGGATTATACGCCGGGGAGATGAAAGAAGCGGACTTGGCCATGGCGGAAAAATTAGGAACGACAGGTTATCTCGGCCAGGTCGGGGGGATGATTACAGCCGGGGCCGGGCTCGATGAGAACCAGATCAACCAGTTAATTAGTCAGATGCTTTTCTCGTTCAAAGACGCCGGGATGTCGATCGAGGAGTCCGCGGGGTTCTTAATGCAATTAATGCAACAAACCGACGCCGCCGGGGGCGGAGTATTTGACCGGGATGTCCTGGTCGGTCTCGAGCGCCTGGCGTTATCAGCCGAGGAGGGAACGCTCGGACAAACAATTAACCAGACGAATAATATTTCAGTTACGGGACTTGATCCCGACGATATAGTTAACCGGACAGCCGACGTCGTCGAGGATCGACTCCGATATGCGGATCGCGCCTAGTCAGGAGGTTTATTGATGGTCGAACCTTATAAAATACAGCCTCTTTTATATAAGAGATTTATTCGCTTCTTTTACGAGGGCGGTTATAACTTTTTCAAGGATCCAACAGACCGCGCGGCCCTGGATATCGCGTCAAATGCGGACTGGGGGATCCAGGTCGTTTTTCGGTTCTGGTATCAAACAGGCGGCGGGAATGACTGGCGGGATATATGCGGGAAATGGAGCGCGGCCCTCGATCCTGGTTATGGCTATCGCTTACAGATTAACTCCCAGGGCGGTTATATCAGACTCGCCACCAGGGATACAGGGGGCACCGCGAATTTTTACACGTCGACGGTCGGGGGACTGAACGACGGGAAAATATATAACCTGGTTATGTTTCAAGATCGGCAAGGTTACACTTACTTTAATTATGGCGAGGTCGGGAGCGGTCAGTTATCCCAGCTCGGCGACCGGATCTCTAGCGTCGCGGGCCTGGCGTATAATAACGACGGCGGGTTCTTTATCTCGGGCCCGGCTCCGACGGCGCTCCCGACGTCAGTTGTCGACCACGCCCCGTATTTAGGGGATATTTTTCTCGTCCGCGTATTTAATGAAATAAACCTCTTGTCCTGGAATTTCACTTTAAACGGAGACATTACCAGGAGAATAGATACTTATGATAAATTCGACGGGGAATATACTAACGATCCGGCGACACAACCAGGATGCGTTTCGGAATATCTCCTGGACAGTCCGGATCCGGACGCCTGGGATATTATCGCCGACTCCTCCGGAAACGGTTACGATCTGGAGTCCGTCAACGTCCCGACTCGGGCCTGCTACGGGAACGAGCTAATAAAATGGGACTCGTCGGATCTGGATCCGTCTTTCCATATCGAGGGCCAGGACGTCTCGAAAGCCGGGGATATCGTCCCCAATATCGCGCGGCACGGCGGTTATGATCCGACGCTGAATAAAGTTAATGACAAAAAGATCTCCCTTCGGGCCGTGTTTACCGCTAATAATCTCGCCGACCACGACATTAATAAAAATAATGACATGCTTATATTGAACCGACGCAATAATTCTATTTATGATCCATATCGCGAACGGTTCGCCAGGTTCTCCACGGCCCGGAGTTTTAACGATACAGAGGAGGAGCTCCATAATTACGTCACCCGACAGACGATCGAGTTAATATGTCCAGATCCGTTCTGGTATAAGGAATTTAAATTCGCGGATCCTCCGAGCACTCCGACCGAGTTCCTCCTGGACGCCGGGAATAATTACACGGAAATATTTTATGTCAATAACACCGGAAACGTCACAGTTTACCCGCGGTTTATGTTTTGTTCTTACGCCTCCCCGAACGGTTACATCGTAGTCGAGAACCTCGTCACCCTGGAGTCGTTCTCCCTGGGGCTCGTCACTATCGGCACCGCTTACGAGGATCTACTCTGGGAGATGTCGAACGAGGAGGGCGACGACTCCGGGAAATGTTTATATGTCGACTGCAACCTGGGCGAGGTTTACGCGCTCGACTATTACGAGTCGAAACAGAAATTTTTTAACGGGGTTTATATTGGACTCGAACCGGGACTCAACAGGATAAAAATAACAGGCGGTCAGATCGGCGGGAACCTGGGCGAGATCGGGGTTTTTATGGACTACCAGGAATTAGAGTTTATATAGAGGAGTTAACCAGATGCCGGAAATAATACAAACCTCCCCGGACTTTAAACCGATAGTCAGGATATTTGACCGTTATAAGGCTTTAAAATTGACGTTCACGGCCGACAAGCTGGTCGACGTCGATTTTAACCAGGATCTCGTCGGCGGGGATAAAGAGTTCAGTTTCGAGATCGACGGGCCTCCCCAGGTTCCAATCGAAATCGGGGATTATGCTTTGATCCAGAGGCGCCCGGACGAAAATCCTCTTTTTGTCGGGGAGATCCTCCGGACTCCGATCTCTAACGGGTTACACCTGGGCCAGGCGTCGTTCCCGATTACAGTTATTGACGAGCTCAATTATTCCGGCTCCGCCGCGATGATCGCCGCTGGCTGGACGGTTACAGGTTCCGGGATGAACGTCCAGCACTATATCAGCAACACGGCCCAGGAGACGCCGAATTATAATTGCCCGGATCGCTTGTTCGTCCCGGGATATCTCAACGGAATGTATTCGACGCAGAATTGGGGCCCGAACGACGAGGGCCGTCTGATTTACAGGCCGCCGACTCCGCTTGACATTACAGACAAGTCACTCGTGATATGGGTTAAAATAAGAAATTACGAAGGTCAGACGCTAGATTATGACCGGGTCGATTGGGATATCTACTCCGACACGGGAGGCCCTAACGAAGCATTTATGCGGAGTAATAAACTATCTGTTTTCCAGGACTTTTTTAATGGAGACTTCGACTCCGAGTCCTGGTATCAATGGCGGATGGACTTTTCATTCGGAAATTACAGCGAAGTCGAGCCGTTATTCGATCCAACTAACGTCGATTTTATGCGCTGGCGGATCCTTAAAGACTCCGGCTCGTTTACAAATTTTACATTCGTTTTTCAAAAATTCATAATGTTTGAACCGCGGCCGATCTATCCGAACGGACGGGCGGAGTATTTTGCTAACACCCGGTTTAAATATTCCGGCCTGGGGTTTTACGGCCGTCTCGCCTACTGGCTCCGGGACGAGGAGCTCGAGTTCACGTCTGATTATATCCTCCGGGATATCTGGGGCGAGGGGTTTATGGATCACACGCCCTTTATCGATCACTGGTATAGGACACAAGACATGCCAGATTACGAGATGCGCGTCGACAGATCCACAGTCCAGGAGATGTCGAACGAGGCCGCGATCCACGCGGGGCACCATATTTTGAGGATCTCACAGCGGACGGGCGACGCGTATAAAGACACGCCGACCGTCTCCGCGGGGATATTTGCCAAGGGATACGAGCCGACACATTTTCTCCAGGAGGGAGTCCACTTTAATTTTAGAGACGGCGCCGTCGACGGATCCGGGCTCGTTAATTATATCTCGCTACGAACCGGGCTCGTCGATTACAAGGGAACGTCCCAGGCGTCAAACCAGAAAGTCAGTCAGGAGTTATTTTATTCTCAGCAGATTTATGGCGAGCGCCGAGTCGTCGGTCAGTCCCCGCAAAATGTCGCCGAGGATATAACACTCGTCGACCGCCGCGCGTTCGTCGACGCCCGCGACCGCGGGTTCCCGGTTATTGAATTATCGATCTCCGATATCAATTACACTCCAATAATTCGGCCTGGGGAAATAGTCCAGCTCCGGACGCGCCAGGGCGCCTCGTTTAATGTCCGGATCCGGTCAATTAATTACAGATTCAGCGACAGCGGTTTTAAAATACGATTAACACTCGGCGAGGCGCATAGGGCGAACCCTGGGAGAACCCAGCTATATGCGCTCACGTCAAAAGCGCACAAGGGCGTCGATATGATGTCCGCTAATATAACTCAGACATAACGTCAGACATAATGAGGGAGACATGGGCGGATCTGCAATATTAACGACTTTTCACCTGGACGGCCCGACGGATAACGGGCTCTATCACAATATTTATTATAATCGGATCTGGCTCGAGCTGATCCATAGACTGACGGGGAAATCACTCCCGCATTTTATTGTCATGTCGACGGAGTCGTTCGTCCCGTCGATATTCTTTGAGCTCCGATATCCAGTTGTTATCGTCCAGGAGGGTTACAATCAACTCGAGCATTTTAACATCGGGCTCGGCTGGCTGGACTCCCTGGGGTTCGATTACGTCTATGTTATCGAGCAAGATCTCGCGATCTCTAAGAACGCTTTTCAACTCGCCTGGACGACAGATCTGTTTTTCGGAGACTGCACCGTCGGGACGGATCCCGGGTTCGAAAAATCTTTTTTCTGCGGGCCAGTCGCGACGCTCAAGGCTAACATGCCGAGCTCGATCTCCCAGGATATCCATATCGAATTAAGATCCGCGTTCGAGTCCCTGGCGTCACCGTTCGAGCAAAATCACTGGACATATGATCTCCCCGGGTTCGAGGAGATACTCCCGGACGGGGGGATCCCGAGTCTTAAACATCACTATCCGGCGGAATATTTGTTCGGATATTCCGACCACGCGATCCCGCCGAAGGATCCGAACCGATTATTATTATATTACTTAAACGCGAAACTCGGCCCGGCCCCGGGGCCGTCGCCAGTTCCGTAAAGCCAGGGCGCCAAATGCCGACGATAGTATCAAAATATTACTCGATCAAGGATATCGCTTGTCAATGCGGATGCGGGTTCGCGGATCTGCACCCGCTCGTCGTTCACGATCTCGATTCATGTTGCGACATGCTGGGCCGTAAATTACATTTAACGTCGGTTTGTCGATGTCCGGAGCATAACGAGTCGCCAGGCGTCGGCGGGGAGCCGAACTCTTACCACACCCGGACGCCATACCGGGTTTTCACATATGCCGCGGATATATGGGTCGGGGATCTCACGTTCCCGGAGCGGCACGACTTATTGACTTACGTGTTCACCCGGTTCAATGGAATTGGACTATATCTCAGCAAGGGACGGCCCCGAGGCAAGCTGTTTATCCATGTCGACAAGCGGCCATGGGCGCTAAGAACGATCTGGAGCCGATAAGTTAACCGGTTGACTTTTTTATGAAAATATGATAACTTCGGAGAAGTTCTTTTAACTTTCTCCGGCACCACGCGGACGGCGCGGGGCGAATCCAGCAACGGCCCGGGCTGAAATATTAACTTTTTATTGTTACCTTAAAGGGAGGTACTACCATGCAACAAAGATCTATCCACTTAACACCGTTAATGAACAACAGGCTTAATAACACAGAACAAGAGTTCGACGACTTGATGGAGCTCGTCAACGGGTTACGGACTAACGCGGATCTGAGCCAATACGGATTTTACATTTTCGATAACGATCCGGATCCCAGGACGGGGGAACCTTACAGGTCTGTTTTGATTGACGCCGATAAGAACGACGAGTCCAGCGAGCGCGTTTTCTCCGGATCTCCGGCCGAGGGGATCCGCTGGCTCAAGTCCGGGGACGAGATGGACTATCAATTAATTTATACGCTCTGCGACATGGGCGTCTCGTTCTGTATAGACGCGTTCGGCGATCGGGGCTCTTTTAAACTCGTTAAAAGGATCCTGGAGTTTATCCGCCGGATGGAGCTCGGGTTCGGACTCGACTTTCACCAGAGATTTTTTATTTTTAAACGCCTGGTCGTCGCGTTCGGGATCGATAACGATTTAACCGCTCGTAGTTATTGCGTCGAGTTATTCGCGGATCTCGAGTCCCCGGACAAGCTCGAGCAGTTCCTGGACGGGCTGGATCGGAAACGGGGACGGGAGGAGGTCGCGAATAATGGCTGATAGACTGACAATGAATAATTTACTAGTAAGCGCCAGGGCCGCGATCCTGGAATATAGGAACGACCAGAGGATCCTCGAGACGAAACTCGGATCCGACGCTCGGCCGGATAACGCCGACCAGGTCGTCGACGATTATCTTGTCCTGGAGGAGATCAAAAAATATCTCGAGACCGCGGACGAGCTGATCCTCCAGGCGCAAAATTGTTTGTTAAAAATAAAAACGGTTTAACAAACAGGAGACGGAAACAAACAAACAAACCAGAGGAGATTAAAATATGGATACAAAAGAATTAATGAACCATGAGAGGGACGAGCTCGAGGCTAAAATCAAGGATCTCGAGTCCGACGGATCCACTACTTTTTGGAAAGTCAGAGTCGCGCGTATGAACCTTAAAGAGTTCGATCTCCGCGAAGAATTAATAATAACAGAGAACCGGATCGAGAAACAGGAGGAGACGCTCCGTAAATTGGTCGACGAGCTATACATTAACGCCGGGTCTCTGGACGACGCGGTCGGAACGCTCGACACTCTGACCGTCGAGGCTTGTCCAGCTGCGGATCTCGTAAAATCCCAAACGTTATTGACCAGGAGCGCGGACTCCGTAGCTAAAATAACTAATAATATTTCTAACGTCAGCGCCCAGCTCCATAAGTTAACGGAGCTCCGGGGCGCTGCTATGTTACTCGAGAATGAGATCAAGGTCGTCGAACACGGACGGACTCAGTTAATATCGGAGGGACTGGAGGAGGGTCTCGATAAGTAAAGGCCGGGCGGGGAGTCGATCCCCGCTCCCGGGATCCGGAACCGCCCCGGGCCCTGGGAGGGAGGATCGACAAACCAAATATTAATTTTAAACAGGAGGTCTGAAAATTGCCAGATCCAGGCAAAGCGAAATTTAAATCCCGACATTACGCAGTCCGGGAGGCCCGGGAGATCCTGGGCGCGGACAGGTTCGACGACGTCCCGCGCTGGGAGATTTACCGCGCCCTCTCGACAATGGGTTACTCCCTCCAGGCAATAGCTAAAATATTCGGCGTCTCAAAGACAGCGGTTTACAAGGCCGTCAGTAAATATTCACAGCCGCCGGACATGGCACTCGTGACACGCCTGGAAAACGCCGGGATTGCTACTTAAATTAAGCCAGGAGACGGGATCCCGGGCTCCCTGGTAGTATGATGCCCGCCAGGGGGTTATTACTTGTTAGAGCCGCGTCAGAGCCTCGATCAGAGCCTCGACGGGATCTCGCGCCCTGGAGCTGGAGTCGTCCGGTCGTATTCCCAGGAATCGACTCCAAATTTGCTGGATGCAAGTCGATAAAATTAGCGAGCTATATTTAAGTTATTTGATTTTATATTATTAAATTATCGGTTTGTCCGATAAATCCTCCCTTTTCCGACGACTCCAGCTCCAGGGCAACAGGGCACGTTACGCCGTGATTATTAAAATTTAAATACAGAGGAGATCGTAAACATGAGCGACGATTTTAAAGTCCCGGTCAGCGACAGTCAGGGACATTCGGTCAATCAATATTTTAGATGTCTCCCGGGACACGAGCGGCAAATAGTTAAAATTGTTTCAAGTCAGCGGTTCCCATACCGGACAAAAGGGGATCTGTTAAGACACGCGCTCAAGAGACATTTAGACTTTCTGGAGGATCTCCAGGGCGACGAGGAGATCCCGTCGGTTACGCGACAAGTCGATGCGATCCTGGAGATCCTCCACGACGACGAGTATTTCGCGGAGTTCCGGTTTGCCATGGAGAAACTCAAGGAACGCGTAGCAAAGCACGTCGCGGACGGGAGCGATCCCGAGGCCCGGCGGTTGATCCTGGACGTTATTGCTAAAGTTCACAGGATGCCGAGCGGGTTCTGGCGAAACAAGTATCTTGACACTATTAAACTGGAGTTCGGGAAATTTATTAACGGCGGCAAGATGAAACTTGGAAACTTGACGCCGGAGGAGGAGGAGAACGACGATCAATGAATATACTACCAGCACCGGACAGGCTCGGGCTCCCGGGACAATTTAGATCCTGGAGGCCATACCAGGAGGAGGCGGCGCTCGCGATTATCGACTCCGACCGCGTCCCGCTGATCCAGGTTCAGCCGACAGGATCCGGCAAGTCGTTAACCTACGCGGCCGCGGCCCTTCTGGGGTTCGACCGCGCCGTCTTTTTAACCTCGACGAAATCACTCCAGAGGCAGTTATTGACAGAGTTCGAGCCGATCGGACTTGTCGAGGTCAAGGGTCGGAACGCTTACGAATGTCTTAAACACGGCGGGAACTGCGAGAACCAGGCATGTCAATTCGGTTATAATTGCAAGCTCGCCGACGGCGGCTGTTATTATTTCGACGCGATCCGGACGGCGAAACGCTCCCGGTTTGTTTCAACAAATTACCATTTTTACACTCTAATTAATCGGTTCAGCGAGAACCCGCTCGGGGAGTTCGATCTCGTAGTCGCGGACGAGGGCCACGGAGTCCCGGAGGTTCTGACAAGCTGTTTAAAAGAGACGCTGAGACGGGACGAGTTCCCGGACATGCCGGAGTCAACGGACGTCGAAACCTGGCGCGGCTGGATCCGGCTCCAGCTCGAGCAAATTAGTAATTTGTTAGATGATGAAAAGCGCCGGGGCTCGGCCAAATTCGGCGACATGCGGTTATTGAAAAAGATCTACTCCAGGAAACGCAAGCTCGAGAACCTCCAGGGGATCGACTCCGGCTGGCTTGTCTATAAAGTAAAAAACGGTTACGAGTTCGCCCCGATAGATATCTCCTCCCATGCCCAGCGGTTACTTTTCAGCAACGGCGCCCAGGTTCTTATCACGAGCGCCACGGTCAGGGAGAAAACAGCGGAGCTCCTGGGGTTCGACACTCGTCCCGAGGGTTACAGGTTCCTTGAATACCCGTCGACGTTCCCGGTCGAGCGGCGGCTCGTTACTTATATCCCGACCGCTCGGGTCGACCACAGGATGGACGAGTTCAGCCGCCGGGCCTGGTTACAGAAAATAGTTAACATTATCCGGCCCCGGCTGGATCGCAAAGGGATAATTCATTCCGTCAGCTACAAGCGCGGGGAAGAAATAGCGGAGTTCCTGGAGGATCGGTTCGGATCCGAGCTCACGGTTATAAGTCATAATTCAAAAAATATTAATGATAAAGTCCACGAGTTCCGCGCATGTCACGACGCCGCGGTTATTATCTCCCCGAGTCTTACGACGGGTTATGACTTTCCGGGCGGACAATGCGAATACCAAATTATTTCAAAACTAGCGTTCCCGGACGGGCGGGATCCGCTCCACAGGGAACGAATGAAACTCGATCGAGATTACGGGGCTTATCTAACAGCTCAACAGCTCGTCCAGGCGTCGGGGCGCGGGATGCGCTCGGCGACTGATCGATGCGAGACATTTATTATTGACGACCACTGGACATGGTTCGGGAAAAAGTTCTCCGAGTTTATCCCGGCCTGGTTCAGATCGGCGTTAAGAAAATCCCGGGGGATCCCGGGAGCTCCGGCCCGGGCCTGTTAAGAAGTCGGGATTAAAAAACGGCAAGCGAGCGAGCGACTCGCGGATCCAGCGACTCAGCGACAGGCCCAGGAGCCGAGACCAGAACGAAGGGAGGTCGATAATTTTATGGTCTGACTCTTTTTTAACGGAAATGAGCATATTTTGTGCAAAGTCCGGATCCCGGGACGTTTAGGGATATTCGGCCCGGGGCCGGATTTATTATCAGCGAGTTAATTTTTATTAATCATATTTACTTATTAACATTTTAACGAGGAGATTTTTAATTATGAGTCCTATTAGTTTAAAGCAAGACGATATCGTCGAGGGCGGCGGATTGATAGACGATATCGACGTCCGGTTTGTTAAATGCCGTTTTGAAATGTTTGATTATGGCGGGAACGCTAAAGTCGAGGTTCCGTCTCTGGGAATTGAAATGCAACCAGTCGACGGGGGCGATATTATTAAACAGAACTGGTCAATCGGGAAAAAGTCCGACTGGCGCGTCGACGCCGGAGGCAAGGGAATAACTCCAGTCTCCGACCGGATCAAGGGAATATCTGACAAGTCAAATCTGGGGATCCTGTTAAATTCGATATTCGATGCCGGGTTCCCACAGGACAGGATCGACGACGATATCTCAGTCCTGGAGGACATGGTTTGTCACGTTCTCCGCGTCGCGCCTCCGGCGAGACCAGGTCTCAAGTCGGAAAAGAAAAACAAGGATTTTGAGACAACGATCCTCACAGTCTCCGAAATTCTTTATTATCCCTGGGAGGAAAAGAAATCCGGGGCCGCCGCCGCCGCTGACAAGGCAAAAGGCGGAGGCAAAGCCAAGTCAAAGTCTAAGTCGAAAGCTAAAGACAAGGGCAATAACAAGGGCGCCGACTCAGACGTCGACGTCGAGGCCGAGGCGATCGCTTGTATTACAACAGTCCTGGAGGAGGCCAAGGATAACAGGATCTCAGTCCGGCGCCTGGCTCCGGCCATGTTTAAAATTATCAAGGATCACCCGGCAAGGAACGAGATCGCGTCCCACGCTACCAGCGACGAGTTCCTGGAGTCCCAGACGTTTTTTGATTACGACGACGGGTTCCTGGCACTCCCGGAATAATTTAACCAGAGGAGGAGCGGAGTCCTGGGGCCTGGTATTAATGACAGAGGCGCTGGGATCTCCGCTCCGATCGGAGGGAACTCCAGCTAATGGAAATAAAAGTTATTGAAACTGAATTGATCCTCCAGAGTCACTCGGGAATGAACCGGGCGCCGGGTCTCCACTTGTCCGACGTGCTCGACTCCCTGGAGGAGGAGGTTTTTAAAATTAAGCGCCCAGCTCGGAGCTGGGGCGAGGGAGACACTATTTGCATGGACACGGGGTTTTTATTCGAGGAGGCGCTCAGCTACGCGATGTCCGACAGTATGGCCGAGCGCCTGGACTCAGAGGTCGAGCTCGACGGGATCCTGGGATCCCCGGACGGGATCCGGTTCGAGACGGATCCATGGACGCTCGAGGAGTTTAAAGCCACCTGGAAAAGTTCAAACAATAGAGTCGAGGATAACTGGCGCTGGCTCACACAGATTAAAAGTTACTTGTGGATGATCGGCGGCGGGATGGACACTTGTATTTTACGTGTTCTTTATCTGAACGGAAACTACAAGGGATCCGGGCCCCAATATCGCGCATATGAATTGACGTTCACGGAGCCGGAGCTCCGGAGTAATTGGAAAATGATTAAAAAAGAAGCGCGGCGCCGCGGCTGGATCGAATAACAACAGATTGACAAGTTATTGAGACGGTTTATTGAGACGAGTTATTGAGACGAGGAGGTCGACACATTGAATAATTATAAAAAATTAATCACCCTGGAGGAGGCGGAGTCCCGGTTCTCCAGGAGCGGCCCGGGATTTATCCGACTGTTAGGGATCCGGGGACTCATTAATATTTACAATTACGACGGCCGGGAGCTGGTCGACGAGTTCGAGCTCTGCAAAATGCTAGAGACGGAGGCGGAGAACGGAACCTCCAGGGAGAACGATCTCGAGTCCAGGGCCCCGGGGCCAGAGGAGGTCAGAACAAATGACAAAAATTAAATTGCCGAGCTCGTTTGAGCTGGCGACCGGGGAGGTCAGATCCCGGCTCGTCGTCGGACTATGCGCCCGGGAGAAATGCGGCAAGACGCATTTTTCATTGACAGCACCAGGCCCGATCGCTTTTTTTAATTTCGATATCGGAACCGAGGGAGTCGTCGGGAAATTTATCGACGACAAGGAAATCTATATCAGTAATTATGATCCTGGATCCGAGGATCCAGAGTCGGAATGGGAACGCTTCGAGTCGGATTATCGCTCGATAATGCGCGTCCCGGAGATCCGGACGTTTATCATTGATACAGCGACGGAGGCTTGGGAGCTCCTCCGGATCTCAGAATTTGGAAAACTCGATCAAGTTATGCCGCACCTATACGGGCCCGTCAATGCTACTTATAGGCGGATGATCCGGGACGGTTACGACTGCGGGAAAAACATTATCTTGATCCATAAAATGAAGGCGGAGTATGTCAATAATGACAGAACCGGGAATTATGTCCAGGCGGGGTTCGCGGACACTCCCTTTTTGACACAAGTTAACCTCCAGATGTTTAGGGACTATAACTCCGAGACGGAGCGGACGGAGTTCTCCGCGCTGATAAGGGATTGCAGACAGACGCCGGAGATTAATAACGAAGTCCTCGAGGGCCCGCTCTGCACATTCCCGACTCTGGCGTTAATGGTTCTCCCGGACAGCGACGAGGAGGACTGGTATTAATGAATAATTTCGATTATGAATTATTAATCCGCAAGATTGCTTTTGATTGCATTGTCGCGGCTATCCAGGAACGAGAAATCGCGTTATATATCCCGGACAATATAGATAAGGACAAGTTCGTCGACGACGTCCGGGCTTATGTTAAACAGTTGATCGATAGAGCGGAGGCCCAGGAATGATATTAATTGACGACCGAATCGGATCCGGGGAACTCGCAAAGTATTTTAAAAACGGAACCGCCCAGCTCGCGACTCTGGACTCCGCCGACTTTTGTTTCGTCGGGAACGGGCCCGGGGGCGAGTCCTGGCTAGTCGGAATTGAACGGAAAAAGATCCGGGATCTCCTGGGAGATCTCGGGCGGTTCACGTCCGGCCAGTTGCCTAAAATGCTGGACGACTACCAGGCGAGATTTTTAATAATCGAGGGGATCTGGCGCCGGAACTACTCAACGGGTCTCCTGGAGGTTCCGAGATCCCGGCGCTGGGAGCCGCTCGCCCTGGGATCCCGTCAATTTATGCACAAGGAACTAGACGGGATTTTAAACACGTTCTCCCTGGTCGCCGGGCTCCAGGTTCGACAAACCGCGGACGAAAAAGAGACCGTCGCGCTCGTGCTTAGTATTTACCGCTGGTTCACGTCTAAAGAGTTCGACGAGCACCGGGCGCACCTGGCACAGGAGCCGACGGTCGCGGTTCTCCGGAAACCAAATCTCGTCGAACGGATCGCGAAGGAACTCCCCGGGATCGGATGGAAAAAGGCCAGGGCCGTCTCCAGGAGGTTTAAAACTCCCGTCGAGCTGGCGCTGAGTCAGTCCGCGGACTGGCTGGAGATCCCGGGAATAGGAAAAACACTCGCGGGCCGGGTCGTCGGGGCACTCCGGGGAGACTGAGTTTTTTATTAACATATTTGAATAAATCCGGTCAGCTCCAGGGTCAACCTGGCCAGCTGGAGCCGGCACCGGGAAATATTGATTATTAACAGAACACGGGAGAGTCGTCTATATTCACATTTACAATAATTACCAGCAAATTTAAAAGGGAGGTTTGAAAAATGTCAATGTTAGAGGATCTCGAGGCGATGTTTCCAGAGCTCACGGACGAGGATCTGGTATTTTTAACAAACAAACAAACAGATTCAATGGTTTATTTACCTTATTCAGAGGAGGACACTATCAATGTTAAGGAAAAAAGTTAATTTCATAATGGGCGCCCAGGCGGGACACGAGGGAGTCGGGGACGCGGCGGCTTACCTGGTCAGCAAATACCAGCTCGATGTCGTTACCGCTTACTCAGCGACTTTTCCATGGCCGGAGCACTCCGCGATCGCGAACGGGAAAACAGTCAGGACGCGCCAGATCCCGGTCAGTATTCACGGGCACACATTCGCCGTCGCGTTTTTCGGGCCCGGGTCGACGATCTCCCTGGAGGATCTCCAGGAGGATCTCGCGGAGATGTCGCCGGAATGTTGCGCGGTCGACGCCCAGGCGTTAGTCGTCGAGGATATCAACGGACGTCCCCAGGCGGCCAGCGCCGGGAGTCACGACATTTTGAAAAACGATCTCCGCCTGGTCAAACCGGACGTTAGGGATCTCCTCCTGGACGCGCTCAAGTCCGGGGCGACGATTCTTTGCGAGGTTTACGGCGGTTTCGACCGATGCTCGATCCACGGCGTCGGGATCCGGGGAGCGGAGGAGCCGACAAGATATCACAAGCCAGTTAATCCGCTCGCGGCCATGGCGGAGCTCGGGCTCCCACAGAGGTATTTAGGCCACGTCTACGGAGTATTTGAACCGACGATCCGCTGGCGCGGGTTCGAGTCCCTCCCGTCGGATCTCTACGCGGACTCCGAGATCCTGGGAACCGTCCCGGCGTCTCACGACTCGGAGGATCCCCAGGAGATCGCGTTCGACTTTTCGTTCGACAGGATCCAGAAATTTATCCAGGTCTGCGATCCGGATCTGCTTTATCTGAGCTCGGCGGAGCTCCTGGATCCCAGGGTCGCCAAGGTTCGTAAATATAAGGATCTCCCGGACTCAGTCACCGGGTTAATTAGTCAAATAGAGTCCCGGACAGCAAAAGCGGTCGCATTTGTCGGAGCGGGCCGGAGTATTCTCGATAGGAAAATTGACCGGATGGGGCTTGACACGAGGAGGTACTAGTCACAATGAATGATTATCCCCAGATGTTATCAGATCCCGAGATCTCCGGGGAGGACAAGCGACGGGAACTGGCAAAGCGCCGGATTATCCATTGTCGCGAATGTCCGCTCCGGGGTCGTCCCGTCGTCCCGGGATCCGGCAAGCTCGGGACGGGTCTCCTCCTGGTCGGGGAGGCCCCGGGGCGCCACGAGGCTAAGATCTCCGGGCTCCCGTTCACGGGCGACGCCGGGGTCGAGCTCAACAGCTATCTAACACGGGCCGGGCTCAGTCGCGACGCGTTCTTTGTTACAAATACGGTCAAATGCTGGCCGCCGTCGAACCGGGATCCGACGCCGGAGGAGAAATTCCGATGCTCTGGCTGGCTGGAGGAGGAAATCACCCTGGCGCGTCCCGATATCATCGGGGCCCTGGGAGCGGCCGCGACGAGACATTTTTTATTTCTCGAGCTGGACTTTGATCCCACAATGGAAATGACTCACGGGCTCCATTATCAGATCGATCTCCTCCTGGGCCAGAGAGACGTCAAGTCCGCGACCGTCGTCCCGTGTTACCACCCGGCGCTCGGACTCCACGACACGCGGAGAATGTCGATTATTTTCCAGGATTACGAGTCCCTCGCCAGGGCGGTCAGAGGAGACGGGGAGGACGATCCGAAAAAAGTCTGGAGCCGGAGCGGGGAGTTCATAGATCCGGAGGATATCACGCTCTGGGAGTTAACAGATCCGGACGAGATCGAAACCGCGTTCCGGGTCGCGGTCGAGCGGGATCTGACATATATCGCCCTTGATACAGAGTCCCTCGCCGACGGTTCTCCCTTTTGTGTCTCCGGGGCCCTGGAGGGGACGGCGGCTTTTATGATCGCGGCTGATAACGCCCGGGGTCTCGAGTCCCTGGCGGGGTTTGTCGCGACTCCCGGGGTTTTAACTATCCTCCACAATTCCCTCTGGGATCTCCCGATCCTGGCCGCGATGGGGATCCGGCCCGCCGCGTTCGTCGACACAATGATTATGAGTTATCTCCTGGGGGATCTCCCGCAAGGTCTCAAACCGCTGAGTTATCGACTCCTCGGGGCGAGAATGACCAAATACCAGGACATGATCGACGAGGCGAGCCGGGATCTCGCTCTCAATTATCTCCTCCGGGCCCAGGGAGGGAGTTATCCGGATCCAGACGAGGAGATCGGGTTCAAACCGGACGGGGAGATCCATATCAAGCGCCCTCAGAATATCGCTAAGAAAATAAAACGGGCGTTAAATGATTACGCCAAGGATCCCGGGGTCGATCTCCGGGCCCGCTGGTCGAAAATGGACGGAACCGACGTCGTCGAGTCCCGGCTCGGCCCGATGCCGGAGGCGGATCTCAGTTTTATCTCCAGGGACGAGGCGGTCGATTATGCTTGCGAGGACGCGCTCAACACTTTTAGGATTTATCCGCTACTCCGGGCCCAGATCGCCGCCGCGGAGCTCCTGGAAATTTTATGGATCGACTGCGCCCTGGTTCCCATGGTTAACGACATGCAGACACGCGGGATGCTAGTCGACCAGATCCCGCTCCTGGAGATCGGCGAACTATGCGACGACCGGATGGACGAGTTAAACGCGGAGATCGACAAGCTCGCCGGGCGCCGGGTTAATCCAGCGAGTCCTCCCCAGGTCAAGGCGTTCTTAAAGTCCCAGGGCGTCAGGGTCAAAAACACGGCCCAGGAGACGCTCAAGGTATTATCACACCCGGCGGCGCGAAAAGTCGTCTCCTGGCGCGAATATCAAAAGTTAAAGGGGACATATGTCGACAACCTGGTCGAACGCTCCTCCCACGGGGACGGACGCGTCAGAGGGCGGTTTAAATTGACCAGGACGGCGACGGGTCGAATCGCGATGGAGGATCCTAATTTAATGAACATCCCGACCAGGACGGAGGAGGGTCGCCGGATCCGGGGGGCGTTCCGGGCCGCGCCAGGGTTTAAACTCATGTCATGTGATTACGCTCAGATCGAGATGCGGGTCGCCGCGCATTGTTCGGGCGACAAGTTGATGCTCGATATTTTCCGAAACGACAAGGATTTTCACTCAATAACCGCGTCCCAGGCGTTCGGGATCCCGATCGACCAGGTCGACGAGCTCCAGCACCGTTATCCGGCAAAACGGGTCTCGTTCGGGGTTCTTTATGCTATCACGGGGCAAGGGTTATTGACTCAGCTCGAGGCGGCCGGGGCCCAGGGATGGACGCTCCAGAAATGCGAGGATTTTATAAAAGAATGGTTCCGGGTTTACTCCGGGGTCGCCTCCTGGATGGAGTCCGTCAGATCCCACGCTAAGCGGTTCGGGTTCGTCAAGGATATGTTCGGCCGCCGTCGGTTAACTCCAGGAGTCAAGTCAGCACATAAACGGATCCGGGAGGAGGCGCTCCGGGAGGCTTGCAACGCGCCCGTTCAGTCAGGAGCGCAAGGAATTATCAAGGTCGCCATGGGCCAATTGATCCCGGTTTATCGTCAATTCAACGCCTGGCCGCTCCTCCAGATCCACGACGATATTATTTTCGAGATCCCGGAGGAGACACTCGACCGGGCAGTCCCGGCGATCGTTAAAACGATGGAGAACGCGGTCAAGCTGAGCCTCCCGACTCCGGTTGATCCGAAAGTCGGCGACCGCTGGAATAGTTTGAAGGAATATAAACCAGGAAACTAATATCAATCTTTTTATTAATCTTTTAACCAGGAGGTTACACGATGGACAAATTAGGTATTATCAAACAAATTATTAAAGTTTATCGCGCGATGGACGGGGGCAAAACTCAAGGCGGAATAATAACCGCTGTCCTGGTCGTCGTCGCCCTGGCCGTCGCCGCAAAGTTCGGGATTATCCTCGAACCGTCGACTCTGGTTCTGATATTCGCTCCGATAGGCGGCTGGATCGCTAACGGGTTCCGGGACGCGATGAAAAAGAGCGCCGCGGCCATGAAGTCCGACGCGGTCGAGACGGTCAAAAACGCGCTCAAGTCTGGCGAGATCAACCTGGACGATATAACGGGAGGGTCGGAATAAATGACATTAAATCCTTATTACTACGACGCGGACGGGAACGCCGTCCGGGATCTGGACGAGAAAACAATCAAGGATCTCGAGTTCGGGCTCCAGCTCCGCGCCCAGGCAAAAGAAGTTGAGGACGAAGCGAAGGAACTCAAGGAAACCGCCGCCGAGATCCTCCGGCCCTTGATGGTCAATAATGACATTACGATAATCTCAGTCGACGGACTCGGGGTTCTCACGCGATATGACCACAAGTCGACGTCGTTCTCTAAAATCAAAGCATTTCAGAAAATGGCCGAGCTCGAGATCGACGCGGACATTATCCAGGAGATCCGGGACGCGGCGGAGTCGACGTCGATTACCCAGGACGTTATCAAGTGGGAGGCGAGGTCGGAGCCGAAACGGGATCCGAAGTCGAAACCGGGATCCGGATCCGGATCGGGGTCGAAATGACACGCGACCAGATCGACATTAAACTGGCCGAGATCCGCCGGAAATTAAACTCCGACTACCTGGGCCCCAGGGAGCGGAGAAATCTCCAGAGGCGGCTTGTTACGCTGTCCAGGGCCCGTAATAATCCAACGCCCAGGGATCGCGTTATGTTTGGAGCTCCTGGCCTGGTTCCGGTTCACAAGCGCCGGGAGCTGGAGCTCCGGACGATTTTTAACGATATTCAGAAATTAATCGAGGAGGACACGTTTAAATGACAGAACTGGCAGAAATATTCAAAGCTATGAGGGAGAAATCCCGCGAGATCCGCTGGAGGCGGGCGGAAAAAAATCTCGAATATCTCCAGGACGCGGTCGACCGCTCCCGGATTGAACCGTTCGAGATCCCCGGGGACGGGTCTATCGTTTTATTCCGGACTCCCGGGAGGATCAAGGCGACTTTCTGGCCGACTAAGAATAAATGGTCAGACGACACTAACGGGAGGATTTACCGGGGAGGCGCCCGGAATTTCGTCCGCTGGTACAGGAAAATAAACGGGGTTACGAATGTCCATGGGATCGAGGTCGATCCGATCCGGGCCCCGGCCAGGGCCCCGGCGACGGTTACAGATATCCAGGACGGCGTCGCTACTAAAAATAAAAAAGCGGCGACCGCGGCGGCTAAGAAGAAAAAGAAACTCGTTATCGAAACCGAGGAGGAGGTCGACTAATGAACTGGTCAGGCGACGACGTCGATTTTTACGAATACGACGAGCACGAGGGCGAGGAGCTCGAGTTCGGGTTCTCCAGGATCGTTCACGAGACCGACAAGGCGGTTCTGGTTATCCTGGAGGACACGGACGAGGAGGTCTGGTTCCCGTTATCAGTTTGCGACTTTGAGTTAAATAACAAATGCGGAATTGCTCCAGATCTCAAAATGGACACGAGCGGGACGATCCGGGTTCCGCGCTGGCTGGCCAGGAAAAAAGAATTGAGCGACTGATCCGGTTCCTGGCAATTATCAACACTTTTTACCGGATATTCTCCGGGATCCCGGAGCTGTTTTTCCGAATATCCGGCAATTTTACCGAACGGAGGTTTAAAACGATGCCAGAAAAACGGCGGCAAGTATCAAAATTTAGTATTCAGTTATCGCCTGGAGTCCCTGGGGCGGTTCAGCTCCCACGAGGCGCCCAGGTTCTCAGCGCCCAGGCAGCCGGGGTCAATTATTCGATATGGGCCCTGGTAGATCCTGGAGAAACCGCGACACAGGAGCGGGAGTTCCTGGTCGTAAAACAGGACGAGGAGATTTTCATCGATTACAAACATCTGAGTTTAAAGTTTGTTAACGCCCTCCAGATCGGGGCGGTTATGCTTCATTTTTTTGAGCTGGTCTGAGGATCTGGTCTGAGGATCTGATCCGAGGATCCGACCAGGGAGGCGCGATGTTTATTTCTGAATTATTTATTTTTGAGTTACTCGATCGGAGTTACCAGGCGATTATCCAGGAGGCGATCGACTCCGCGCTCAACGCCACGGCCCGGGAATGTATAGAGCGCATATTTTTAGATTTTATCCGGCGCCAGCTCCGGGAGCTCCGATCTAAAGTTAAACTTTTTTATGATCCAGAGGAGGTCGAAACAATGGCAGTAATTAACAACAAGGAAAACAGGACAATTAAGATCTATCATATTGACGATCCGGATTTTAAATTCCCGCCCAAGGATCGCCAGATCCGGGACGGGTCGGGCGCCTGGGCTTATCCGATTCAATATCGGGAAATGGAGCTCCCGGGTAATATCATTACAAACAAAGCGACCAGGACGGATAAAAAATTCGCCTCCAGGTTCGAGTCCGACGGGCTCTGGAGATCCGAGCTCAGCTGGGCCGACTTTTCCTGGTTCGCCGCCAGCTCCAGGGCCTCGCATATTTACATCAAGCGCAAGCTGACAATGGACGAAGCGGCGGAGCTCGACCGTCTCGTAATGCGGGCGAAACCGTCCCAGATAATAGACGCGCTCCGGGAACGGTTCCACAATGGCCAGGGAGTCGATCTCATCGCCGACGGCCTGGATCCTTATAACGAGATCCGGACTCTGACGCTGAGGTTTCACAATGCCGACTAAGCCGAAAAAGTTCTGCGCCCGGCCCGGATGCTCGCGAATAGCTCCGGCCGGGTCGAGTTACTGCGATCAATGCAAGCGCCCGAACGGTCGGCGCCCGTCCGCGGCCCGGCGGGGTTACGGGGTCGGCCACAGGAAACGCCGCGCGGCCTGGTTAGCGACGCACCCGTTATGCGCCGAATGTCTCCGCCACGGGATAACGTCTCCGGCGACGGTTCTGGATCACATTATCCCATTACGCCAGGGAGGGGCCGACGCTCCCGACAATTATCAATCATTATGCCAGATATGCCACAACAGGAAAGCTGGCCAGGAGCGCTGGGCTTATGCAAATACAAACACTAACGAAAAAAGAAAACTACCAGAGGAGGATCGTTAAATAATGAGAATATACGACGTTAAATCACCCGAACAGCTCGCGGATCTCCTGGAGGAAAACTTTGCAGTTGCAAAAGAGATCTCGCTCGCTGTTAACGAAATAATGAGTAAAAACGGCGCCGCCCAGGGCCGGGACTCGTTCTCCCCGGACGAGTTCCTTATCCCGCAAGTTATCGCGTTCCACGCCACAGTCGACGCGTTCTTTTTTGGGCGCCACGAGCCGGACAAATACGTTATGGGCCTGGAGCTGTTTAATTATCTTTATACTATCCTTTGTCACCTGTTTTCAGAGAAAGACATTACAGGCGCCGCGGATAAGATCAAAGAAAAACTCAAACAGTCCAGGGAGTCTCTGAACGATAGTTGAACGATGATTAAATCCAGAGGAGGATCCGGGGGAGATCCAGAGGGAGTTTTAAAGGAAGTTTTAAAGGAAGTTTTAAAGGAAATTTTCGGAGGAGGATCGGAGGGTCTGACAATGGATTTAAATCTCGAATCATTAATCAGGTTTTTATTTTATTGTATCATTTTATTAATTCTATTATCAGTCGGGAGGTTTGTAATTGATATCATCAACGGTTGACCGACACACCCTGGCCGACGGTTTGTTAAATTGTCAAGTTGTTAGACGCGTTACAAAATCGGACTTGTCCAGTAGATCGCCACTTGTCCAGCTGTTAGACGCGTTACAAAATCAAAATACTGTACATGTAAAGTCTGTTAGAAACGATGACAGGGTCAGTACATATAAAAGAGGGAGGGAGGGTCAGCGCGTATGGTTGACGGTTTGCAGTTGCTATCGTCAACGGTTGACTTTATAACTCCTCTTTCAACTATAAACATAAATCTAAACATTGAACACCCGGGGGCCGGGTCGACTCGTTTCCTCCAGGACAATTCAAAATCACCTGGGGGGCGGGGGGTTAACTTTTCACCTGGGAGGGAGGGACGACATTATGTCACTAGTAGAAATAACGGGGGAGGCTATCCTGGAGAGACTGGCCGGGATGTCCGACGAGTATGTCCGGCTTGTCAAGGCGACAGGCTCAGCACAGGGAGACGCTCAACGCCGGGGGCTGGTCTCCGCCCTGGGCCGGACGGTCGGGACGATCCACGGACTCGTCACGCTGTTAGAAATTAAATACGAAACAAATACTTATTCGATCCCGAAATTTGACAGAGCTCAGAAAGAAATTATCGACGACGTTATGTTCGTCGACTCGTCCGGCTCGTGCTCTTTTTGTAAAACGGGGGAGGCCCTGGTCGACGACCACGGATTAAAAATTGAGATCCGATCGGGGGGCGACCGCGCCCTGGCGGAGGAGATTATCCCCAGGTTAATTGAGCGCGACAAGGAACTGAGTCAGATCGCGTTCCCGGTTCTGGTTACAGATGGCGAGATATTCACAGGCTCCGACGCGCTCGCGAAACTAAAACGGATCGCGAGACGGCGGCCCTAGGGGGTATTTAATCTCTAGGGATCGACGCCCAATAGAC
>Ga0180436_10000569_pt1 | contig 37948 bp, 25 predicted proteins | sample SS_ome_2_FD_132434 | JGI IMG/M metagenome (GOLD analysis project Ga0180436, IMG submission 132434) | Hypersaline lake sediment archaeal communities from the Salton Sea, California, USA - SS_3_S_2 metaG | ecosystem: Environmental > Aquatic > Non-marine Saline and Alkaline > Hypersaline >... | reverse complement strand
GTACTCCCCAGGCGGAATACTTAATGCGTTAGCTTCGGCACAGAGGACTTATGTCCCCCACACCTAGTATTCATCGTTTACGGCGTGGACTACCAGGGTATCTAATCCTGTTTGCTACCCACGCTTTCGTGCCTCAGCGTCAGTGATGAGCCAGAAAGTCGCCTTCGCCACTGGTGTTCCTCCTAATATCTACGCATTTCACCGCTACACTAGGAATTCCACTTTCCTCTCTCATACTCAAGCTTATCAGTTTCAGATGCAGGTCTCGGGTTGAGCCCGAGGATTTCACACCTGACTTAATATGCCGCCTACGCACCCTTTACGCCCAGTAATTCCGGACAACGCTTGCTCCCTACGTATTACCGCGGCTGCTGGCACGTAGTTAGCCGGAGCTTCCTCCTTGGGTACCGTCATTTTTTTCGTCCCCAAGGACAGAGGTTTACAATCCGAAAACCTTCTTCCCTCACGCGGCGTTGCTGGGTCAGGCTTTCGCCCATTGCCCAATATTCCCCACTGCTGCCTCCCGTAGGAGTCTGGACCGTGTCTCAGTTCCAGTGTGGCCGTTCACCCTCTCAGGCCGGCTAATCATCGTCGCCTTGGTAGGCCATTACCCCACCAACTAGCTAATGATACGCGAACCCCTCTATCAGCGATAAATCTTTTACCACGAAACCATGCGATCTCGTGGTCTTATGCGGTATTAGCACCCATTTCTAAGTGTTGTCCCCCTCTGATAGGCAGGTTGTTCACGCGTTACTCACCCGTCCGCCACTAAGTCAATTCAATGTAAACACCAAATTGCTTCGTTCAACTTGCATGTGTTAAGCACGCCGCCAGCGTTCGTCCTGAGCCAGGATCAAACTCTTAATTAAATATTTCTAACCACTTTCATGGCTATTTTCATCAAAAGAATCTCCGTAGCTCCGCTTCAAGCTGTCGTTTTTTTATTACCTTGCTTTTTTGGTACTGCTATTCGGTTTTTAAAGTCCATTTTTCTCCGCCGCCTTCCGGCGACAGCTCTAATATATTACCACCCTCATATTCTATTGTCAACACTTTTTTGACGGTTTTTGATAGTTTTTAAATTATAACAGAAAAACCGTATTTTCCTCTATTTTCAGGGGGTTTTTATGTCTTTTAACCTTAAAGTATCTAAAGTTTACACTGCATTCTCTGTTCTTCTTCTCAATCTGCTGTTAAGCACAATTGCTAGAATAAAAAACACAATTGCAACCCCCAAGAGTATTAATCCGATAGAAAGGATTTCCTTGCTCAAGGGCATAGTAACCTGCTTAATATCGATTATAGAGGCGAGTTGCATATTTATTGTAACAAGTCTTTTATTCAAAATATTATTTATTCCTTTGTTCCCAGCAGCAATTGCAGTTCCCCCGATAATACTGAACAACGATGCAAAAGTATAGACATATCCAATAATAAGGAAAGGTGTTCTTAGCTTCTTTATAAACATAAGGATTAGAAAGGCTGTTAAAAAACTTATAAACATCAGCAGCACCATTATACTTCTGTGGAAGAATATAATTCTCTCCCGAAACTCCTCAATTCGAACTTGAGCATTCTCCATTCCCATGAATTCCATCGCATCTATTGGCGACTTGATTAGAAAAGGTTCCTTGATTTTATCGTTGCTGTCAAAAATAAGATTTATCATTTCGGTTTTCAATGTGTTGTTAAAATCACCCTCTGTGTCTATAATTCCAAAAAGCGTTAGGAAATCGAGAGGTATACTTTCTGTCGGCATTTGCATAAGACTCATAACCTTTTCAGCGTCGAGTTGTTCGGTGGTGATTGCTTTTAGCTCATCATATTTTGGTTCTAAGTTGAATCTAGGTATCTTGTCGGAATCTCCTCTAAGAAAAACCACCATACCGGCTGCACTGTGTTTCAATATGTCTTTAACGTATTCTCTTTCCATAATGGTTTTTACATTGCCCAAAATCCACTCAACAGAATCCTTCGGCAATCCTTCTTTAAATCCCTTTTTGTCCGAATAACTGTCGATTTTTGTAATAAAAAGATCGTAAGCATTATCATACACACCCAGTTCATCGAGTGTCTCAGTATAGTACTTTTCTGATAAAAAAGTTTTGTCCACAACATATACAAACGGAAAGACCACTAAGCATGCGAATAATGCAACGATAATAACGAACACTGTTATACTTTTAATAAAACTCATATTCTTCCTCCAGGATATAAATATGAAGACTTTTATTTAGAATATGATTATACCATGTCCTACCTATTAAAAAGCAATAAAAAAGCCCAGATTCGTCAAACACGTATCTGAGCGGAAATTTTGCCTTGATTCAATTACTGATTGAAAACCTCTTTAAAAGCCTTTCCTGCTTTGAAAGAAGGGGCTTTAGATGCAGGTATCTGAATTTTTTCTTTTGTTTGAGGGTTGAGCCCTGTTCTTGCCGCTCTTTCCTTAACTTCAAACGTACCGAATCCGATAAGCTGAATTTTTTCACCTTGGCTCAGCGCCTCGGTAACTGTAGAAACGAACGCTCCGTATGCTATTTCTGCATCCTTTTTAGACATACCAGCCTTTTCACTAAAAGATGTAATAAATTCTGATTTGTTCATATTGTGTCCTCCTGTAAAATCATATTTTTTCCAGTTGCTTTTGCGAGCTCGTTTATTATAAGTGATTTTGTACTATACCGCAAGAGTTTTTACTTTTATTTTTATACCCGTTTATTGACGGTTTTATTCAGTACTATACAATTTTTTATCTGCCTTTTGCTTTCAACCCAAAGTTTATCCATCTCATCAAGATTCATAGCACTTAAGTCGAGCCCCTTTTTCTCAGCAGATTTCTCCATGTGTTCGAAACGCTTAATAAACTTGTCCACTCCATTTGAAAGCACAATTTCTGCATCGATCTTAAGATGACGTGCAAGGTTCACTATTGCAAAAAGCAAGTCACCCATCTCCTCTTCTGGATTTTTCCCTTTCTCTATATCCTGCTCCAACTCTCTTAATTCTTCATGTACCTTTAGAAGAGGAAGCTTATAGTCGTCCCAGTCGAATCCACATGCCGCCGCTCTCTTCTGTACTTTTTGACTGCGCATAAGTGACGGCATTGCTTTTGGTACATCCTTTAAATTATGAGTAAAGCTTTCTATACCCTTTTCTTCTTCTTTGATTTTTTCCCAGTTCTTCAATACCTCATCAGAGGTATCTGCAGCTTCTGTCCCAAAAACATGTGTATGGCGACCTATCATTTTTCTGCATATTGCCGTGGTAATATCCAGGGAATCGAATTCTCTGTGCTCTTTTGCAATCTGTCCGTGAAAGACGACTTGGAGAAGAACATCACCAAGCTCATCATAAAGCATATCCATGTCTTCTGATTCAATGGCATCGAAAACTTCATAGCTTTCCTCAAGAAGGAATTTCTTCAGGCTCTCGTGCGTTTGTTCTCTGTCCCAAGGACATCCGTTTTCTGAGCGTAGAATTTGCATGACATCGAGCAAATCTGAAAAGGTATAGCCTTTCTTGTTCCCTAAATTTGATGGCGGGATATATACTGAGAAGGAATAATCATATGTTTTCTGTCTGTCCAAGTCTTTAAGCGAAATTTTTCTGGGATTTTCGCTTCCTTTAGAAACATATATGTTTTTTTCTCCACTGAAAAGTCTTAGCAATTTTATCTTAATGTCACTTGCAAGATAAGAAGAATCGATTTCGTAGATCAACATTCCTTCGTTAGATTCACACATTACCTCAAAAGAGCTGCCGCTCACACTCTTTATGGCAGACGGGGTTTTTTGTGAATCACTCATAGCTGCACCAATATTGCCACAACTGCTTGGCAGTCCATAGACTACTTCTGTTTCGATATCCGAATTACGAGCCTCTTTTATAACAGCACTCACAATTTGGTTTTGCGATATATCTCCGAGCGCACAAAAAACCAAGTCGCCACCTTTGGCTTTATCGATAAGTTCTTTTGAAATTCTCTGTTTTAGGTCTTCAAAATCGCTCGCATCGGAATATATATGATCAAAGCTCAAAAACTCTCGCTCTATTTCATCAGCAAAAGGCACTTCCCCTGTTTGGAGAAATACCACATTTGCCTTTTGAACCTTTTCGAAAGCCCCAATCGTTATATTGTCTTTTCTTCCGTCGGCGATACCGACAATAGTTATTTTCCCCATACTCATTAATTCCGCTATGCGGTTTTCCTCTTGCCTCGAATCATCTCAATTTCCCTTTTTGTTATCGTTTTTGTAAACAGCAAGGCTGCGGCATATATGACCACACCTATAACAATCGCTCCTAACGCTGCAAGGCTGTTTCCGACGAACTTAAACAAAACGGGATATATCAAGTATACGCTTACTCCCATAAGCGCAGTGCAGACAATAGGTTTTATAATATGGTCTAAAACCCCAATCTTCATCTTCGTATGCTTGATAACGAATATTACATTCAGAATTGCCGCTATCGAATAGCACGCAACAGTACCGATTGCCGCACCTTTTACATTTATGTCAGGCACTCTTATCAGTATCATGGATAGGACAATTTTTACAACAGCACCGATAGCGAGATTCGTTACCGGTATAAAAACTTTGCCGAGACCCTGGAGTATTCCTGTCATAGTCTGCAGCATAGTAAGAACAAGAACTGCAATCGACATTATAATAAGGAGGACGGCTGTCTCCTCCAAGAGCGCTCCGTCAAGGTTTCTGTATAGCAGCATTATGATAGGCTTTGCAAGAACACTGAAGCCGACCGCCGCCGGAAGCCCTACGAGTAAAGCGATTTTGAATCCCAGTCCGGATTGTTCTCTCAGTTCGTTTTGCATTTTCTTTGCCTTAAATGCAGAAATCGCGGGCACGAGACTCATTGCGAGAGCGAGCGACAATACTGCAGGCATATTTATCAAAGGGTTTACATACCCCGTCAAAAGTGCAAATTTGTCAGCCGCAGCTTCTTTAGCAAACCCCACCGATTCCAATGCTCGAATAACTATAGCCGAATCGATCAACAAAACCAACGGCATGATACTTGCACCCACAGCGATAGGTACTGCGATTTTTAATAACTTCTTGATTAGTGTATTATTTGACTCTGGCTGAATACTCTTGTCAGTGCTTTCTATTTCCTTGTCCAGCGATTTTTTCTTTACTCTAAAAACAATAATCAGCATAGTAAGCGCTATTATCTCAGACAAAGAAACACCGATAAGTGCACCAAGTGCGCCATATTCAGGACCCATCGGCAGCATCATTTTTGCAAACCAGAGTCCTGCCATCAATTTAATCAGCTGTTCGATTAACTGGGAAAACCCTGTTGGCGCCATCATCTGCATACCCTGGAAATATCCTCGATAAGACGAGATTATAGCAACAAAGAAAAGTGCAGGTGCTATACCCATGTATGTAATGCTTGCGTTCGGAAGTCCTTGTGCTTTTGCAAGCGGCCCGCTGATACCATATAGTAATATCGTAGATGCTAAACCGATAATAAAAAGCATTCTAAATGAAATACTGAAAACTCTCTTAGCCCCTGCATAATCGTTTACAGCCCTTCTTTCCGAAACCATTTTTGCTATCGCCGCCGGAAGCCCGGCAGTGGAAATTACTAAAAGCCAAGCGTATATCGGATATACTATTTGATAATAAGCTATTCCCTGCGTATCGATTATGTTGGCAAGCGGTATTCTAAATATCGCTCCGATAATCTTACAGATAACTCCTGTAATCCCTAGAATGGCTGCACCTTTTACAAATGTTTTTGTTTTATTACTCATAGATTTCTATAGGTTTAACCCTATTATAGCAACAAGGATTCTGTCGCCATTTCCTTTCTTCTCGTTTATCTCCCCGAAAGGCAAACCGGGGGTCGAATTTCTAAATTCTGCATATAATTATATATTACATGCTCATTCATTACAAGCAAAGTAAATTTTCTTAAAATATAAAAAAGCCCGACTACCCGAATCGTCGGATAATTAGGCTTTGCTTTTAATAGACTTAAAAAAAGATTACTGCTCCATCTGCATGCCCATAAATCCGGAGGCTGTCTGGGCAACTTTTTCTTCAACCTCTGTCATCTGTTTTCCTTGTTTGCTCATGATAACAACAGCTCCGATAGGCTGTCCTTCTGATACTACGGGAGAGATCACCTCTGAAGAAACTCCTGTGATATCCTCTCCGTTTATCACAGGTATCGGCTTGCCTTTGGCAGAGCTGTTTATAAGCATGCCTCTTCTTTCACTGATAAGAGCATTGAGCTCATCGCTGATTGCTGCATCGACATATGATTTTTTGTTTATGCCGCTCGCTGCGACAACCATATCCCTGTCGCATATAATCGCCGTATGTCCCAATGTTTTATTTATCGAATCCGTGAATTCTCTGGCGAACTCAAACAGCTCTCCAATAGGCGAGTATTTCTTCAGTATAACGCCACCTTCCCTGTCCGTGAATATTTCAAGAGGGTCTCCCTCTCTGATACGAAGTGTTTTTCTGATCTCCTTTGGTATAACAACTCGACCCAATTCGTCGATTCTTCTTACAATGCCAGTTGCTTTCAATTCCTATTGTCCTCCTTTTAACCATATTTTCGTTTTTTTATCGGCAATATTATTATTTGGAAAGGGATTTTTATTTATTCAAGGAAGTTTATTATTTTTCAAGCATTTCAGATTAATAATTCCTCTATTTCATCAAAAAAAGCACCAAATCCTTTTAGCGCTTCATTCCGTTAGGACATTATTCAAAAATCTGTCATCCATTAGCAATCGGTGTACTTATCGGTACAGCACTTGGGATCAGCTCAGTGCTGGGCGAAGGTCCCGGCTCTGCACTAGGTGCGGGCTCTGGCGCTTCACTCGACGTTGCATTTTCGCTCGGCACGGGTGCCGGTTCCGGTGATCCGCTAGGCATTGGTGATTGGATTGGCGTTGGGCTTGGCGAAGGTATTGGGTTTTCCTCTTCTATTCCTTCAGGGCTTATCAAAGAATATTCAAACCCGAAAGCCTCATCAAAACAATCATCAACGATTCTTCCCTTGTTTCGTGTGACAACCTTAAAGTCATATGTGCCTTCCGGCGGACTGAAAGCATACGAGCTTTCGCTTATGTATCCGGTAAGAGCAATCCACTTTAGCGTGCCCGATTTCCTGTAAAAGAATCTATAAAGAGGATTGAAGTTTTCACCGCCGTATCCCTCTTTATATTCAGCGTGCGCAGATATCCTTATCTCACTGTTTTCGTTTTGTTCAACAGTATCTATGAATACTTGCTGTAAAGGCATAATATAATACATATCGACTTCGCATGTATTATATGCATCTACGGTCTTTCTTCCTTTGGATCTGATGTTTACCTTTATATAATAATGATAATCTCTCGACAGCATAGGTATTTTATAGTCAACAAGCGCTTTTCCATCTTCGATGATCAAGTCTTTCCACAGTCTGAAGTCAGATGTATATCTCCAGCTCACATTGTTTGTAGAATACATAATCTGATATTCCAGTTCATCTTCTGCGGTTCCGTTGCCTAGGGCATCAATTTCAAGCGAAATCTCTTCCGAATAAAGATACTCGCTTTTTTCTCCTCGAGAGACGTTTACTTCCTTAGCCGGAAGTTTTATAAAATACAATCCAATCGGCTCATCCATAACTTCAGATATATCGATTGTTCTTCTTCCTTTTGATCTTGCCTGAACTTTGAATTCATATTCCCCTTCTGCTCTCGGTTTAAAGAGTATTCTTTCTTCCGTACTGAATCTTGAGGATATATACATCCATCTGGTCGTACCGCTTAGGCGATACAGGAATCTGTATTCCGGTTCCGTAAGCTTCTCATATCCTTCTTTGGCTAAAGCTTTTGCACTTATCTCGATTCCCTGCTCAGGCACAACCGTGGGATTATTCTCCATGTAGTATATTGAAACGTTTTGCATCGGCATTCTATACCGCATATCCACTTCAAAAACATCACTGGCGTCGATAGTTCCTCTGCCTTTGCTCCTTAAATTCACCTTAATATAATAATGATAATCCCTGTTAGATTGCGGCATTATAAAGTCTATATTCGTGCTTCCGTCGATAAGAGATAAATCCTTCCATTCCTTATATTCTGCCGTAACTCTCCAGCTTCTATTGTTTGTGGAATACATTATCTGATACTCCATCTCGTTCTGTTCTGTTCCATTTCCTGTCGCTAAAATCTCAATCGGGATACTTTCAACATACATAAATTCCGTTTTGTCGCCTGGCGAAGCAAAAACTTGTCTCGCTGGAAGCTTATCAAAATAGAGATCTACAGATTCGTCTAAGTCGGAATACGTATCGATTGTTCTTCTTCCCTTTGTTCTCGCTTGGACTCGGAAAAGATATTTACCTTCTGTTCTCGGGATAAATTCTACTGTTGGGTTTTTTGAAAACCCTGAGGATATATATGACCATCTCAAAGAGCCTTCAACCCTATACATAAAGCGATATTCAGCATCGACATCTAAACCCTGCCTTGTTGCATGCGCCGAAAGTACAATCCCTTCCTGCGGTACAACGGTTGGGTTTTCTCCGGAGTATGAAATTTCAACATCATCCACAGGCAGTACGATAAATCTGTTGACTATAACGATATTTGAGGTTGCGTCCGCCAGTGTTCGGTTTTGAGTTCTTACGTTCACTTTTACATAGTATTTTATATCCCTGGTGCTGTTAGGAAAAGTGATGCTTTCTACTCCATCATATTCACCGTAGTCATAACCTCTCAAAACTCTGAAGCTTCTGCCGTTGGTGGAATACATCAGCTGATATTCCAATGCTTGATATCTTTCATCTTCACTCGGGGTTGCAGATACATCAAGGCTTACTTTCTCATCAACCAAATATTCTGTTTTTTCATCCACAAGAGCTATCGATATGTCTTTCGCTGGTAATGCTCCGATGAATACTTCAACTATTTCCGATTCATCATAATCATCCACTATAATCCTTCCGGCAGTTTTGGCTTCGACTTTAAACTGATACCTTCCTTCAGCTCTCAGCCTTATATTGGTTTTTCCGCTAAATCCAAATTTTGATGATACATATGTCCACCTTGTGCTGTTTTCCGCTCTGTATGCAAAGCGGTATTCTGCATGAGCTTTGCTTCCATCCTCCATTGAAGCAACGGCTTCGACACCTATTCCCTCCGCATTCTGTATACAAGGCATATCGATATCCAAAAGTTCAACCTCGCTCAACGATTCTCCCACGCTCATATTGAGTTCACAAACAGCAGATCCATCATAACCCCTTCTGCCTATCGTTCTCGTCAAAATTTTTATATAGTATTTAGCTTCTCTTGTATAACTCGGCAAATAAACTTCCTCGAAAATAGCACCTCCAAGCTCAACATCTTCCCCGGTATATTCCTCCCAGGTTTCGCCGGGCACATTCATATAGCCTCTGCCGTTTGTTGAGTATTGAATAAGATACTGAGTTTGCTGGTTCTCTGCTCCGGGAACCAAGCTTATCCTTAATTCGACTGCTTCACCATATTCGTAATCTGCCTTTTCTGTTGTTACTTCTAGGCTGTGCGAAGGAACAGCTCCGATATACACAAAAGTACTGTTATCCGAAATGTCCGAAGCATCTACCGAACGCCTACCTAGGCTTTTCGCTTCGACCATAAAACGATACTCTCCTTCGTATCTTGTTCTGAATCTCGCTTCATCACTGGTCGTCCATCCTGTAAACGCTCGAAAAATATCACTATCTCCTCGTGCATAATAAAACCTGTACTGGGCTTCGAGGCTATACCCTTCTTCTGACGCAGCTTTCGCTCTAAGCAAAACCCCTTCTGCTGGGAGCACTTGAACTTCGCTTATATCTTCTAAGTCCACTGCTTTAAGAGGCATAGTATTATACATAGTTACTTCACAAGTCTCTTCTCTGTCCGTCTTTGTTCTTCCCATTGTTCGAATATTCAATCTTATATAATACTTTGAATCCAGAAGGTTTGCAGGTAAGTTGAACAATATTCTCCCAAAACCATTTTCGTCAACTGCTGTGCTTTTCCAAATATAATTATCAGGAGCGATTTTCCAATATGAATTGTTAGTCGAATACATTATTTGATATTCTAACTCCGGATACTCTGCACTGGGATTTGATTCGAATTCGAGTTCAATCTCCTCTGAGAACTGATAGGACTCTTTTCCTGTGCGCAGCGACGTTATTTCATTAGCGGGAAATGCACCGAAGTATAGGCCAACTGAATCGGTCATCTGCGTAATATCCGTTTCTGCTCCGCCTTCTGTTTTTGCTTCGATTCTAAAGACATACTCTCCTTCTTCAATCGGCATAAACTCATAGACCATTTTTCCGTTTTCATTGGAATTTGCGAAATACGGAGATGCATATGACCACCAGGAATCATCAGTCTTTCTGTAAGAAATTCTGAATTCCGTATTCGTTGCAGACTGTTCATGCTTATACGCTTGTGCAGTAATAATAATACCGTTATTGTCACATAACAGCCTATCCGGAGTTTCTTCTATTACGATCTCTTCAATCGGCATTTCATCAGGGAGGTAAAACCTTTTTATCCCTTTTTCATTTGCATACTCATCTATTGCAGAGCCAAAGAAACAATCTACAGTCAAGTCAGTACAACCATCAAAAACATCTATACCGATTATATTTGTCTCCCGCTCAATTCTAATGCTTCTTAAATTATAGCAGTCTTTAAAGGCTTCATCTCCAACGGATAAAACACTTTTCGGAATAGCGATCGATTCAAGATTCCCGCACTCACTGAATGCTCTATTCCCTATCACAGATATACTATCAGGGATGGTTACGGTATAAATATAGCTTTTTCCTAAAAAAGCATTTTCTCCGATTTCAGAGACTTCCCTAGGTATCACTACATCGGCCTCCGTTCCGAAATATCCCAACAGCACGCCGTTTTCAACAACAAAGGGGTTTTCGGCATCTCCTATAAGATCATATTGCAGCCCATGGGTGTTTGAATATTCATAAGCATATGAATTGTAATAGCATTTTATAATTATATTTTCACAGTTTTTAAATGCATCATTTCCGATATGAGTAACACTTCTTGGGATCGTAATTGCAACATTGGAAATGCTGTTCACAAATGCCTCTTCGTTGATTGTTTCTAAATCCTCAGGCAAATCAATGCTCTTAAGCCCTGAATCCAGAAAGCTCTTATCACCAATAGTTCTTATCGTACTTGGAATATCCACACTCTTAAGTGAAGAACACCCAGCAAAGCATGAGCTTCCGATAGCTGTAACTCCTTCAGGAATCTCAACACTATCAAGCTTATCACAGCCTGAAAATGTGAAATTCCCCGTTGATAAACTGTTTTTGGATAATCCTGCAGTCGTGAGTCTGGCGCAGTTTGAAAAAACACCGACTCCCATGCGCGCTACACTATCCGGCAAGTTAACCGAAACAAGAGAAAAACAATCCAAAAATGCATTGTCGCCTATCGCAGCAAGCCCGCTTGGAAAGTCAAAAGATTTGATTGCAGTACATTTCTTAAACGCTTTTTCGCCAATATAATTATAACTCTGGTTCAAGACTATACTTGATAATGAACTACATTCGAGAAAAGCATACTCCGGTATTATGGAGTACTCCCCGAGCATTTCGATGCTTGTAAGGTTCATACATCCTGCAAAAGCATTTGAACCTATCATTTGAATATCGTTTAGAGCCGGGATCGTTATAAGACCGCTGCACCCGAAAAATGCGTATGCTCCAAGCCAATCGATTTCTTCTTCAAAGCTTATTGTTTCTATAAATCCACATCCCGAGAATGCATATGCTCCAATCGCAGTAATTCCGTTTGGGACTGTAACATCAGTATCCGTTCCAATATATTTTATTAATACATTCCCGTCCGTGAGAAAATCCCCCATATTTCCGTAGGAAACAAATGAATGATCTATTCCATAGATTTGTGCATAAGAACTGATATATGAGTTTTCTAGACATTGTATTGTAAGGCTGTCGCATCCGGTGAAAATATTCGTCCCTGCCATTACTATGTTTTCTGACAAAAAGAGAGTTTCAATACTTGTGCAATTTGAAAAAACATCATTGCCCAGTGAGCTCACACTTTGTGGTAAGGTAAAATCGACTATACTCGAACAATTTTCAAAGGCGGAATCTCCGATGCTGACAACACTGTGTTTCATATACATATCAGTTAGCGAAATACAATTGATAAAAGCTTCCTGTCCGATTTTTACTACTGTGTTCGGAATAGTAATTTTTCTGACACTTTCATTATTTGAAAAAGCTCCCTCTCCGATTTCAACAACACCCTCGGGGATAAAAACTTCTTCCGATATACCGTTATATGCAACCAAAACACCTTCGACAATTTGAAACTCATCAGAAGCGAGCACTTTTTCTGTATTATAAGAAAATATAAAAACTGAGATTAGTATAAGAAGTAATCCAAAGGAGATTTTTTTCATATAATTTGTCCCTCGATATAGTTCGACTGATTTCGACTGATATTGGAGTATTATATCACAAAAGTGATTAAAATGTAGCTATAATGCAAAATTTTTGCTTTTTTGTATGTACTCTACATAAAACAAAACCGCCTCTGCAGAAATCTATCCACTTAGGCAGTTATCAAATCTTTCACATATTATATCTATAAGTTCTGGTATGGTTTTCTTTTTATAAACTCTCCTCGTCCTTTTGTGCCTAAAAGCTTCCCGTTTTTCACGATTATCTCACCCCTTGAAATAACCGTCTTAATAGCTCCTTTAGTCTTTATTCCCTCATATGGGGTATAGTCCACATTCTCATGTAAATTCTTATGTAGAATTTTCCCCTTTTGTCTTGGGTCTAAAATGACTAAATCAGCGTCGCTGTCTTTCTTAATAGTTCCTTTCTTTGGGTATAAGCCGAATAACTTCGCCGGATTGGCTGCACACGTATTTATCAGAGTTTCAAAGGATATCTTTCCTTCCAATGCAGCTGTTATCATAAGCGGATATCTGGTTTCAACTCCGGGCATACCGTTCGGGCATTTCGTGAAATCATCCTTACCTAATTGCTTATCCACCGAGTAAGAGAATGGACAATGATCTGTTCCGATTGTGTCAATCTCACCGAGTTCAACTCCCTGCCACAAAATCTCTTTGTTGGCTTTATCTCTCAAGGGCGGACTTAGAACATATTTCAGAGAATCTTTTCTGCTGTAAAGTCTATCGTCAAGATATAGGTACTGCGGACATGTTTCAGCATACAGATTATCATATCCCCTTCTTCTGAAAAAGTCGATATATTCAAGGCTGAGTCCATTCGAAACATGCACAATATACAGCGGGGCTTTTCCTGCTGTTTTTCCTATCGATATAACTCTGTTAACAGCCTCTGCTTCTGCTTCCTCCGGTCGGCTCAAAGGGTGATATTTTGTGTTCGTCTTGCCTTCGCTTATAAACTGTCTTTTTAAGTGTTCAACAATATCGTTGTTTTCGGCATGAACTGCGATTAGAATTCCGAGTTCCTTTGCTCTTTTTAAGACAGTAAAAATCTCATCATCGGAAAGTTTTCCCGAATAAGTCATATATACTTTATAACTCGTAATCCCTTGTTCAAGCATTTTTTCCATTTTATTGAGGACATCATCATCCACGTGTTGGATTACACCATGGAATCCATAATCTATCACAGCTTTTTCATCAGCGATTTTGTGATAATGATCTATCTGGTGGTTCAATTTGCATTTTTCCGGTCCGAATCCGACATGGTCCACTATCGTCGTCGTTCCGCCGCAAGCTGCAGCGACAGTGCCGGAATAAAAATCGTCATTTGCTTTTGCAAAACCAACGTCTAAATCGAAATGGGTATGAACATCAATAGCTCCGGGAAGAACGAGCTTGTTTTCTGCATCTATGACTTCCCCGTAAATGTCCTTTCCAATACTCTTTGCGATTTTCTTAATCTTTCCGTCTGCTATCAACAAGTCGGCTTTTCTAAAACCCTTATCGATAAATACTTTGCCGTTTTTTATCAGCATATTATCACCCTTGCCTACACTTTTTAAAAAAACACACCGCTAAAATGCGGTGTAGTTGATGTTTCTATAATGTCTATTATTTCTCTACTTCTTCGACTTTAGCCTTTCGAGCATTTTTCTTTATGGACTTGATACCGTTCATACAGCCGTCCATATTCTTATATCCTTCTCCTGATGCGATTACCTCTCCATTGGCTGCTTTCAATCTGAATCTAAACTCGCCTTTTTTGTCTTTGTAAACTTCAAATTTCGGTTTTCTTTTTGCCATTATACTTTCTCCTTTTCGACTTGTTTTCTTTTGTTAAGGTCATATACCCACTACTATTATACTTCTTTTACTTTTTCTTCACAAGAGCATCTTCCGACATTTTTAAGTCCTGTTTTAGTTGCCGCGATAATTTTTGTATATCCGGTACATCTGCAAAGATGCCCCGAAAGAGCTCTTTTGATATCCTCCTCGGAAAAGCTCTTACCCGATTCCTCCATCTCAGTCGCAGTCATCAATATTCCAGGAGTACAGAAGCCGCATTGAACCGCTCCTTCGTCCACGAATGCTTTTTGCATATTCGAAAGCTCGCCGTCTTCTTCGAGACTTTCAATAGTCCTGATCTCTTTTCCGTCTGCCCAAACAGCAAGGTAGATACAGGAATCTATCGTTTCACCGTTTACAAGCACAGCGCAAGCGCCACACTCTCCAACTCCGCAGCCTTGCTTTGCTCCGGTGAGTCCTAAGTCTTCTCTTATAACATCCAAAAGCGATTGTCTAAAATCGACTTTTATAGTTTTCTTTTCTCCGTTTACGGTTAAAGTGATTTCTCTTTCCATAATATTCTCACCTGCTTTCTATTTAAGCTTAAGTCCGCAAAGCTCCATAGTCCCGCGTTTAGTAAGCTCATATACCAAGTGCTCACGAAAAGCCTTGGACCCACGCCAAGAGTCCCTTGCTTTTATGTTGGATATCGTGGCTTTGCTCATCTTGTCGATATTCTCTTCGCTTACTTCCATACCCTTCGCCATCTCTTCCGCATCAGTGCATCTCACAGGCGTAGGTGCGGCGACTCCGCAGGATATCCTTATATCTTCGATTGTTTTTCCGTCCGTCTTTAAGACAACAGCACATCCCAAAGTCGCAATATCCATAGCGTTTCTTTGAGCAAATTTCATATACTTACCCGTATATCCTTCATAGTCCTCTCTTTTTATGATTATATCAGTCAGCATCTCGTTTTGCTTCAGATCAACTCTGCCGGGTCCGAGATAAAAATCCTGAATGTCCACTGTCTTCGCACCGCTGACACTTTCGATTTTAAGCTTTGCATTTAAGCAGAACAACGTGGTCGCAGCATCCGCAGAAGTTGCACCATTACAGACATTTCCGCCAATAGTCGAAATATTTCGAATCTGCGGTCCACCCATCGTTCCGCCTGCGATAGCAAAATACGGCATGTTCTCCTTTATAACTTCGCTTGTTTCAAGGTCTGTAAAAGAAGCCATAGGACCGATGTGTATATCCCCTTTGGTATCTTTCGTTATATCATTAAGCCCTTCGATAAAGCTGATGCCCATTAAACTCGCGCCCGCAAGCTTTCCTTCCCGCACTCTGATAAGCACATCCGTTCCGCCTGCAATAATCTTAGCTTCTTCATTTTCGCTCAGGTATTTAAGCGCATCCTTCAGGGTTTTTGCTTCATAATATTTGCTTATATCAAACATATTCCAGTCCTCCTAAACCAATCCGGCTTCGCTGAATGCTTCGAAAAGGCTTTGCGGGTTCATCGGTGTTTCTTTTACCCGAACTCCCGTTGCATGCACAATAGCGTTTCTGACTGCCGGTGCCGGTGGTACTGCCGGCGGTTCGCCGAGCGCTTTGTTTCCGAAAGGACCGGATTCCTCATACGATTCCACAAAATCCACATCGAAATGTGGTGTGTCCAAAATCGTCGGTACTTTATAATCCAGCAAATTGTCGTTTAACAGCTGACCCGTTTTCTCACTGTATATCATCTTCTCGGTCAATGCGAGCCCAAGGCTCATGCTCATTCCGCCTTCGACCTGTCCGGAAGCGAGAAGAGGATTTATTATCTTTCCGCTGTCGTGGATGTTGCAGATTTTCAATATTTGCACTATACCGGTTTTTGTATCCACCTCAACCTCGGCAACACAAACCCCGAAGGCTAATGCATTTGTCTTTACATTTACGCTCTTTTCGCTCGCGATTGTCGAAGAGCCGTCCTTATCATAGAAGGATTCTAGAGCTATATCTTTAAGGCTTGTAATCCTTTTTCCTGTATTCTTATCTATAATCTGAGCATCTTCAATGGTGAGTGCTTTTCTAGTCAGTCCGAATTTTATTGCAGCCCGTTTCAAAACCTTTTTCCTCACGCTTTTTGCTGCGGATTTAACCGCCTGCCCTGCGACATAAGTCTGCCTTGAAGCATAAGCTCCCGGGTCGTACGGGGTGATATCAGTATCCGTACCTCGAACAACATTTACCATCTCATACGGTATACCCATAATTTCGGCTGCCATCTGGGAGAGAACGGTATCAGATCCCTGTCCGATTTCCGTGGCTCCTACAGTAAGCTGTATACTTCCATCCTGGTTTAGGGTAACCCTTGCTCCGGCAATCTCCATCGCATACGGCCAAACCGCAGTTGCATATGAGAACATGGCGAACCCGATGCCTCTTCGCTTTGTACCAGTCTGGTTTTTATACTGTTCTCGCTTTTTATCCCATTCTATATATTCTTTTCCCTTTTCGATACATTCCTTTAAGCCGCAGGATTTTATTTCGATCCCGGTAAGCGGATCGACATATCCTTCCCAAACCATATTTTTCTGCTTGAATTCGATCGGATCCATTCCGATTTTTTCGGCTATATCATCCAAATGAGATTCAACAGCGAGGTTTGCCTGCGGAATCCCATATCCACGCATAGCTCCTGCTGTTGCTTTATTCGTATATACTGTATATCCATCAAACTCTGTAGAGAGCTTTGCCGGATATGATCTTGAAAAATTCGTTCCGCCTTTTGCGACAATAGAATGTCCGTGAGAAGCATAAGCCCCGTTGTTTCCTATAGAGGTCATCTTTTTTGCGACTATCTCGCCGTCTTTGCTGACCCCTGTTTTGAAATAGAACTTAATCCCATGACGAGTTCTTGTCGAGTAAAAAACCTCTTCTCTTGTGAGGTCAAGCATAACAGGCTTTCCACCGACAGCAGTAGTCAGCATCGCAACCATAGGCTCAATACATACATCCTGCTTGTTCCCGAACCCTCCGCCGATATATGGTTTTATCACTCTGACTTTGGAGAAAGGAAGCTCCAAGCAATCCGCAATAACTCTTCTGCAAATATGCGGAATCTGAGTAGAAGATACGACTGTCACTTTTTCCTCAGAATCGATATATCCATAAGCTACGTGATTTTCCAAATGTGCGTGCTGAACCGGAAGGACTTCAAAAGAGTCTTCGAATACAAAATCCGCCTTTTCAAAAGCCTTCTCCGGCTCTTCGTCTCCATGAAGGAAATGGCTGTGTGCGATTATATTTCTGTCAAGTTCATGTATTTTCACCGCTCCTTCTTCCATTGCCTTTTCGGCATCCAAAACAAAGGGCAGCTCCTCATATTCCACTTCGATAAGTTTCACCGCTTTTTCCGCTGTTAGCTCATCAACGGCTATCACAGCACCAATCTCATCGCCGTATACTCTGATTTTTTCGTTTAGAATCTGTCTGTCTGCAATATCCTGATGGTCCGGATCGAGTGAGTGCGGATGTCCTGCTGATGGGAATGGTTTTGCCTTTACATCCTTTGGCAGTATCACTTTTATAACGCCTTCAAGGGCTTCTGCCTTGGAAATATCATAACTCTTGACGTATCCATGAGCAATCTTGCTGCGTAGAATTTTCGCATGGAGCATATCCGCTGTCTCAAAATCCCTCGTATATTTCGCCTTGCCGGTAACCTTTGCAGCCGCATCATGGCGCCTTACAGATTTACCAACTGTTTTAAATTCCATATTCATCACCTTTCATACCAGCGATTATAAATGATTTAGGTTAATATATATCATTTCTTGTATAAATTTATTGTAAACCTTATTATCTAAGCCCAGCCGTTTTCGTTCAAGAATTCTGTAATTCTTTCTATAGCATCTTTGAGATTCTCCATCGACGAGGCATAGGAACAGCGTATAAAACCCTCTCCGCCTTCGCCGAAAGCAGTCCCGGGAACACACGCAACCTTCTTTTCCTTCACAAGTCTTTCACAAAACTCATCCGAGCTTAAGCCGGTTTTTCTGATATCCGGGAAAACATAGAAAGCACCGAGCGGTTCAAAACACGCAAGCCCGATTTTATTGAGCTCTTCATACATAAACCTTCTTCTTCTGTTATATTGATTCATCATATTCTTTACTTGCTTGAATCCGTTTTTTCTCTCTGTCTTCAGAGCCTCAATACCTGCTTCCTGCGCTGCTACGGGAGCACACAGAATCGTATATTGATGAATTTTCACCATTGCATCTACAAGCTCTATCGGTCCAGCAACATATCCAAGCCGCCATCCGGTCATCGCAAACGATTTCGAAAAACCGTTTATCACAACAGTTCTCTCCTTCATTCCGGGAAGAGATGCTATCGAAACATGATTTTTGTCATACGTTAACTCCGCATATATTTCATCGGAAATCACCATTAAGTCATTCTCAATTATCAAACTCGTTATCCCTTCCAAATCCTCTTTGGACATAATAGCCCCAGTTGGATTGTTCGGGAAAGGCATGATAATCACTTTTGTCTTTTCTGTTATCGCTTTTTCCAAAACGTCTTTTGTATACTTAAAATCGTTTTCTGCTACTGTCAAAATCGGAACAGCAACACCTCCTGCAAGCCTTACTCCCGGCATATAAGAAACATATGAAGGTGCCGGAACAAGCACCTCATCTCCGGGATCGATAAGTGTCCGGAATGCGATATCAAGAGCTTCGCTTGCTCCGACAGTCGCTACAATTTGATCTATTTCATAATCCAAACCAAAGCGCTCTGAAAGATATCTCTTTATCTCTTGGCGAAGCGGAGTCATACCGTGGTTTGATGTATAGTGCGTTTTTCCTGTTTCGATAGCATAAATCGCCATCTCACAGATATTCCATGGCGTCGTAAAATCCGGCTCCCCGACACCTAGAGATATAACGTCATCCATCTCAGATGCGATATCGAAAAACTTTCTTATACCGGACGGTGGTATCTCACGAACGTTCTTTGATATATATTTTTCATAATTCATGGAGAAATCACCAATCTTTCGTCTTTCTCATCATCAACAAAGATAACTCCGTGTTCTTTATATTTGCGCATAATGAAATACGTTGCCGTGCTCCGTATGCCTTCCATAACCGCAAGTTTTTCAAAGACAAATTCAGAAATCTGTTTCATCGTAGAAGCTTCAACATGAACGGAAAGATCATATGTTCCGCTCATTAAATAAACAGCTTTTACCTCATCAAAGCGATAGATCCTCTTTGCAATCTCATCATAGCCTCGCTCCCTTTGCGGCTCTACTTTTACTTCTATAAGTCCTTCAGCATGGTCATAATCTGCCTTTTCTCTGTTTATCAAGGTCTTGTATTTTAAAATTACTTTTTCTTGTTCAAGTTTTGCAATCTCCGCTGCAATAGCATCTTCGCTCTCTCCAATCATGCTGGCAATTTCCTTGTTGGATACCTTTGCATCATCTTGTAATATATCCAGTATTTCGGCTCTGATATCTTTCATCTTAAATACCTTGGTGCGGAGGTCAAACCACGCCATTTCCTTTCTAAGGCTTTTTTGTATTTATCATTCTATCATTTCGCTTTATATAACGTCAACCAAAACCGAGCTCATATATTTTCTTCTTTTCTTATCAAAGTTATAAACATCACGAATCACAAAAATAAAAAACATGAGTATAGAGTTTTATAAAATTCCATTAAATGATATAATACTAAAAAAGAGTTCGAACAAATAGGAGAATACATTATGAAGGTACTTTGGCTTTGCAACTTACCAACACCGGATATATCAGAAAAATTGGGAGCATCTCTGAGCAGCGGTGGCGGCTGGATCGCTTCACTTTACGATATCATGGTATCCAAAAATGATATTGAGCTTTTTTATGTATTTCCGTATGGGGTGGATAAAGAGACAAAGGGGAAGACCCGCTCTGAATTCTTTGGTTTTTCAATCCTAAAGGGTAAGCCGACAAAATATAATCCAGAACTGGAAGAGACTTTTAGGGAATATCTGCTGAAAATAAATCCGGATATAATTCATATTTTCGGAACCGAATTCGCACACCAGCTATCTATGACAAAAGCCGCATTAGGTGCGGGTATGCAGGACAGGATTGTCGTATCAATCCAAGGACTGATTTCTTATATCGCAAAACACTACACGCAAGGTTTGAGTGAAAAAACGATAAGAGGCTGGACCTTAAGAGATTTGCTTCGAAAGGATAATATACTGAACCAGCAGAGGGCTTTCGAAAAAAGGGGAGAGTTTGAGAAACAGACATTATCGAATGTAAATCATATTATAGGAAGAACGACTTGGGACAGAGCATGCACAAATCAGATCAATGAGAATGCGAATTATTATCATATTGATGAAACTTTGAGAAGCGGGTTTTATAAGAAGAACTGGAGCTTTGATAAGTGCAAAAAACATTCGATTTTCATTTCAACAGCTGATTATCCTGTTAAAGGAGCGCATTATATAATCAAGGCAATGCCATATGTTTTAAAAAGATTCAAGGATGCACATTTATATATTGCGGGAAGGAAATTCGATACTCCCAAATCCATAAAAAGCAGACTTAAGTTGTCTTCATACCCAAAGCATATTTTAGATTTGATAGAGAGATTAGGTCTTTCAAATAAGGTTACTTTCCTTGGACCGCTAAGCGAAGAGAAAATGATTGCACAGTATTTAAAATCACATGTTTTTGTAAGCCCCTCTGTAATCGAAAACTCACCGAATTCCGTTTGTGAGGCGATGCTGCTCGGGGTTCCTGTCGTGGCGTCTTCGGTTGGTGGAGTTACCGACCTTTTGGAGCACAAAAAAGAAGGTTTTATCTATCAATCAACAGCTGAATATATGCTTTCTCATTATATATGCGAGATCTTCTCAAGCAAAGCAACAGCAGAGTTGTTTTCAAAAAACGCCAAAGCTCGTGCAAAAAAAACGCATGATATACAAAAGAACGCTGACGATGTTTTAAAGCTTTATAATGATATAGCGAAATAGCAATATTCCTTAAGAGGTGAAAAGAGATGTCAACATTTATATTGAACGGCAAAGAAGTCAGCATCAATAGCGAAAAAAAGCTTCTTGAGTTTCTTCGTGATGACATGAGGCTTACTTCCGTCAAGGATGGGTGCAGTTCAGGAGCATGCGGTACTTGCTCTGTTCTTGTGGACGGTTTTTCCAAGCGAGCTTGTATTTTAAAACTAAAGAATCTCGAGGGGAAATCTATAACAACAGTTGAAGGGCTTTCGAAAAGAGAAAAGCAGGTTTATTCTCTTTGCTTTGCTGCGGCTGGCGCAGTACAGTGCGGTTTTTGTATTCCGGGTATGGTTATCAGCGCAAAGGCTCTTTTGGACAAAAATCTATCTCCCTCAAAAACTGAAATTCGCAAGGCGATAAAGAGCAATATATGCAGATGTACCGGTTATGCAAAAATCATAGAAGCTATCGAGCTTTCAGCAAAATATTTTCGTGAAAAAATTGAAATTGATCTTCCTGTAGATTCATCATTGCTCGAAGAAGAGACAATAAGACCTGATGCTTTCGAAAAAACTTTGGGTGAAGCGGTTTATGCTGATGATCTAGTCTTGGATGGAATGCTTTATGCAAAAGCTGTTCGAACAAAATTCCCGAGAGCAAAAATAAATAAAATTGATATTTCTTCTGCTCTTGTCCATCCTGGCTGCGAAGCTGTGTTCACTGCAAAAGATGTCCCGGGAAGCAACAAGGCCGGACACTTGGTTAAGGATTGGGATGTTATGATTGCCGAAGGGGACATAACAAGATATATCGGAGATTCTGTCGCACTCGTTGTTTCACGTGAAAAAGACTCGCTAAGTGAAATTTGTGAGCTTATCGATATTGAGTATGAGGAACTCATTCCAGTCACAAACCCCAAACAGGCTTTGGAAGAGGGTGCGCCATACATTCATGCTGACGGAAACATATTATCCATTCAGCACTTAAAACGAGGTAAAGATCCGGAAGAAATCTTCAAGACCTCAAAATATGTAGTTACGAAAAACTATTCAACTCCGTTTACGGAGCACGCTTTTATGGAGCCGGAATGTGCAGTTGCCTGTCCAGAAAACGATGGTGTTTTAGTATATACAGCCGGTCAAAATATATATGATGAGCAAAGAGAGATCTCTCATATTCTGGGTATTGAACCCGATAAAGTACATATTAAGTCCATGACAGTTGGAGGCGCATTCGGCGGTAAAGAGGATATGAGTGTACAGCACCATGCTGCACTTGCTGCATATCTTACCGGAAAGCCCGTTAAAGTAAAACTCTCAAGGCAGGAGAGTATATTAGTACATCCAAAACGTCATGCGATGGAAATCAAAATGACTACTTCATGCGATGGGGAAGGGAAGCTGACAGCGATAAAGGCGGAAATCGTTTCTGATACAGGCGCATATGCTTCGCTCGGCGGTCCTGTTCTCCAAAGAGCATGCACTCATGCAGGAGGTCCTTATAACTATCAAAACGTCGATATCAAGGGTACTGCAGTTTATACTAACAATCCGCCGGCAGGAGCTTATCGCGGTTTCGGTGTTACCCAATCCGCATTTGCAATCGAGTCCAATATAAATCTTCTGGCCGAAATGGCAGGCATAAGTCCTTTTGAGATTCGCAAAAGAAATGCGATCAATCCCGGACAGGTATTGCCAAACGGTCAGATTGCCGATGAATCCACTGCACTTGTCGAGTGTCTCGATGTACTCGAGCCGATTTATAAGAAAAGCAAAAACGTTGGAATCGCCTGTGCTTTTAAGAACAGCGGGCTTGGGGTCGGTGTCCCGGATTCAGGAAGATGTATTGTTTCTGTCGAAAGAGGTAAAGTTCATGTGAGGACGGGTGCTGCCAGAGTCGGGCAGGGTTTGGACAGCGTAATTTTGAAGATTGCATGTGAAACTTTGAAGATAAAACCAAGCGAGATAATAATCGAACAGCCGAACAGCGAAAGAACACCGAACTCGGGAACAACGACAGCTTCACGACAAACTCTGTTTACAGGAGAAGCCGTACGTGTTGCTTGTGAGAAACTTAAAACTAAGCTTGACGATAGCTCAGATTATTCAGCTCTTGAGGGAGAGGAGTTTTTCGGTGAATATACATGTATCACCGATCCAATAAACAGCACGAAAAAGAATCCAATAAGTCATGCAGCATATGGGTACGGAGCACAAATGGTCGTTTTGGACGATGAAGGAACTCTTGAAAAAGTGTATTGTGCTTATGATGTCGGTCAAGTCATTAACAAGAAGGGAACCGAGGGACAGATTGAAGGCGGGGTTGTAATGAGTCTCGGGTACGGTTTGACTGAGGATTATCCTTTAAAGGATTGTATTCCACAGTTAACTTACGCTAAACTAGGTCTTTTCAGAGCGGATATGTGCCCTGAAATCGAAACGCATCTGGTAGAAAAGAATTTTAAGCTGAAGATGGCTTATGGTGCGAAAGGAATAGGTGAAATCGCATCTATACCAACGGCGCCTGCTGTCAGTGGAGCTTATTATAAGCTGGATGGTGTATTTAGAACAAAACTGCCTTTAAAATATACTCCTTACAGCAGGTAGTTACAAATTAATACTATATCTCTCATTTTCTTGTATATTCCTCTATAATCTGATATTATATAGCTAATTATAGTAGCATTATTTTTTATAAGAATAATGCTATTCCATTAATGGGGAAATTATTTTTTTTGGAGGCATAAATGAAGTGTCCTGAGTGTAAAACCAAAATTAGAAAAAAGAATAACGGGTATTGTCCTTCCTGTGAACGCAAACTCCTACCTGAGGAGATACAGAAGGCAAGAAGAAAAAAGAAGACCATAGGATGGATTTTTGGAGGAATAGCAATAGCCTTTGCTTTGATTATAATCGTCTTTGCTTTGATGATTTTTCTTCCAACAGATATCTATTTTGTCGATGCTAGTATATCGTCGGATAGATTGGAGTATGGCGAAAGTCTCGATATATCTTTAACCTATGAAGGTATCGGTGTTCTCAAAGCTGAAACAGAAATTCCTGTTTATATTGATGGTGAGTTAGTTGAAACCAGTTCATTTGCTTTTTCCGGAACAGGCGAAATAACAAACGAATTCAGCGTTGAAACCCTAGATGTATACGAACCCGGCACTTATGTCTTAGAAATCGAAGGCGATGAAGTTCCGTTTAAAATTCTAACTCCGGCAGATCTAAGAGTTGACTGCTCAGCACAGGAGGAGATTTATCTTGTGGGCAAAGAATATACTGTTGATTACACTGTTCTAAATAAGGGAGAATCGAGTGAAAATTGCAGATTTGATATTGAATTCAATGATGAACTTATCGGAACTGAGGAGTTTTTCTTGGAAGGCAACAGCGAGAAAGTTTTTGAATGTTCGGTTTCAAGCGACGATGAGGGTGTTCGAGATCTCGTTATCGCCGGGGCAGATTTTCCTATCGAGTTTTTCCAATCAGCACGCTTAAACTCCGGAGACAAGCTCATGGAGAATACTGTAAAGGGTTATAGCTATTTTGTTATCAATAATGAATTGGATACTGATATCGTTATAATGATAACAACATTGGAAGCACCCGAAAATGCTGTAGGTGCATGCTATGTAAGAAGCGGAGATGAGGTTAAATTCAGATCTTTCGTTCATGGAAATTATCTGGTGTTCTTACAAAAAGGTGACAGCTGGGTTCCGGAAAAGAATCGTTTTGCAGAAAACGAAGAGTATCATATTCTAAATGGCTATTACGATCTTGATAATGCAATGTATGGTGGTTATGGAAGCTATTCATACGTAGTTCTTGATATCACTCAATCCATGCTGGATACCGAGTTCACAAGAATCTATGATGAAATACCCAACTTAGTTTTTAATTAGTAATACAAAATTTAATCGAAGCAGACCGTATGGAAACTCACTTAATATGGTCTGCTTTTTTTCTTTTCTTTCTTGATGTGCCGAATAAAACTTTCTGTCTCATCAACAATCACCTTTCTTAGAATAAGTACTGAAACCAAGTTTGGTATTGCCATAAGTCCATTTGCAATGTCCGAAAGATTCCAAACGGTTTTTAGCGGGGTTGCCGCGCCAAGTATGATAACTGTACAAAAAACAATACGATATATGTATAAACTCGTTGTCCTTTTCGTAAGATACTGAAGACACTTTTCTCCATAATATGACCAAGCGAGTATCGAGGAAAAAGCAAACAGTGCAAGTCCTAAAGTTACGATATATTCACCAAAATCCCCAAGCTCTGACGAAAAACCAGCAATCGTCAAGGATGCTCCACCAGGCACAACACCGGTTTCACCTATTTGATACCATACGCCGGTAACCGAAATCACAAGAGCAGTAATCGTACAAATCACCAAAGTGTCGAAAAACGTTCCTGTCATAGATACGAATCCCTGTCTTGCAGGATAATCCGTCTTTGCAGCAGCCGCTGCAATCGGAGCTGATCCGAGACCTGCTTCGTTGGAAAACACACCTCTAGAGATACCATACCTGATTGCCTGCGCCGTCGCAGCTCCGCCAAAACCCCCAATCACAGCTCTTCCGGAGAACGCCGATCTCACTATCTCAAGAAGCCCGGGCAGAACTTTTTCAATATTTAAGAAAACCACAGCCAAACCTCCGAGTATATACAGCGACCCCATAAGCGGAACGATTTTTGAAGTTACTTTTGCTATAGTTTTTATTCCCCCTAAAATCACCATTGCAGAAAGTAAGCTTAATACAATGCCGGTTATTAGATTGTCGATACCGAAGGAAGTGTTTATCGCTGCAGCAACAGAATTTGCCTGGGTCATATTGCCTATGCCGAATGAAGCTGTGACAGCAAATAGAGAAAAGAGCACAGCAAAAAATCTCCCGAGGCTCTTCTTCTTAAATCCTCGCGAAAGAGTATACATCGGACCACCGCAAAACTCACCACGTTCATCTTTTATCCTGTATTTTATAGCCAAGACCGATTCGCTGTATTTTGTTGCCATACCGAAAACTGCTGTAATCCACATCCAGAAAATCGCTCCGGGGCCGCCAAGGGCTATAGCCGTCGCAACCCCTGCAATGTTCGCTGTTCCGATAGTACCGGCGAGTGAGGTCATCAACGCCTGGAAGGGCGATATCGCTCCTTTTTCCTTGATAAACTTATGCCTCGAGAAAGCCTGCTTTATGCCGAACCCTAGTTTTCTCAAAGGGATAAACTTCAATCTCACCATAAGAAAAATACCCGTACCAACCAAAAAGGCCTGCATATATATACCCCAGACAAAGGAGTTGATCTTTTCAATTATACTCGAAATCATAAATTATCCTCTGGTTAATCTTATTTGATCCATAATATATAAATTCGAAAAAACATATTGACACTTATCTATATGTGTAGTAACATTCAGTCATATAGATGAATATCAATATATGGAGAGTGGTTTTATGTTGGATACTGCGAAATGTTTAAAAGCGCTGGGCGATGAAAACAGGCTCAAAATCTTAAAGCTTCTAAAGAGCGGAGAGGTCTGTGCTTGTGAAATTTTGGAGGAGTTGAATATAACTCAGCCGACATTGTCGCACCATATGAAAATACTTTGCGACACTTCTCTTGTAAATCCTCGAAAAGAGGGCAAATGGGTGCACTATTCATTAAACAATGAGCAGGCCAAAACATTTTTATCAAAAATCCAATCCCTATTTTAATTTTTGGAGGCTAGATGAGCGTACTTAACTTTATCAAAGATCAATTATTATCGATGCACTGGCTTGACAGTCTAATAAAATCCTTGCTTCAAGCGGTGGGGATGGATCCGTCTTCACATATCTTCGATATGGTGAATTTTTTCATATACGACACTATAAAAATCATACTGCTGCTTATGATTCTGGTTTTTATAATCTCGTTTATTCAAAGCTTTTTCTCCCCGGAAAAAAGCAAAAACACGATAATGAAATTCTCAGGTATCGGCGGAAATTTTGTCGGTGCGATTCTCGGAATTTTGACTCCGTTTTGCAGCTGTTCCTCGATACCAATTTTTATCGGCTTTATGTCGGCGGGTATGCCTCTCGGGGTTACTTTTTCGTTTCTTATAACCTCTCCAATGGTTGATCTTGCTGCGGTAATGCTTTTAATGGGAGAAATCGGGAGCGCAAAAATTGCGATTCTTTACGCCGTATTCGGAGTTCTTATCGGCGTGTTCGGCGGTATGTTGATTGGAAGGCTTAAGATGGAAGATCAGGTCAAGAGTTTGCAGCAGCATGCTGAGCTTTGGGGCAATGAGGATATAGGTTTTGGGGAAAGAATCAAAAATGCGTTTCTAAGAAGTGTTGCAATCCTAAAGCAGACATGGTGGGCGATTCTTATCGGTGTAGCTGTCGGCGGTGTAATCCACGGATATATACCCACTGAATGGATAACCTCTTTTACATCAAAGTCCAAGGGCTTTGCTCCGGTTATATCGACCTTGCTCGGAATCCCGATGTATTCTTCCACATTCGGAACGATTCCAATAGCGGCGCAGCTTTACTTCAAAGGGATGGATATCGGAACGGTGCTTTCCTTTATGATGGCGGTGACTGCTCTTTCCGTGCCTTCGATGATTATGATATCAAGGGTTATCAAGAAAAAACTTCTGTTTACTTTTATCGCTATCGTAGCCGTGGGAATAATTCTGGCTGGGTATGTATTTAACTTCTTGGAACCGTTTTTGGGGTAAAAATCATAGTTCTTCAATACCAATTTCTTTTAGATAATTATAGGTTCCATTATAAAACTCAGGTAAGGCTGTTTCATCCGTTTCGTTTCCTTTCGGAATATATATCACCATTCCCTGTCTTGCTCTTGTCAATAGCACTCTATAAGCGTTTTTTAAATATATTTTGTCAGTCTCATTGCGAATATTTTGCCATTTTGAACCCTTGAAACTTTTATATTTAAAATGCCTATTTGAAAATCGATAATCTCCGCCCCATGCTACCAAAGCCCAATCTAACTCTAGTCCTTGAATATCAAATTCAGTTGCTGTATCTTCGAGATAAAATGAGGATCGAACATCCAATCTGTTGTTCAAAAACCACATTTTCGCATCGATTTTATTCTTTACCCATATTCCATTATTCTTCAGTCTAATTGCTTTTGAACTTGCTATTAAGCCATATCGCTCCGTTCCCCTTGCTTCTGATCTAATCCAATCTTTAGCTTTATCTAGATTTCTTGAAATTTTAATTTTAAATTTTCTGTTAATGCCAGAGTAAATTTTCTTTGCTTCATCTTTTTTTTCATCTAAAACAGCCTTAACAAATTCTGAAACCTTCTCCGCTCTAAAAGATCTTAAAGAAACAGCTAAGTGTAACTCTTTAATGAAGGAAACATTCATCTCTTTAAATAGCTCATAGGGTTTTTCCCCACGAGTATACTCGTTATACGTAATCCTGTCAGAAACAAATACTCTCCAATCATTATGATACTCTTTTATTGCGCTGAACCATTCTTTAAGACCGGCTTCACCTGTATTGATTTCTTGTCCACCTCCAATCAAGCAAATAATTACTGCCCAGTCAACATGTCTATCCATGTAGCTTATAAGAAACTCAGGTTCAGACATATCGAAATCTGGAATTGCCTTTTTTCGCTGCATAAAACTAGTTGTTTGTTCTCTTGTCCAAGCTCGCTGTGCTTCATCAAAGATAACAACTTTTTCTGTAGGTGGCTTTTCGCTAATAAGCGCTTCATCTCTAAAATGATGTATTATTTGAATAAAAGATTTAGCTTTTCTTATGGCGTCTTTCTTCGAAATATTGCTTTCCTTTTTTTGATTTCTAGCTAGTGCTTCCTGCAAAACATCAACTAAAGGACCATTACCTGATAAGAATACTGCATGTTCATTTTCATCAAATTTATGTCTTTCATTCGCAATATTCAGCCCAGCTAAAGTTTTTCCAGCCCCTGGGACTCCTGTGATAAAACATATCGCTTTGATTTTATCATTCTTTGCTTTCTCGATAATCTTGTTTATCCTGCTCGTGGTTTCATTTAGGTTAGTGGCTCCAGAATCAGACCTGGATATTTCTTTAACATTATGTCCTTTATAAAGAGCTTGAGCTGCCTCTATTATTGTTGGAGTTGGCATATATATAGAATTTTCCCATAAAGTTGTATTAATTTGCTCTCTTCCAAACTTACCTGCTACGTCCTTAATCACTTTACCCAAATCATACTCATTGCAAAGTAACGGCTTGAAAATGTTATCACCATACTTATCAAGTTTATTAATTATATTTTGTGCTTTTGTGGAGACCTCTATTGGAGCAATAATCTTATCAATACTCTTTTGATGAAAATTTTTTAAATCAAGTGCATAATCCATAACTTGGTCTATTGCATGCTTTTTGTGTTCATTTTCCCCAGCTTTGAATTCAAATAAAAATATAATTCCCTTATGAATAAACACATTATCAATTCTTCTTCCTATCCTAGGAATTACATATTCAAATATTATCCTTCCTTCATTGAATGATGACAATTGGTCTTTTAGTATAAGTATTTGTTGAATCCATGCTCTTTTTTGCGTATCTTTTAAGTTAAAAATATTGTTGTTTGTTATCTCACCAAGAATCTCATTAGACGATTTTCTAAGAAATACACTTAATTCATCACTAAAAAAACTTCTTTTCAATTCCTCACCTCACAACTGACTTATTTGAAATACATTAATTTTATATCTCAAGAAATAAAAACATTATACTACAAAAAGGCAGGAGAAATCCCGCCTTTTATTATACCCTCTTTCTCCTTCGCAAAGTTAGTTCTCAGCCCTTCACTTCTATCGGTAAAAGCAAATCCAGTTTAATAAACTTATCATTGAATTCGATATGTTCTTCCATCCATTGATGTTCGCCTTGTATATATTTACTGTCCAAAACCCAAGAGTGAAGGTTTTGCCATCCCTTAAGGATATCTGATGCAGGATTGTCCGTTTTTATGGAGGTAACGGCATAAAGCCCTCCCCCAAACTGCTTTATTACTCCGTCGCCTGTCTCAGTTTCATCTTCGTCAATAACCTCCCAAATTTCATAGCCATATTCGGATTTCCCTTCTTCGGGATTTGGATTATTAAAACCAAAGCGCCTGTTTTTAATCGACTCCTTGTTGTTATCCTGCTTCCATTTTATCAATTTCTCTAAAGAATCGTTTTCCGGCTGCTCGCTTATCGCATGGAAACTAATAACTCTCATGGGTAGCAATTCAACAACTCGAACTTTCGCAGATCCCTGCTTTCTGTTATCATTTTCGACCATAATCCTCACCTCAAAACTTCGTTAATATTGATGCAAAAATAAAAATCAAAGTCTAAATTATTACAAGGCTATTATACAATAAAAAAGGCAGGATTTCTCCTACCATTATCACTATTCAGCTTTCTCTTCCATCTCATCATAAGTCTCAAATGTCAAGAGCGCGTCTTTCAGTGTTTCATATTCCACAGCATAATCTTCGGTCAGTGCAGTAAAAGAACATATATACAATCTGCTGTCCGTCCACCAGTAAAAATAATCCCCTTCGATAATCCCTTCGTTCCCTCCGATATCCCCGATAAAATGATATCTTGCAGCATCATACTCGCCGGCTTTTATATCGGGTTCTTTCCTCCATTCAAATGATGCAAACCCCTGCTCCATGCCGGATTTGCTGTAATCCCAATAGTATCCAATCTCTTCTTTGAGTTCCTCTGCGCTCTTCCCTGCTTCTCTTGTTATATTTGAAGAAATAGCAAAAATGGTATAGTCCGACTTTTTCTTTTCAAAGTAAACCACGCCTTGTTCGTTATCTTTTGAGCCCTCCCAGCCCGGGGCAGAAATATATATAAACATTTCAAGCTGAGGATCTGTATACACCAAGCCCGCTTCTTCTCCGGCTGCAAAAGAATTACATGCTGCTGCGCTGAATAGAAAAATCATCAGCAAAAGCAAAAATAAAGTCCTCTTAAATCTCATCACAATACCTCTTCTTTTATATTTAATAACTGGTTATGAAATAATTTATACCGATTATACTGTAACATGAGGGCGAGTTTCTATCAACAAAAAAAGACAGGATTTCTCCTGCCCTTGATTTGTTATATTTATATGCTCGAAAGCGTCTCAGACATATCATAAAGCTTCCTGTCGAATTTCGGTTTCATAGCGAGTGCTTCGGCGATATCATCGTCCACGACCTTGTTGTCTCGAACACCCACAACTCTCCCGTAGCTGCCTTCCATCAAAAGCTGTACAGCACGAACACCAAGGCGTGAAGCGAGAACTCTGTCGTCCGCTGTCGGGGTTCCTCCTCTTTGGATATATCCGAGAACGATAGCTTTTACGTCCAAGCTTGTCTTTGCGTGTATGTAGTTAGCAAGCGATTCGCCTTTTCCTGCTCCTTCGCTTATCATGATAATGCTTGTGAACTTGCTCCTGATTCTGTCATGCACGAGGTGGTCGCATATGCTGTCGATGTCAAAAGGAACTTCCGGCACAAGAATATGCTCCGCTCCTCCCGCGATACCTGAAAAAAGCGCAATATCTCCGCATTTATTCCCCATAACTTCGATAACTCCGATTCTCTCATGGGATTCCATAGTATCACGTATTTTCCTGATCTCGCCGACTACTCCGCTTACAGCGGTATTAAAGCCAATCGTATAATCCGTATATGCCAAATCGTTATCGATTGTTCCTGGAAGCCCTATCGTCGGAAAGCCTTTATCCCAAAGAGCTTTTGCACCTTTATAGCTTCCGTCTCCGCCGATAACCACAAGTCCGTCAATATCAAAAGCTTTCAAGACCTGCAGTGCCTTTGCTTGGCCTTCTTCGGTTTTGAACTCCTTAGACCTCGCTGTTTTCAATATCGTACCGCCGTCACCGACGATATCGTTCACATCAGAGCGGTGCATCTCAGCAACTCTGCCTTCAATAAGTCCGGAATATCCTTTGGTTATACCCATTACGTTTATGTTGTTAACCCTTGCAGCCTTCACGACAGCTCTAATCGCTGCGTTCATCCCGGGGGTGTCCCCGCCGCTGGTCAAAACACCTATTCTATTCATCCTTCTCTCCCTCTAAGTAAAAAAAATATTTAAGCAAGCACACTTGCTTGATGTCTAAAAAGTTATTCCTCTCCGGCTTCAATTTCGCCGTGCTCAGTCAAAATCTTCGCTTTGCCTCGAATCTTCATAGCCGAAGTGTTTTCGGTGAACTGTGCAATCATAACTTCACCGGAATCCAGCTTCTCCGTGTGGTGGAATTTAGTATCTCTTCCTCTAGTCATGCCGATAATATTGACACCGTCTTCGAGCGCCTTTACCACTATATAATCCTGACCAACAGTCTTTTCGTCCATCTTCGCCACTCTACAGTTATGCTCATAGCAAAACCGTATCCTTTCATAAATTAGTTCTCCTGTCAAAAATGCTCCGAGTTTAGTATACCAAAAAGGTCACTACAAAACAAACATATTGTGATTTGGCTTATTTGACTACAACATTATCCTGTCCAAAAGCGGTTATTAAATTTTCGATTAGCTGCTTAGTATATGTCACTCCATAACCGCCGCCCGTTGCAAAGGTCTCTTTTGTAGCTTCTAAGTGAACCTTCGTCGGGTTGCTGCCCGGAAATTTCTTTAAAATATTTATAAGCTTTTCTGTGTTCTCACCGAAAGAACTCGGTATTTTCACATATAAGGTTTTGCCCTCGAAATCCTTTTCCTGCTTGTGCAGCGGCTTCAGGCTTTCGAGAATGATTTTCGGGGCTTCTCCGTCTTTGATATCAACACGTCCTCTTAAAGAAACAATATTGTCATCGAACAAAATATTCTCAACATTAGCAAGCGGTCCTTGGAATATGATTACATCGATAATCGAATATAGATCCTCCAGAGTACATAGAGCATACGGACGTTTATCCTTGGTCGCTCTTCGTTTTACATCATTCAATATCCCGATAAGCTCGACCTCTTTGCCTTCGTAATACGTCATTGCGGAATGATCAGTCGCTGCAGATAGAATTTTATACGTGTTGTGCTCCCTTTTCTCAAGTTCAGCTTCGAACTCCTCAAGAGGATGCCCGCTTAGATAGCTGCCTGTTGTTTGTTTTTCCAAGGAGAGCATCTGCCGTTTTCCATACTCCGCAAGAAGAGGTATCTCAATCTCCTCTTTCATATCAAGCCCGAACGAATCGTCGAAAAGGCTCGTCTGTCCATCTATCGTGCGTTTGTCCTCTTCGCTTGCAGTTTTAATCGCTATCTCATAGATTGACATCAGCGACGATCTGGAATGCTCAAAACAATCAAAGCATCCCGAAAGAATCAACCCTTCTAGAGCCTTTTTGTTTATTATCCCATTCGTCCTTTTCACGAAATCCAAAAATCCTATATATGGCTTATCTTCCCTTATCCTTACAATCTCACTCGATGCCTTTGCACCGACGTCCCTAATCGCATTAAATCCAAACCTTATCGTGTCCTCTTCAACGCTGAACCTTTCAAAGGATTTATTTATATCCGGTTTTAGAACTCTGATCTTAGATTTTTTGCAATACTGAACATAAGCCGCAGTTTTATCCGGAGATCCAATGAAGCTGTTTAGAAGTGCTGTTAAAAATTCGACCTTATAGTGTACCTTTAAATACGCAGTCTGATAGGCGATTGCAGCATACGCACATGCATGGGATTTGTTAAAAGCATACTGAGCAAAATCCGTCATCTTTTCGAAAACACGTTCCGCGGTTTTTTCGTCTATCCCTCTGTTCACAGCACCGTCCACTCCGCTTGTCCTATCACCGAATATGAATACTTCTCTTTCTTTTTGCATAACATCAGCTTTTTTCTTGCTCATAGCTCTCCGCACCATATCGCTTCGACCGAGCGAATATCCCGCCATATCTCGGACGATCTCCATAACCTGTTCTTGATATACGATACAGCCATAAGTCTCTTTCAACGTTTTCTCTAAGCTGGGATGATCATATTTTACTCTCTCCGGATTGTTTTTTGAATCTATATAAGTCGGTATGGATTCCATCGGTCCCGGTCTGAAAAGTGAAATCCCGACCATGATATCACCAAGGTTTGTCGGCTTAAGCTGCTGCATCAATCTTCTCATCCCCGGGCTTTCAAGCTGGAACACTCCGTCAGTGTCTCCGTTTGAGATTAGCTCATAAGCTCCCGCATCATCAAAGCCGATTCTTTCAAAATCGATTTTCTCACCGCGACCATGTTCTACCATCTCAATCGTATGGCGGATAACGGTCAAATTTCGAAGGCCCAGAAAATCCATCTTCAAGAGACCTAGTTCTTCCAAAGTACCCATCGGGAACTGTGTAATAACACTTCCATCCTTTGGGTTTATCTGAAGGGGTACATATTCGCTTACGGGTTTTTGTGCAATAACCACCCCTGCTGCATGAGTCGATGCGTGGCGGGGGATGCCTTCGAGCTTTAAGCTCATATCGACCAGCTCTTTGACTTCCGGTTTTGAGTCATACTCCATAGCGAATCTGTCACTTTCCCTAAGTGCTCTTTTTATCGTAATTTTCGGTGCGTTCGGGATAAGTTTTGCGATCCTTACAGCCTCACCGAAAGGAAAGCGCATAACTCTGGCAACATCATGTACTGCTTGTTTTGCTCCCAAAGTTCCAAAGGTGATAATCTGTGCAACGTTCTCTTCGCCGTACTTTTCTACGACATAGTCGATTACCTCCTGCCTTCGCTCGATACAAAAATCTATGTCTATATCCGGCATACTTATTCTCTCCGGATTCAAAAATCTTTCGAATAAAAGATTATACTCAATCGGGTCTATATCCGTAATTTTAAGAGCATAAGCTACGATACTCCCCGCAGCGCTTCCTCTTCCCGGCCCTACTACAATACCGTTTTCCTTAGCAAACTTGATAAAATCCCAAGTGATAAGAAAATAATCCGTAAAGCCCATTGAGTTTATAACGCCAAGCTCATACTTTGCCCTATCGAGTATTTCCTGCGTAGGCTTTTCATACCTTTGCTTTAGTCCGTCCAAGACCCTCTCACTTAGATATCTTGCATGGTCTTGGTCTTCCGGCAAATTGAACACAGGCATATGGTAATTTCCAAAATCCAGCAATACATTGCATTCCTCCGCAATCTTTACCGTATTTTCCATCGCCTCTTTGTGTTTTGGGAAAAGCTCCGCCATATCATCATATGATTTGAGGTAGAATTCTTCTGTCTGAAACTTCATTCGGTTTTCATCATCCAAAAAGTTTCTGGTCTGTATACACATCAAAACGTCCTGTGCCAGTGCATCCTCTTTATTTACATAGTGTACATCGTTGGTGAGAACTAGCGGGATATCGCATTCCTCAGAAATTCGAATAAGCTCGGGGTTTACAGTCTTTTGTTCTTCGAGCCCGTGGTCCTGCAGCTCGATATAGAAGTCTTTATCGAATATATCTTTAAGTTCTAAGCTTAAATTCTTCGCTCCCTCGTAATCTCCGTTTAAAATCATGCTTGGAATATCCCCGGCTAGGCATGCTGAAAGACATATCAATCCTTCACTGTATTCATGGAGTGTTTTATAATCTATCCTGGGTTTGTGGTAAAATCCTTTTAAGAAACCTATCGAACAGAGTCGCATAAGGTTTCTGTATCCTTCGTCGTTTTTTGCAAGCAAAATCAAATGGGCATACTCTCGATATTCCTTGGTCTTTTCCTCCATGTCCTTACAGACATAAGCTTCGCATCCTAATATCGGCTTAATTCCCTCTTTGACAGCTTTTTTATAGAAATCTGTAACGCCATACATTACGCCATGGTCGGTTATTGCAACAGCCTTCATTGAAAGTTCTTTTGCTTTTTCGACTAGTTTATCAAGACGGCTGCACCCGTCCAAAAGGCTGTATTCCGTATGCACATGTAGATGAACAAATTCTTCCATACACTTCTCCTATATAAAAAATTATACCATAAATCAGCTCATAATAATATTCTATATGAGAACTGCTATAGAGTCATATTCTTAAATTTTGAAATTGAGATTATCCGTTATATGGAAGTCCGTCTTTATTAAAATCGGAGTAATATAAATCGAATTCGAAATCTCCAACTAAACTTCTAAGTCTGTAGTATTTGGATTCTATCTTGGAAAATTCACCTGATTTGATTGCAGATTTAAGACTGCTGGCTGCTTGCAGTACTGTTGTATCCTTTGTTCCGTATGCCCCTCTATTTGCATTTTTCTGTGCATAGTATGCGAGCTTTCCGGCTTTTACTACAAATGCTTCCTGATTGAAAGTTGTTTTGTTGTATTTGTCTGATTTTTCTACATCAATACCATAAACTTCCTTTATCAGCTCTTGCCGCCCATTTGGATATAAAATATAGAGATGATGGTTTGCCATCGTATAATTATATGCCCCTTTAAAAGTGTGCAATCCAATATCCTCGCCATCCACACTCATCCCGAATATTACGATTGAGCTTAGCTGCTGATACGTCATATTGGTAAAAACTCTGCCTTCCATCGCGGAGATAATCTTGGGTATGCTTAATAGTTTTTTTGATTCTTTGGCTTGCGAAAAGAGCGCAACCAGAAGCTCCTTTTGTCTGTCCACTCTTTTTATATCATTCCCGAGTCCCGGATTTCTCTTCTGCCTGACCCTCAAATAGTCCAGCGCCTGCTGTCCGTCAAGATGCTGCTGTCCGGGCAGTAAAACCCTGTCGCCAATCCGCATCTTCTGTTTGATATCAAACTCCACTCCGCCGAGTATATCCACAATCTCTTTAACAACCGGCATAGTAACTCCGATATAATAATCCACCGGTATGCCGCCAAGCACGTTTTCCATGCTCTTTGATGTATAATAAAAACCATTCCCTTCAAACTCTCCTCCGGCATAAAACGACATGTTCAGTTTATAATACCCGGGTGTCTCGTGGATTCCCCAATATGTATCCCTCGGGATGTTAATCATGTCCACGGTTCCTTCATTGAAGTTAAGTGCTAAAACCAGCATAACATCTGCGAAGAACTGCTTATCTTTTGTCTTCCATTCGCTCGTCTCTCTAATAGGATCATAGTCAACGCCGATAATCGCAATATTGACTATACCTTCCATAATCTCTTTGTCAGCAAGCGAAGTTAAGACATCCAGTTCATCCTGCTGTCCGTTTTGGGTTATATTTGCAGCCTCAGTATAGTACTCTATTGCTTCATTCTCGCTATTCTTAAATCCCGATTCATCAAATACCGTCAAAGGGTTTATTAAGACAGCATATGCTACAAAACCCGATATGCCGATAAGAAGCCCTAAAAACAGAGCAAGTAAAGATTTCCCGACTGTTCGAAAAGCCTTTGCTGTTTTGCTTTTCTCCTCCGGTTTTTCTTTTTTTTGTTTTATCGGTCTTTCCTTTTTCTGCTTAGCAGCTTTTTCTTTTTTTTTCTTGTCCGGCTTTTTTTCTTTTGGTTGTTTCTTTTTCTTTTCTACCGGTTCTTTTTCGCTTTTCGATTTTTCCGCTTTAGTCTTTTTGGATTCTATCTTCTTCTCTTCCTCTTTTTTCTTATCTTTTTTCTTGTCTTTCGTCTCTTTT
>Ga0180436_10000566_pt1 | contig 37977 bp, 30 predicted proteins | sample SS_ome_2_FD_132434 | JGI IMG/M metagenome (GOLD analysis project Ga0180436, IMG submission 132434) | Hypersaline lake sediment archaeal communities from the Salton Sea, California, USA - SS_3_S_2 metaG | ecosystem: Environmental > Aquatic > Non-marine Saline and Alkaline > Hypersaline >... | reverse complement strand
GTGCAGCTTGAACGGCATAATCAGGAACAGCGAGCCCAGCGACGACTGGTGCAGGGTCGAAAGCATGATTCCCAACAGCACCAGCGGGAAACGGAACTTCATCAGGAAACTGCGGATCTTGGCGTAACGGCTGGCCTCCTGCAACGGCACCGGGCTGAACTCGAGCAACAGTACTGTGGTGTACAGCATCACGCACCAGCCGACTTCGAACAGCGGCGAGTGGGGATTCCAGAAGATCATCATGTGCCAGATATTCCACGGCAAGCCAAGATCGAACAGGAGTCCGAAAATCACGGCCAAGTATCCGAGAAAAGCGGTCAATACGGCCGGTTTGACCAGGTCGTGATACTCCTCACGACGCATGATGTAGACAATCGCGGTCATGACAAAACCGCCTGCTGCCAATGCAACGCCGGCCATGACATCGAACCCGATCCAAATCCCCCAGGGAGTAGCATCGGTCAGATTGGTGGTTGCTCCCAATCCCCAGGCGAAACGAGCCACGCCAACGGCGGCGGCCACACCGAGGATCAACCACAAAACCAGTTTGGTGTTTTGTACACGTTCCATCGGTTATTCCTCGTCTTCCTGGTTATTGGTCTGGAGTTTCTGGCGACGACGGATGATCCAGTTTATACCGTACATCACGGCGCCCATGCCGGCGAAGGCATAGGGAACGGCCTGCATGGCCGGTGCCGTGCGGCTGGGAAGCGATTTGGATCCGATCTTCGACTGATAGCACAGGAAGTCGAGATCGATATCCGAAACATACAGCACCGAGGTGCCGCCGACTTCGTGCTCACCCCAGACATGATCGATATACTTGCCCGGTTCGGCTTTGATCCGACGATGCGCCTCCTTGATCAGGGCATCACGTTCGCCGAATATGGTGGCGTCCTTGGGACAGGCCTGCGTGCAGGCGGGCTGCTGGCCGGCCTTGACGCGGTCATAGCACATGATGCACTTGCGAACGTAAGGTACTGTGTCGTCCCAGTCGTAGCGCGGGATTCCATAGGGGCAGGCCATCATGCAATAGCGACAGCCAAGACACTTGTCGTTTTCGTACACCACCACACCCTCTTTGGTCTGGTGCAAGGCACCCACCGGACAGGCCGAGGCGCAGGCCGGTTCAAGGCAGTGGCGACATTGCTTGCGGACATATTGCCCCGTGTCGCGGCGCAGGATCGAAGTCCAGTTCTGGGCCGAGAGTCCGTCACCCTTTTGCCAGGTGCGCGGATGATCCGGTTCGAGCTGGTGTTCCTTCTTGCAGGCAGCGACGCATTCGAGGCAGCCAACGCACTTGGTGACATCGGTTAGAATCGCGACGCTCATACCGGGGCTCCTTTCTTATCCAGGGTGGTGCAAACATCGTCGTCGGTTTTCGGGGGGAACTTCCAGGCCAGGGTGCAGACTACCTGCGACAACGGCATCAACATGCAGTGAGCGATCTTGGTGAAAGGCATGAGGACGAAGATCAACTCCGACGACAGGATGTGAATCAGCATGAAGGTCTTGTAGCTCGAGACCGACAAGGCCAAATTGGCGCAGACATATCCGGTGGCAAAGGGAATGGCCAGCAGGATCGGCCAGAAGTAGTCCTGCTTGCGACTGATGGCGCTGGAACTGGCGCTGGCAAATCGACCGATCACTAAGGCTACGGCCGTGACAATCGTCAACAGCGTCAGACCATCAGCCAGTCCTTCGGGGAGTGTCGGCCACCCAAAGCCGAGGGCCGCTTCCCACAGTTGCACATGGGCGAGCAGGAAGATCGGGACCAGCAGCAGGCCTACGTGGAACAGCATCGACAGAATCGAATAGAGCGGGCGGTTGTTGAAGACCCGCTTCACCGGAACCATCCATTCGAAGGTACGCCGGGTAATAAGTCCCCAGGGCATGCTCTTGTCGCCGGCTTTTCGCCAGGTTCCGTAGATTGCGATCACGTCCAGAACGAGAACGCGCAGCATGCCCAGAACCATGATGGCAAAGGTGAGCCTGAAGAGAGGTCCGCGGGCAAGTTCGAGAAGTCCTTCCATCCTATGCCTCCTCTTCCGGTTTCGGTTCCACTTTCATCGAGTCAGGGAAAACGATCGCCTTGTAGATCAGGTCATGGAGACCGGTCACTTCGACATCAATTCCCTGATCTTCGACCAGTTCCTTGAGCTGCTTCTTGCAGTTGGCGCAGGGTGCGACCAAGACTTCGCAGCCGGAACGACGGATCTGCTCGGCCTTCAGGCCGCCGCCGATGGTCGTCCGGTAAGGGCGGATCTCATCGATCGAAACCGTCCCGCCGCCACCGCCGCAGCAGATATTGTCCTCGCCGACCGGGGCCATCTCGACATAGTTCTTGCAGAACGACTTGAGAATCGTCCGCGGGCCGTCGATGATCCATCGGTTACGAGCCAGGTTACAAGGATCGTGGTAGGCGACTTTCTCCGTGACCACGTTGGGGTCCAGTTTCAGTTTGCCTTCTTTCCAGACCTTGTAGGTGTATTCCATGATGTTCAGCACCGGGGGAGCATCGCTGCCGCCGCAGTATGTCGGCACGTACGCCTTGGCGGTTCGGGAAGCGTGACCGCATTCACCGATCAGGATATTCTTGCCTTTGAGGCGCTGGGTTTCATCGTTGAGCTTGTGGATGATCCGTTCAAGAATGCGATCGGAGTAGAAAAGCCCGTAGTTGATGCCGTCGAAGTAGCCGGTACCGGTGGTCCAGGAGTCACCGGTCGCCCGGAAAACAGCCGCGATGCCCATGAGGGTCTCGGCTTCCATCAGGAAGTCACTTACGGCGGGGAAAAAGACGTAGTCGGCGCCCTCGACATCTAGCGGAAACTTGATCTCGACGGCCTTGTCCTCCAGCATGTCTTCCTCGAGGAACTCCAGTGTATCGGTCAGGGCCGGCACCGGAATCGCCGAGGTGTTTCCGGAGTCGCCTTCCAGCTGCTCACGGGCACTGACTACTAGAGCGCGGGGGGCGATACCGATTTCGCCCAGGATGTACCTGGCCAAGTGGGTGATGATTCCGTGATCGATCCCAGAAGGGCACTCCATGGCGCAGCGTCGGCAGGCGGTGCAGTTCCAGAACGATTCGGCCATTTCCCGGATCTTTTCATCCGTAAGATGCCCGTTGCCCATCAGCCGTCCTCGCAGCATCCCGGCCACCGTGAAGTGTCGGCGATAGACGCCCAGCAGCAGTTCGGAGCGATGACAAGGGATGTCTTGATCGCGACCGGTCGCCTGATGTATCTGGCAGGTGACCGCGCACCGAGCGCATTTGGCACTCATGCGGATGAAATGGTCGAGCGCCATTTTATAGTTGGGCGAGTGTTTCAACACCGCCGCAAACGCTTCCAGAAAGCGACGCGGGCGATCTTCAACATCGAAATCCTCGACGTGATACCGCACATCAAGCCGCTGACGTTCGCAAGCCTCGGGCTTACGTTGCGTCTTGTAAGCGTGCCGAAGCTGCTCGTCGGTTATGCGTTGCATTCTCATTAATCTGTTGCCTCTATGCTTAGACTCGTTGTTGCCATACTACTTCTCCGCCCGTGTCTGCAGCCGGTCATGGTCACGGACCGCACCGCGCAGAATCGGGAGAGCCATGGGACCGGCCGGTTCGGGCTCGTTGTTTTCCGGGCTTACCATTTCGATTCCGTACTCGTCGCAGAGCTGCGACAGGTTGGGATCCTGCGGACAGACAAAAACCCGCGCATTGAAAGAAGCCGCCGTGCGGCGGTGGAACTCCTGGATATCGCTCTGGACGCAATGGGTGTGGGCGCCGCAGCAAACGGCGATCTTGATCGGCCGGCCACACGCGGGACATTTAATCGTCGCGACCAGGTCAACCAGCACCAGGTCGGGGCTGCAACCGCGCTCGACGTTGTAACCGCAACTTCCGAACAGATCACGGGCCCAGGAAGTCAGTTCCTGACGCGACATACTCGAGGAGGGCTCAAAGGAACATTCCTGAACCGTCTGTGATGTTAGTTGGCCGCGGCTGAAGAGATTTAGCGCCTGAGATACCGATCCGGTTTGGCCGGAAACTACCTCAACTCCGGCCGCGTCGAGAGTGTCGCGGTTGGTACGCTTGATACCGTTGCAGATCAAAACCGTCACTCCGTGCACCTGCAACAGTCGCACCCGTCGATAATCCTCAGACTGGGTGCAAGGCACGCTATGTGATCGCCCGATCTCTCCAGAATCTATCTCTATCAGCTGAAATAAGCCGGCTGCTTCAAAGAGCGGGGCGATCTGGTCGTCCATTACTGGTATTGCAATCCTTTCGGTCTTCATTGCAACACCAGTATGTAATATTCGTGCCAATCGCGATGAGTATGTGTAATGGATTGCTAACCAATAAGATAGAACGTGGCTCTTCGGCTGCGTGTTGCGTCAGATGCAACAGTTTATGTTGCAACGCAATCTGGAGGTGTTGCATGCAACCGATGCTGCAACGTGTGCGGACTACGAAAACGACTTGGGATCGATGTTGTAGCGCTTGAGTTTGCGCCAGAGAGTGGTGCGATGCATGCCCAGGAAACGGGCTGCATGGGTGATGTTGCCTTCGAACTTCATCAACGCCGATGTAATCTGCGCCTGCTCATCGATGGCCTTGGATATCGGGCTGTCGGCGGGCGCTGGTGCGGGCGTGGACACAGCCGCAGAAGACTCCACCGCTTGAGTGATGTCGGCCGGGAGGTGCTCCGGTTGGATTATGCTCCCGTGGCAAATGACAAAGCCGTACTCGATGATGTTCTCCAGCTCGCGCACGTTGCCGGGGAACTCGTGCTGCATCAGAATCCGCATGACTTCGGGGCTGACGCCCAGCACACGGCGGCCCTGACGGGCGTTGAACTTCTTGATGAAATGATCCACGAGTAGCGGAATGTCTTCCCGGCGGTCGGCTAGCGACGGCAAGTCGAATTTGACCACTGCCAAGCGGAAATAGAGATCATCACGGAAGCGTCCGTCGGCCACCAGGCTTTTCAGATTTCGATTGGTAGCGGCCACCACTCGGATGTTGGCCCGGACTGGTTTAGTGCTTCCCACTGGCTCGTACTCCCGTTGTTGCAGCAACCGCAACAGCTTGACCTGAGTGGAAAGCGGGAGGTCACCGATCTCGTCGAAAAAGACGGTGCCCCCTTCGCCGCCCACCAGCTTACCCGGCTTGTCCTGCTTGGCGTCGGTGAAAGCTCCTTTGACGTAGCCAAACAGTTCAGATTCGAAGAGCTGGAGAGGGAGGGTGCCGCAGTTGATTACCACATTGGGGCCATTGCCGCGCGGGCTTAGGCTGTGTATGGCTCGAGCGAACAGCTCCTTGCCCGAGCCGGAAGGTCCTTGTATTAGGACCGTGCTTTCGCTCTCGGCGATATCGGGAAGAATGGCAAACAGCTTGTGCATCTGGGGGCTCTTCGAGATGATATCCTCCAGCGAGTACTTCTGATGCAACTCCTTGCGGAGGTGCTCGATGGCCGATAAGTCGCGGAAGGTCTCTACCGCTCCGAGGACGTTGCCTTCATCGTCGCGAAGGACCGCTGTCGAGATACTGATGGGGATTTTGTCGCCTCGGCTGTTGATGATATTGACTGGACGGTCTATAGCCTCGACGCCGGTTTTCAGCGTCTTGTGGAGCAGACAGGACTCACAAATGTCGGAATGAAAGATGTCAGCACAACGGCTTCCCACGGCTTTGGATGCCGGTATGCCGGTAATCCGCTCAGCGGCCGGATTGAAGCTGGTGATAATGCGGTCGCTGTCGACGGTGAAAACGCCATCGGCGATCGAACTGAGAATCACCTTGAAGAATCTGAGCTGTTCCAGCGTGTCTTTCATGTCGCCTTCTCCAAGTCTATGCCCGAGAATTATACGAAAAGTGTTGCAAATGCAACACTAGAAAAGAAAGAGCCGGACCGGAGAATGGCGCTTACTCCGGCCCGGCCATGTGCGCTGAAGAGCCGCAACTAGGAAGATCTACTTCTGATTTCGGCCTTGCCCTTCGGGACGGTTGCGGCAACCTCCCGGTCCTCGACCACGGTTATTCATCGGAGGTCCGGTGTCGTCGGGACTGGACTGCCGCTGACCATGCCCACGACAGGCTCGGGTCGGATCGATTGGCGACAAATCGCCGGCTTTGAGATCCTCGGCGATCTCGCGTACCGTCTTGAGATCGCATTGGAGGGTTGAGATGCTCTCGGCATTGAGAGCTTCGACAGCTCTGCGACCCATCCCGGAGCAGACGACACAGTCGATCTTGTGTCGGGCCAGGCGATTGATCGGGTGGCAGGTGCCGTGTGAATGATGAGCGTTGCGGTTCACCAGTACCGTTACCGTGTCGTCGTCGGTGTCGTACAGCGTGAACGAAGGGGCTGAGCCAAAATGCTCATGAACGCGGTCGTCCAGGCCGCCGTTTCCCTGAGTCGGGATGCAGGCCAGCATGGTTGTCCTCACTTTCTTTGAGATTGACTATCAAGGAGTGGTTGCCGAGTACGGCTTCGACCACTTTGTGTCTGGCTTCGTAGAGGAGCCGCTGTACCGTCCCGCGGGACACGCCCATCTGCTTGCCTGCCGCCTCCTGGTCCAGGCGGTCGTGGTCGCACAGACGCAGAGCTTCGAATTCGTCAAGGCTGAGCAGGATGTTCTGCGTATCCCTCATGGGGATTCCCTGAGGCTTGAATATCCGGTCGGCGTTGTAACGTCGGCAGCAGCGGTGTTTTCTTGGACGGGGCATGGCATCTCCTATATTATGTGCATATGCACATAATATAGGATCGACAAATGAGTCGACAATGTCAAGATATTTTTGAGATTGGTTGGACTCTAGCCAGTACAGAGCGTCTCGGGATCGACGCTTAGAATCTTTTTGAGATTCTTGGCCAGATTCTTGGCCGCACTCGATTTGGCCACGCGGTCAATGAGGGTCAGGACCATCTCGCGTTCCAGGCCGTCGATGCTGTCGTCCGTAAGGCGATAGTAGATCCATCGTCCGCGTTTCTGGGAGTCGATTACGCCGGACTGGCGGAGAATCTGAAGATGACGAGACACCGTCGAAGGGGCCAGATCGAGAAGTGCAACTATCTGGCAGGCGCACAGTTCCTGGTGCCGAAGAGCCAGCACGGCTTTGAGGCGGTTGGGATCCCCCAACGCTTTGAACAGCGAAACTCCGGGGAATTGGTCTGCGGCCGATCGGTTTTGTGACGATCGGCCGGAGACTTGGATATCCTGGCGAAAATGAGAACTCAAGACAGCCCTCGTTACTTCTTGTTCACCTGGGAGAACAGGAACAGCATCTCGGTCGAGATCTGTCGGCAGCGTTCATCGTAGGCAGCCGCCTCACGCTCGGTTCCGTCGAAGGCCTTGGGGTCTTCGTAGGGAATTGCCACGCGCTCGGCAGCGCCCAGAACCAGGGGGCACTTCTTGTCGGCATCGGAGCAAGTCATGACCGCGCAGAAATCTTTGGAGGGATTCGGATCCTTGTCGAACACCTTGGAGAATGCCTTCATGGGTTCAGCCTTGGCCTTGTACTTCACGTCGTATACCGGGTTCCTGGCTTCTTTGCCCTTCTCTATTTCAAAACCAGCGCGGGTGAGAGCCGCGACGGCGCGAGGATTGAAGGCCGTGGCTTCGGTCCCGCCGGAGAAGGTCGTAACGTGGGGAATACCGTACCAGGCGGCCGCTGTCTGTCCCCAGATTTGAGACATGTGGCTGCGGCGGGAGTTGTGAGTGCAGATGTAGGTCAGCTTGGCTTCCTCGCCCTTGGCCAGCCGTTGCTCGACCCAGGAGGCCAACTTGCGAAGCAGGGCCTTGCGCTTGGCCGGGATCTGGTCGAATCCTTCGATCGAAGTCTCAATGTAGGACGTGAGCTTCTCGTTTACGGGACGTTCGGGAGAAGCGGCAAACAGACTCGAAACGAGAAATGAAAGGACAATAGCGGCAGCGAGTATTCGCTTCATGGCGGTTCCTCCGCGAAAGAAAAACGGTTCATCATTTCGCTTTTTGGCGAAATAACGAACCATTTCTCGTTTGTCAAGCGATATGTGGATATTATTGGTGCATATTGACCACAAATGGTCGCCTAGTGCTTGTCAAAGGCCGTCTTGGCCGCCTCGGTCATTTCCTCAGGAGAAACGTCCTTGATGTGGGTCGCAAACGACCAGCGATGGCCAAAGGGATCGGCGATCATGGCGTAGCGGTCGCCCCAAAAAGTATCTTCCGGCTTCATGATCACAATAGCACCGGCCTTCTCGGCCTGTTCGACCGTCGCATCGCAATCTTCTACATAGCGATGGATGGTGGTCGTGCAGCCGCCGAGAGCCTTGGGATTGGATTCCTTACCTGAGTACTCCGGAAAGTCGTCACAGAGGAAGACGGTGGAGTCGCCGATTCGAAGGGAAGCATGCATGAGGCGTCTTCCATCGGGAGCGGGGGAGCGGTACATTTCCTGGGCGCCAAACGCCTCTTTGTAGAACTCGATAGCCTCGCTGGCGCCGTCTACGATCAAATGGGGGATGTTGCCGGACATTCCGTCGGGGATTTTCTTGACATCGGACATAGCTTTCTCCTTTAGCTGTGTTGTCCTACCTGTAGGTTCTTTCTAAGAAATGGACGGGCGGTCCGGCCTTCTAGAGCCCCGGCAGGCGCGAATCGTGCCCGTGCGATCTACAACAGCGAGGAGGTTAGCTCGGTTCCGCGGGGGCGGTTTTCGGTTTGCTCTCCAGACATTCGCGAACGGTCATGCCCAGAGACTCCATGGTGTAAGGCTTTTTGAGATAGCCGGAGGCTCCCAACCTCAGAACCTCGGCAACTCTTTCGGTTTGGGAGAAGCCTGAGACAACAATGGCTTTCTGCTCAGGATAGGATTTGAGGATTTCTCGATAGGTGTCAAGGCCATCGAAGTCCTTTTCCATGATCATGTCGAGCAGAACAAGATCGGCTTGGTTTTCCTGAAGGTATCTGACAGCAGCGCGACCATGCTGGGCGGTGGCTACTTCGTAGCCCAAATCGCTGAGGATGGTGGAAGCCATCTCGCGCTGCTCGAGCACGTCGTCGACGATCAGAATTTTCTCGTGACCGCCTCGCAACTCGGCTTTGTCATCGTCATCCGACAGCTCTTGTGTACAGACCGGGAAGTAGAGCACGAACTCGGTTCCGACTCCCAGTTCGGAGAAGATATCGTAGTATCCTCGATGATCTTTCACGATTCCGTACACTACCGACAGGCCCAACCCACTGCCGCTTGTACCCATTTTCTTCTTGGAGTAGTATGGCTCGAAGATCTTGTCCAGGTCGTCCTTGTCGATGCCGTTACCCGAATCCTTGACCCGAATAGAGACATAGTGGCCAGGCCCGATATTCTGGTGGCCACTCTCCAGCTGTTCCAGGTAGCTTTCCTCGGTCGCCACCCTGAGCGTCCCGGTTCCGGTCATGGCGTCATAGGCGTTGACGATGAGATTCATGATGACCTTGGCCAGATGCGGTGAGGAGCCCTCGATGACCGGGCGCGATGGATCGAGTGACACCGTCAGCTCGATCTCCGGCCGATGCTGTTGCAGTCTATGGAAGCTGGGCGATTGGAGGTAGGTCTCGATGACCTGGTTCAGGTCGGTCGGCTCCATCTCGTATCGACCGCGACGGGCAAGCGTGAGGAGATCCTGGACAACATCGGCTGCATCCTTAGCCGATTTGCCGATAGTTTCCACTTGGCGGCGGAAGGGACTCTCTTCGGGGAGCTTACGGAGAATCAACTCCGGGTAACCAACCAACGGTCCCAACATGTTGTTGAGGTCGTGAGCAACACCACCCGCGAGTACGCCCAGGGATTCCATGCGTTGGGCCCGTTCCAGCTGATCCTGCAACTCTCGTTGCTGACTCTCGGCTTGTTTGCGTTCAGTGATGTCCTGAAGGAGGCCTACGTGATGTTCAATAGATGAAGTCTTATCCAACCTGGCGGTTGAGATCAGCAAATCGCGGTACTCGCCGTCTTTACGCCGGATCAAATACTCCTCGGTCACCATATCTTCCCCGACGGCGATTCTGCTCAGGCACTCCATCGCGTGTTGGCGTCGTTCAAGATCGGGGTAGAGAAGCTCGAACCATCCTTGTTGATTGATCTCAGCGGCGGTGTAGCCAGTAATCTCCGCCATACGACGGTTCCAAACAGTGAACTTGACTCGAGGGAACCCGTCAGTCTCATGGAACACGCAGATTCCTTCCCCGACCTTTTCGATCACCGAGCCGCTCAAGAGGCTTTCCGCCCGCAGTTGATCTTCCACGCGACGGCGCACCCTGATCTCACTTTCCAGTTCTCTGGTTCGTTCACGGACACGGATTTCGAGACTGTCGTGGGCTTCCTGAAGCTGCGCATCACGTGACTGGACGTTGTCGAGCATTTCATTGAACTTGGCGATCAGAAACCCGATTTCGTCGTCCATGCCGCCGGTTGCTCGCAGGCTGTAGTCCTTCCGATTGGAGACTTCCTTGACGACCTCAGCCAGATGTTGCACTGGTTGAGATATCATGTTCTGCATTCTAGAGGTAATCGCCAGTGCGATCACGAGCGAAAGAGCTATTGCTCCCGCCAATACGAGGATGAATCGATTCAATCGATCCGAGATGAAACCGGCGTGGACTTTGACAAACAGGACACCTAGCTGGTCACCCTTCAGCGCGATGGTGCGATACATCAGCAAGTGGTTGTCGTCGAAATGCTCACCGGCCTTGCCCGGTCTTTCGGGAAGTTTGACGAGTTCGTCGGTATCGCGCACATACGATGCGAAAGGAGCGCCGTCGGTGGTGAAGATTCGGGCACTGACAACATCCGGCTCGGCATCCAGCGTCAGGAGTACTTCATGGGCATCAGTGATTGAATTGAAAGCAATGGCAGCAGTGGCGTTGGCAGCCACAATGTCAGCAGCGGTACGGGTGTTGCGGACCAGGTTGCCTTTCATGTTGACCTGCTCCTCAAGGGACAAGATGATTCCCGCCACCACAAGAGCCACACTGCAGGCGAGCATCACGATGCCGATGAATTTGATCTTGATCGGTACGGAGGTTAGATTTATACCCATACGAGCACTAAGTCGTTCAGGACCCTTCTGTCCAGATGTATAGTCCGCTGCTTGCTTCAAGCCCCGACCTTTGGAGCCGCTGCCAGGTTGACTTGAGGGACTATCGGTTTCCTTTCAACAGGAGACCGACTGTTCCGCTTGGACCTGGAGACCCGGTTTGATCGGATACTGTTAGGATCGGCCCTTTTCACAGAGATTTTAAGCTAATCTCGACAGAACCGGTCTGGATAGATGGCTGAAGAAGGGAGCTCAGACGGATTGGACTAGCCGGTCATCGGCTACCTGGAGTTCATAGACGGTTTTGCTGTACTCGAGCGATTGGCGCATCAGCTCGACCTGTCGGGACTGTTCCGATCTGAAACTATCCCAGCCCGAACGATCCTGCCAGGCCTCGCGGGAAGGCCACTGGGCATAGGCCACGAACAGTCCCGATGTATCGGTCTCGTGTAGGCGTGATCCCAGTCCGCCCCTGTGTTCCATGATGGCGTCGGTGACGGCGGCCCAGGATTCACGGAACTGTTGTTCCATTCCCGGCTTGGCTTTCATTTCGTAGACGGCTATGAACATACTTGAAAAACGGCCTGGATTCAGGAAGGTTCCGGTCCGGATGTGTCAGATAAGCCGTTGTTCAGAATCATGATAACACGCCTTGGATCTATTCCATAAACTATAGGGTGTCTCCCTCAGTCTTGCATTATGCACCAAAACGGAACGGATGTTCTGTTTGCGTAAGCTTATGCACGCTGACGGTTTGCGTCAGTGGGTAGACGTCGAAGACAGCTTGGATCGCGTGGCACGGCGATTGCCCTATCACATATCGGACAAGGAGAGCAACTATGGATTTGAGGCAGATAGTAAATCAAAAGGGGATAAGTCTCCTGGAAGTTATGATCGCGATGATCATCTTCTCGCTCGGGGTGCTGGGGATGGCGCCGCTAATGATGACCGCAATCGAGGGGAATGTTATCGCCCGTGACCAGGCGATCGCGGCCAACCTGATAAAACAACAGATCGAGTTCTATGCGGGATTGGATTCAATTGCCGGCGTACCGTTCGAGACCAAAGAGGTTGGTCTGCGTAGCGATTACACTCGCGTTACGTCTATCAGAGACAACGCGACCGATTCGCTGATTCCCTCCGGTCTGCTGCGTATCGATGTGGAGGTTCGCTGGACCGACCACCAACAGAAAGCACGCAGTCAAGAGTACTCGACCTACTTAGATGAGTCCTAAAGGTGGGGCAGATGCTATGAAGAAACTCAAGAACAACCACGGATACTCAATGCTGGAGTTGCTGATCGCTCTGGCACTCACCGGCGTGATTTCAATCGCCGGTTATAGGTTCTACGAAACGATGGCCAATCAGACGGTCACTCAGGAAGAGATCTCCGATGTTCAGCTGAACGGCCGCAACATTCTGTATGAGATTGCCAAGACGGCACGTTTGGCCGGTTACAAGGTCGGTGCCCACGATCCTTACGAAATCTCCACATACGGCGATTCGCTCTCGGTCTACTATAGCTTAGACAATCCCATGGACACGGTGATTTTCTATCTTGAGGACTACGACGAGGACCTAGAAGCTTCGTTCATTAGCGGCCTTCCGGAAGGCAAGATCCCTAAGAAGCTTTTCAAGGAGGTCAATGGCACGGCTTCCCTGTATGCAGACTACGTTACCGCTGTCTCTTTCGACACGCTCAGTGCCAATGTCATCGAGATAACCCTTCAAGTACAGACATCGAGAGTTGATCAAACCTTGGAGCGGGCGGACGGGATCCGGAGTTACACCTATACCGAGCGCGTAACGCTCAGGAATCTATAGGGAGAGAGGTATGTTAAGAGCAATAAGCAACCAACGCGGCTCCGCGATTCTGATCGCATTGGCTCTGATCGGAATGCTGAGTATTCTCGGTATCATGGCCGCCAAGAACTCCAATACCGACATCGACCTGAGTTTCAATCAGGCCCATTTTGATGGCGCCTTCTATTTGGCAGATGCTGGAGCCAAGAGAGCGATCAATGAGCTCTCGGCCGATTCCGATTGGCGCGATGGATTTCACGCCGAGCCATTTGGCGAAGGATTCTATACTGTCACTGTGGTCGACACAGCATCTGATTCGACTTTGGCGGACACAGTGATTGTTAGGGCGACCGGGCTACTCGACGGAGCCGTATCAATCGTCGAGTACGAGTTGGTCCCGGACGTCTTCAACCCGTTCGCCCACGCCATGTTTGGCGATGATGGTATAGAGATTAAGAATGGCTTTGCCACAGATTCATACAACTCCGATTCTGGTTCTTACGCCGCTACGCGCGATACGCTGGGAGGAGACGTTGGCTCTAATAAATCGGTCGACATGAAGAACGGTTCCTACGTTGGAGGCAGCGTGTCTAATGCCACCAGTGGAGGAAACAGCATCCATCCGGGTGCAACCGTGACTGGGGACACTAGCGACTCGCATCCCGAAGTGAACCTCCCAATAGTACCACAGTCTGAGTTCGACGCGGCGGAGATCTCAAGTGTGGCGGGAGACAGTATCAGTGGCAACTATAGCTACAACTCCAGCACCAAGACCTTTCAGACGACCAAGACATGCACATTTGCAAGCGGTACTTACTATTTTTCAAGCATGATCCTCAAAAACTCGGCTGAGATCATCATTGCTCCCGGTGCAGACGTAACGATCTACATAACCGGCGATATCGAGATGAAAAACTCTGCATCTCTTAACGCCGGCGGCGACCCTGATGCCTGCCAGATCTACTCTCAAGGCGATTTCGTTCTAAAGAATAGCGGGGGTATGGTCTGTACCTTCTATAACCCTGAAGGCAGTGCCGACCTGCGCAACTCGGGAGATTTCTATGGCTCAATCATCGCCAACGACATCATTTGTCACAACAGCGCCAATTTCCACTACGATCGTAATCTGGGTAACATCACTATGGGCGGTGCCGGAAGTCTCGCGGTCGTGGCTTTCCGCGAAGTTGACGAATAGACTGCAACCCTTTTAGCCACAGCATTCTGATAATAAAAAGCCGGGTCCACGAAGGACCCGGCTTGTCGCGTTATGGTTGCAAGTGTTTTACGGACAAGGTACCGGCGGCGGGCCACCCTGGAACATGTAAGCTACCAGGTAGACCAGATCCGCAATATCCGGAACCGGGGATCCATCACCGTTTACGTCAGTGGCAGCCATACAAGGCGGCGGCGGACCACCGTTGAACATGTAAGCTACCAGATAGACGAGGTCGGCAATGTCCGGACCGGCGCCGTTGTTGTCGATATCACCCATGATCACACAACAACTGGTTGGACCGAAGATCGAGAAGGCCAGATCAACCGAGCGCTCCTGATACGGGTGCGGGGCGACATAGCGCATTTCGTTCCACGGATTGGCTGGCGGACCCTGTACCAGAGCCCAGACGGCGTCGTCATTCCAGTGCTGTGTGGAGGACTTCCATCCGAATGACCAGACATCGTCCGGCAGATGGGCCTGCACTGCGAGCCAATAGACAATCGGTTGGTCAGGAGTGCCGAACTGCTCGAAGCAGTCGGACGTCGCCTGATCCATCTTGAAGATGTACTCCCAGCACTGGGTGTCACCGTTGGGAGTATAGAACGGTTGTGTCGGATCCATCCAACCCTCGTTGAGACTGTCGGCGTACAAGCGGCACTCGTAGGTGCCCGGATCGAACATCACCGTGCATAGCAGGTCTCCCGGACGACTGAAGCCGTTCGGGTTCTTGTCTGGCGTGGTGCAACCACCGCCTGTCGGCGGGCCGTCGGATTCCATGCGAACGCTGCCTTCGGTGGTGCCGGCCATGCCGTCGAGAGCTCCACCCGGGGCGCCCTGGAAGTCGATCCGATAATCGATATCGAAGAAGCTATCCACGTTGAAGTCACCGCTGGGCAGGCGAGTCAGGGTCATCTGACCCGGACTGGTTGGCAAGCCTTCGCCGGATCCAGCCCGAAGCTGCAGGAATTCGAAGTCAGGATCGGCGCGAAGTCCGGTGAGACTCATCGAAATCATCTCGGTCTGGACCGTTCTCGTATCGTCAATGCCCGCCGTAGATTCGGTGTGAACCTCGAAGTGGGCCGGTATCTGCAGCGTGCGCTGGAATCCGGCCAGAGAACCGGTTCCGGTAACGACCACATTCCACATGCCGTCGAAGCACTGGAAGTTGCCGTTGAACACGCCACCTTCGCCTTCGCACTCACCCGGAGGCAACTGGCCGACACAGCGGTCTGACGAGTTGTCGCAGGTGAAGACATCGAAGAAGGAGTCAAACTGGAGAGTACCGTCGGGAATACCAACAGTGGCAACCAGCGGATGTGCCGGTACCCACGGGCACGGCGCCGGAAGAACCGGGCCGCTCGGGGTCGCCGGAATATCACTGTAGAGTCGAAGTTCAAAGATCGGCGAGCACGGATCGTTGAACGGGAACTCATCACCCAGCCAGGAACCGAAGACGTGAACCTCGGAAATCCGGCCGGTTTCGGTGCAAAGGAAGTCGTCGGCCAGGATGTCACGCGGGAAGACATCGAGGACGTCCATGCCTAGATCGGAAAGATCCGGCGGCTGGAACCACTTGCGTCCTTCAGGCTCTTCGCAAGCATCGTCGAGGCCGTTGCCGTTGGCGTCGCCCAGACATAGCGAGCCGTCACCCTGGTATGTGAAGCCCTGAGCAGTACAGGCCGCCTCGGTGGTTTGGAAACAGAAACCGGAGGCAGGATCGCAACAGGCACCCGTGGCCGGCTGCGGGCACGGATTAGGTGTGCAGGGCACGCCGTCACCCTGGTAGGTACCGCCGGCGGCGATACAGTCACCGAAGCTCAGATCGGCACATGTGCCGTCATCGAAGCAACAGGCTCCGGTCGGCTCCGGGCACGGATTAGGTGTGCACGAGGTTCCGTCGCCCTGATACGTGCCGCCCTGTGCTATACACGAGTCTGCGGTTGTCTCAAGACAGAAGCCGCTCGGGAAGCAACAGGCCCCGATAGGATCCGGCGCGTCGGTCTGGTCAATCACGAACGACAAATCAAGCGAGACCGGGTTCTGCGGCAAGCAGGCGTGCTGAATCGTGCCTTCGGGGATTCGGAAATTGAATCCGCGGACATCGATCGAGACCCACTCCGGATTGAAGTCCGGGATCTCGAAGTCATAGACGTAATGCCCGCCAAAGTTTTCGCCCACAAGAAGCGTTGCGCGGCCAATGTAGAGGTTTTCGTCCTCACCAGGAAGCGGGGGAGCGCTGTCGGCCGGTGGCTGGTCGATCGACCATTGAGCCGTCGACCAGTTCACGGCAACTTCGATAAACGAAGGAGCAGCGGAGTTAGCCGGGAAGGCATCAAACTCGATGTGGATTTCCTTCTTACGGGTATCATCGTACGGATGATCGTAGAACCAGATGTTCCACCAGTCATCCTGAGGATAGAAGTACCAGCCCTGACCGTAGTAATCGGATCCACCGCCTGCCGTCAGGGTACCGGTATCATCGAACTCGACCCAGAAGGTGTTGGTTCGGGTCATGTCGGCTTCAGGTTCGAACATCTCGGCCCAGGTGCAGTCGCCCTGGTCGACATGAGCGACTTCCTGGGTGCTTCCACCCATACCGTCGAGTACGGAGCCGGGACAGCCCTGGAAATCGATCTGGTATTCGATGTCAAAGAAACTGTCAACGTTCCAGTTGCCGCCGCCCAGTTGAGTAAGAGTCATCTGACCCGGACTGGGAAACCCAAAGTCTCCGCCACCCGTAATCTGGAGCTGACAGAAATCTGGATCTCCAAACAACTGGCCCTGGAGCCGAACCATCTCGGTGGGGAAGGACTGGACCGGATCGCCAGGGTTGCGCGGACCGGTATGGATTTCCAGTTCCACCGGGAGGATTATGAATCTATTGAAACCGGCCAGGCTACCGGTACCCTGGACCTGAAGCTGCAAATCTGCCGAGAAGCAATGCAGGTGACCGCCCAGTACTCCACCGGGGCCTTCACAGGTACCGACCGGGAAGCTCTGGGAGCAGATGCCGGGCTGGTTGCACTGGAAGTTGGTGAAGGTGCCGTCCATGATGATTTCCGAGCCCACGGGGAGACCGTCGACTATTTTGAACGGAGTCTGTGGGGCCGTTACGTACGGACAATCGGCCGGAAGATCCACCGTGCCGTTTCCGTTGTCGGGGGCAACACAAGTATTCACACAAGGAAAGACGGCGTCGTCGTTCCAGTGCTCAATCGAGGATTTCCACCCCCACAACGCGCCCGGGGTATTGGGAGAGATGTTGGCCGTAATCGCCAACCAATAGATCGTTCCCTCTTCCTGAATCAGCGGTTGCGGGATACCAACGATGTTGTACTGATAGTAGTTGTCGTGATCGGGATAGCGAACATCTCCGGTCACAGGATCGTACCAACCTTCCCATAACTGGGGATCCGGTGTAATATGACGCTCGACCCACGAGCCAACCGGGAAGGTCCGATTCCACAGCAAATCGCCCGGCTGGCTGTAAGTGTTCGGATCCGTGGGATCCGGATCCGGAATGTCGGTGTAAATAGCAATGTCGAAGCTTTCGATCTCTCCAGTTGTGCCGTTAAGCCACGAACCCCAGAAATGGATTTCGTCGACAGGGCCCGATTGAGAACACATCCAGTCGTCGGCCAACACCTGGCCGTTACTGGCGTTAACATTCCACCCCTCTTCGTCCGGAAGCTGAGGGAAATGCATTTTGTGTCCGTCTCCGGGGAACCAGTCGGTATGGGCCGTACTAGTCCACATTAGAAATAGAGCGACACATAACGTGAGTTTCCTTACCATGACGTTACTCCTGCACCCTGCGGGTGTCTCTGATATTTGTGGGACGCTATGAATACCGCGACGGTTTGCTCCGTCGTCTTCTCTCGCTGAATTGTGTTAGCTGGACTTAAGGGACCGGGCTGGACAGAATGGCCGGTCAGATACGCGTTTCGAACTAATTACGAGACAATATAGGACTAAAATAGTCCAGTTGTCAACCGTTGATTGTCAGTTTGGTGTCTTTAGAAGCATTAGTCGACAACAGAGGGGTAAGGTTCAGGGATTTCGTGGGTCAATACAGTACATGTTTGAGTATCTGACGGCAGTAGGTTTGGCCAGAAGAATGGAGGTATGTTGTAGGTGTATATCTCCCGTCCCGTTGGCCGCTACTAATGACAGGTCTCGACATACGATTAGACCGGCCACTGCACGAAAAAGGCGGACCCACAAAGGGTCCGCCTCATCTAGATATGGTTGCAAGTGTTTTACGGACAAGGTACCGGCGGAGGGCCACCCTGGAACATATAGGCTACCAGGTAGACCAGATCGGCAATATCCGGAACTGCGGAGCCATCGCCGTTGACATCGGCTTCCTCCATGCACGGCGGAGGCGGGCCTCCGTTGAACATGAAGGCTACCAGATAGACCAGATCGGCGATATCCGGGCCCGATCCATTGTGGTCGATGTCGCCGCGAATAACGCAGCAACCGGTCTGACCGTAGATCGAGAAGGCCAGATCGACCGACTCTCCCGCATAGGGGTGAGGCGGGATGTAACGCATCTCAACCCAGGGGAATGCCGGCGGCCCGGTTTCAAGAGCCCAGACAGCATCATCGTTCCAGTGTTCAGACGAAGACTTCCAACCGAAGAACCAGACATCGTCTTGCAGGAAGGCCTGTACGCTCAGCCAGTAGACGATCGGGTTTTCCGGCGTTCCGTGCTGGCGGAAGCAGTCTTCGTCATCCATCGTGAAGATATACTCCCAGCACTGGGTGTCGCCGTTGGGTGTATAGAATTGCTGCACCGGGTCCATCCAGCCTTCGTTGAGATTGTCGGCATAGAGACGGCACTCATAGGATCCGGGCTGGAAGGTAAGTACACACAGTTCATCGCCGGGTTTGCTGAACGCGGTAGGATCGCGATCCGGAGCGGTGCAGTCGCCACCCGTCGGATCCTGAGGTTGCATGCGAACGGAGCCGGTTGTGGTTCCGGCCAGTCCGTCAAGAACGCCGCCGGGTGTACCCTCGAATTCAATGTCGTAGGTGATGTCGAAGAAGCTATCGACAGCGAAATCCCCGCTGGGCAATCGTGTCAGAGTCGTCTGTCCGGAACTTGGTAGTCCGAAATTGCTTCCGGCGGTAATATTAAGAATCTCAAAGTCGGGATCGGCTCTCAATCCACCAATCAAGGTCATAGAGACGATCTCTGACTCGAACTGCTGAACCGGGTCGCCCGGATTGCGCGGACCGGTGTGTATTTCGAACTCAACCGGCAGAGTGATTTGACGTGACCAGCCTTCAAGCTGTCCGGTGCCGACGACAGTGAAGCTCCATTGCGCCTGGAAGCACTGGAAGTTGCCTCCCAACGATCCACCCTCGCCTTCGCACGATCCCTGTGGCAGTTGACCTGAACAATCGGTCAGATCGATGCAGGTGAAGACATCGAAGAAGGAATCGAAGTGCATCTCGGTACCCGGAGGAAGACCCTCGGAGGCTACCAGAGGAGTCAGCGGATAGATCGGACACGGTGCGGGGAGTGACGGTGTTCCACCGGTATTGGGTATGTCGCTCCACAGTTTGAGCTCGAAAGTCGGGCTGCACGGGTCACCAAGCGGGAACTGGTCGTTCAGCCACGAGCCAAACACGTGCACCTTCGTGATTTTGCCCGAATCTGTGCACAGGAAGTCGTCCGCAAGCACGTCGAACGGGAACATATCCAGGACATCCATGCCCATTTCGCTCAGGTCCGGCGGTTGATGCCATTTGCGACCTTCCGGTTCCTCGCAGGCGTCGTCAACTCCGTTTCCGTCGCCATCTCCAAGACAGATGCTTGCGTCACCGAGATAGGTGAAGCCCTGACCTTCACAATCGGACTGGGTCGTCGTGAAACAGCCGCCTACGTCGTCGCAGCAGGCTCCGGTTGCCGGCTGCGGACACGGATTCGGGGTACAGGAAGTGCCATCGCCGTAGTAAGTGTCTCCGGCAGCTTCACACAGAGCCTGAGTCGTTATATAGCAGGTGCCGTCGTCCACGCAGCAAGCTCCTTGCGGCTGCGGGCAGGGATTGGGAGTACAGGGGATATTGTCACCCCAATAGGTCCCACCCAGCGTAACGCATGAATCGGCCGTCATCTGAGCACAAGTGCCGTCGGGGAAACAGCAGGCTCCGATTACCTGATCACCCTCGTTGATTACGAAGGACAGATCCATCGACTGTCCGCCATTCGCGCGAACACAGGAATGCTCGATGAATCCGAAGGGAATCTCGAAATTGAATCCGCGGATGTCAATCGAGACCCATTCCGGATTGTAGTCCGGGATCTCATAATCAAACACATAGTGTCCGCCGAAGTTATCGCTGGCCAGCAACGTAGCGCGACCTATGTAAAGTTGCTCCGGGACTCCGGGCAGTGGCGGAGCGCTGTCCCCAGGGGGCTGCTCGATAGACCAGAGATCGGTCGACCAGTTTACAGCAAACTCGATGTAGGCCCCGGGACCCAGGGGGAAAGCATCAAATTCAATGTGAATGACCTTCTTACGCTCGGTATCGAAGGGATGGTCGTAGAACCAGATATTCCACCAGCCTTCTTCGGGATAGAAGTACCAGCCTTGACCGAAGAAGTCTGTGCCACCGCCGTTGATCACGTTGCCGGCGGCATCCACTGTGACGAAGTAGTCGTTGACGATGGTCTGGGCATCATCCGGCTCAAACAGTTCCAGCCAGCCGGCACCGGGTGTGAAGTAGGTGGCATCGTCGTTCCAGTGTTCGATCGATGACTTCCAACCCCATTGTGCATCAGGTGTATTGGGGGAGACATTGGCCGTGATCGACAGCCAGTAGATTGTTCCCTGCTCCTGGATGAAAGGATCTTCGATCCCGACGACGTTGTACTGGAAGTAGTTGTCGTGATCGGGGTGAATCGTTTCGTCGGTAATCGGGTTGTACCATCCTTCCCACAGTTGCGGGTCGGGAGTGAGGTGACGAACCATCACCTCGGAGATGGGGAAGTCCCTGGACCAGAGCAGTTGTCCCGGCATGCTCCAATTGGCCGGGTCTTGAGGATCCGGGTCGGGTACATCGGTGTAGATTTCGATCGTAAAACCATCGATAATCCCTTCGACACCACCGTACCAGGAACCCCAGAAATGGATCTCGTCCACCGGTCCGGACTGGGAGCACAACCAGTCGTCGGCCAGGAACTGTCCGTTTGTAGCGAATACATTCCACCCCTCTTCGTCAGGAAGCTGGGGGAAATGCATCTTGTGTCCGTCGCCGGGGAACCAATCCGCATTGGCCGAAACGGCCAGGATCAGAATTCCGACTACCAGACACGCGAGTTTCCGTACCATAGCACCACTCCTGCGCCCTGCGGGCGCCTTTGATATTTGTAGGACCTGAGGCTTCTTTTGTCACGGTCAAGCCGTGATTATACTTGTCGATTTAGATTGCTTGGCTGACAGATCCGGCTGGAACCAGAAACCGGATGATGTTACTCGCTTCTTAATTACCCTCTACACCAATATAACACATAAGCGACTGTTTAGTCAATCTTTGCGTTGGCGTAGTAAGGCCTGCACAGAGTTAGTCCGCGGGAACCTGAAAAGGTTCGCGTGACAGCGCCGATTTCTTGCGAACCCGACTTATTTTGCCTATTTTAGCTGCCACGTTAAAAGAACAATGCAGCGGAGAGTCACAATGTCCGAACAGAAATCTGCCGAAAGTCTGACCTGGGATCTGGAATCGGTCTTCCCCGGAGGATGCGGCTCGGAGAAATTCAAGAAACATCGAGAAAAAGTAGAACACGACCTCGGTCGGGCGGAAAAGCTCTTTGGCAGTCTTCCGGCTACCATTGACGAAGAGAATGTTACCCGCTGGGCCGATATGGTCGAACTCTTGCAGTCGTTGGCCGACAACATCGATTTGGTCGAAGCCTTTTCCGGTTGTCACGCCTCGGCCAATGTCGACGATGCCGAAGCCATCACGATTATGGCTCAGGGCGACTTGTTCGCCTCTCGTTGGAGGAAGCTCAAAGCTCAACTGGAAGCGGCCTCTTTGAAGCAGGACGAGTCTTCCTGGAAACTCCTGTGCGACAAGCGTCGGATGCAGCCGATCCAGTTTTTCCTCTCAGAACTCCGTCGTATTGCCAAGAGCAAGATGCCTATCGAGCAGGAAGAGCTGGCTCTGGATCTCGCCGTCGACGGCCTCAATGCCTGGAACCACCTCTACGACAAGATGGCTGGCGATATCCGAGTTGATTTCAAGGAAGGGAACGTTACCACGACCATGTCCCTGGGACAGGTCGCGACTAAAATGGCCAATCCCGATCGCGAAGTTCGAAAGCAGGCGTTCGAAAAGATGTACGAGGGATGGAGACCATACAGCAGTGCCGCGGCCATGGCGCTCAATGCGATCTCCGGTTTCCGCTTGTCCTGGCACGGGCATCGTGGTTGGGAGTCACCGCTGGTTGAAGCGCTCCAGATGGCTCGCCTGCAGAAGAAGACTCTCGATACTATGTGGAGAGTTGTCCACGCCAAGACCCCGGGACTCGAGGGTTATATTGATGCCAAGATGAAGCTACTGGATTTCAAACGTTTTACCTGGTACGATCAAGTCGCTCCGTGCGGAGAGGCCGATACCACCTTTAGCTTCAAGCAGGCCGGTGACCTGGTGGTCAAATACGCCCGCACGTTCTCGAAAGAGATGGCGGACTTCTTCCGCATGGCCCTGGACAAGCGCTGGGTCGAGGCCGAAGACCGTCCGGGCAAGCGTGGTGGCGCCTTCTGCACTAGTCTGGGACCGATCAAAGAATCTCGCGTCTTCATGACCTTTGCCGGTACGTTTGATACGCTGCTGACGCTGGCCCACGAGCTGGGACATGCCTACCACCATCACGTCCTGGGGGACACGCCGACATTCGCCTCGAGCTACCCCATGACGCTGGCTGAGACTGCCTCAATCTTTGCCGAAACCCTTACTCTGGATGCGGCCCTGTCAGCCTGCAAAGACCCGCAGGAGAAGATCATGCTGATCGATCTCCGCCTGCAGTCGGCTTACGGGCTCATGTGCGATCTTCAGAGTCGGTACCGTTTCGAGACCGATCTCTACAAGCAGCGCCGGAAGGGCGTTCTTGATGTCGACACCTTGAACAAGATGATGATCAAGGCGCAGAAGAAATCGTACGGGAAACTTCTCGACAAGTCCGGATATCATCCGTTGTTCTGGAACACGAAGTTGCACTTCTATCTGGCCGATATTCCGTTCTATAACTTCCCCTACACCTTCGGCTACCTGTTTGCCGGCGGTGTCTACGATCGGGCTCAAAAGGAAGGCAAGGCGTTTGCGAAGAACTATCGCGACCTGCTGATGGAATCGGGCAGCATGCCCTGCGAAGAGCTGGCCCAGAAGCATCTTGGAGTCGACCTGACTTCCGAGGAGTTCTGGAGCGACGCCTGCGATCGGGCCCTGGCCGATGTCGATGACTTCGTCAAGCTGGTTGACAAGCTGTAGGCGGATTCATGGCGCCAGATATTGAGAAGAAAGAAGAGTCTGTACTCTGGAAGGACGAGGTCAATCGCGACCTCGTTCTTGATATAGGGAAGAAGATCAAGCGAGCCTACCGCGGCTTCAAGGTTGACGCCTTCGCAGATGCCGTTACCACCGAAGGTTTCGAGAATCTGGAACTAAAGGATCGGCTGGATAAGATCTCCCGGGCATTCGGTGAGTTTCTGCCGTCTGATTTTCCCAAAGCCGCGAAGATAGCCGTCAAGGCTGCTCCCGATATCAAAGGTTTCGGCAACTGGGCCCTGACCATGTTCGTTGATTCACACGGTCACGACGACTTCGAGCTGGCTGTCGACACCCTGGCGGAACTGACCAAGCACGGCACCGCCGAGTTTGCGGTTCGTTCTTTTATCAACGCCCGCCCGGCGTTTATGATCAAGAAGATGACCAGGTGGGCAAAGGACAAGAACGAAGATGTCCGGCGGTTGGCTGCCGAGGGCACACGTCCCCGCGGTGTCTGGGTGGCCCATATCGACTCCTTCCGAAAAGATCCGACACCGGTCATCAAGTTGCTGGACATCCTCCGTGACGATCCCTCGCTGTACGTTCGCAAAGCTGTGGCCAACAACTTGAATGACATCTCCAAAGATCATCCGGACGTCGCGATCGCTACCGGGTTGCGCTGGCAGAAAGATAAGTCAGAGCGAACCGACTGGATAATCAAGCACGGTTGTCGCACCCTGATCAAACAAGGGCATCCCGATGTCTTCCCGCTCCTGGGCTTTACGGCCAGACCGAAAGTCGAGGTCGAGACGTTCAAGCTGTCGACAAAACGATTGAAGATCGGAGACAAACTGAAGCTGTCGGCGGTCATCATGTCAGAGGCCAAGAAGAAGCAACGGTTGGCGATCGACCTGCGCATGCACTACGTCAAGAAGAATGGCAAGACCAGCCCCAAAGTGTTCAAGTGGTCGGAGAAGGATCTGCCGGCCGGGAAGAGGCTGGATTTGAACATATCGAGATCGTTCAAGGATGTCTCGACACGGAAGCATCATCCGGGCACGCATCGGGCTGAGATCGTGATCAACGGCATCTCGCACGGCGAGCTTGAGTTTGATGTGAAGAGGTGATGTAGTTCAGGGTCGCCCAGGGCTTGCCCTGGGGTATTCTTTGTAGGGCGAGTCCGTCCTCGGTCTCGCCATCCTTGTTTGGTCGGGGGGTGTCGAACGCGGCGGCACCGAAGACGGAGCCGCCCTACAGGGTCGCATCCAATAAGTAAACCCGACGCAAGCGTCGGGCCACCACGGATTAGTCATTGCGAGGAGCGTAGCGACGCGGCAATCTCCTCAAGTCACAAGTGTCGACCGGGAGGTCTGCCGCCCACTGCTACTTCAGTTTATCCAGGAACTCCGTCGCCTCGCGTTTGGAGAGGCCTTGTTCGACCAGGGCTGCCTTGTCAAGGTTCGAGGCTTCCATTGCAGCCCGAATCACCTCCACCTCCTGCGCCGAGAACATGGCTCCGTTGAGATTGTAATCCTCGAACGCTTCGTAAGCCATGGGACAAGCCGATTTGACCATATTGGCCATGACTTCGGCATACAGGCGAATCTCCAACTGGGCATGCTTGTCGAGCCGCAATTTGAGGAAGTGGAACAAGTTGTGGAGGTCGATCTTCCAGTACCATTCGGTGTAGAGAGAAAGCGGGAGGTTGATGCGGGCCAACTCGCGGGCGAGGCCTTCTTCTACCAGCTCGTCATACTTGGCATAGATGTCACCCTGGGTCGAGTTCAGCCAATCGACAAACTTGGATTTCAGTTCGTCCGGTACACCCTCCAGTGCCCGTCCCTGTTTGTTGTCTTTGGACTGGGATCCGATACTCTCCGAGGGGGGAACATAGAACTCTTCCTTCATCACCGAGTAGCGGCCGGACAGTTCGTTGACGTTGGCCGTGCGATGTCTGATCCACTGGCGCGCCACGAATATGGGTAGCTTCACGTGGAACTTGAACTCGACCATCTCGAAGGGGGATGTATGCCGGTGGCGCATGAGATAGCGAATAAGTCCCCGGTCCTCGGAGACCTTTTTGGTTCCGGCGCCGTAGCTCACTCGAGCGGCCTGTACGATTGAGGCGTCGGTGCCCATATAGTCGACCAGGCGTACAAAGCCGTGGTCCAATACCTTGAATTCTTTGTCGAGAAGCTGCTCTGCGGCTTCGTTAGTAGTGTGTGCCAAATCGTCCTCCGTTGTGAATGGGAGAATATAATCGCCTCGCACGCGATGCGCCATCGCTTATTTGGCCGGGTAGAGTCGGGTGACGATTCCACTTTTGCATTGACCGTTTCTGACCAACCGTTATATTGTAACTACTGGGCCGCCAGTTCCAGAGAGGAGAGGTTTCATGCGCAATTCACAGCTTCACATTGCAGCTGTGCTGGTCCTGTTCCTTGTTCTTCCCGCTCAATCCCCAGCTCAAGTCGGAGTCGAAGTTCAGGTCGTGGAGGGATTCTGGAGTGACGGTCAGCAAAACTACCTGAGTACGACCGGGGAGATAGTGTTCGGGATTCGGTACTACAATTACTCAGATAGTACAGTCGGATCGTTTCGGTCGGGCTATCGTCTCACAGCCACATCCGGTGTGCAGTGGGATCACACCTGGATTGAAGGTAACGACGGACCGGGAGGACTTTGGCACTTCACTATCATCACCGAAGAATGCTTAGACTGCGACGGAGTGCCGCCTGATCTGGTTGCTTTCAACGCCATGCCTGCCATGTTTGGGGGCATGCCGCACGGATATGACGAGGAGGCCCTTCGTGTCGGCGTGGTTCTCGGGGATGGCAACGAAACTCTAAACGGCAATACACTCTGTATCGACTCGTCGTTCTTTCCGCCAAACGGCAACTGGCTCTGGTCGTACTCCGGATTTGGTGGTTCCTTTGTACCGGCGTGGAACGGGCCGCTGTGCTACGAGTTCCGGGGACCCGATCCTGACTGTTGCAGCTTGAGGGGAGATGCCGATGGCAACGGGACGGGACCCGATATCGCCGACTTGGTTTACATGGTCGCCTATGCCTTTAGCGGCGGTCCGCCGGTGATTTGCCAGCAAAACGCTGATATCGACAACGATGGTCTGCTGGCGCCCAACATCGCTGATATCGTATATCTGGCCAACTACATGTTCGACGGGGGCCCCGGACTGGATCCTTGTCCTTGATCGTGGCAGGGGAGAGGTTGGAATCTAACCGAGTGTTCCGGGCGAACTCAAATCGTTGACAAAAAGGCCGTCTTAACTATTTTTGAGTGTCAGACCTGAACTACCTACAGAAAAGGGAGAGCCTCATGAAGAAGCACTTAGTCCTCGTTCTAGGCGTTTTCATACTTGCCCTGATTCCACAAACCGGCGCCGCCCAGACATCGGTGACAGTCGATCATGTCGATGGCCTGTGGATAGATCACCTCGCGACCTATGGCATCCCGGGGGCGGAGTATATCCTTCCGGCCTGTGAAACCGTCTTCTACATAAGGTTTAGGAACGACGAAATATCTAAGGTCTCAGGTGCGAATACTGGTTTTCGTATCTACTCACCTGACGGCGCCCAGTGGCAGAATGTTTGGATCGAAGCCCATGACAACATCGGATCCGATGCATTCGACTTGGTAAGCGACGTCAACCATTTCAGTTGTGACGGCCAGGGTTCAGATACTGTCGGCTGGGGAGGCAGTTGTATCGTGGGACCAGGGCTCCCTCCGGGATTCGATGATGTCACCTTGAGAATTGGCGTTAGCTGCGCCCCGTACCACGGAACAACAATCTGCCTCGATTCGAGCTTCTATCCTCCTTCTGGTTTGTGGCTGTGGGCCGGCGGTTTTGGATCGGTGGTGCCGGAGTGGGGCGGTCCGGTCTGCTACGAGATCGCGATTCTGCCCTGCGATTGGGAGGACTACGATGGCGACGGGATTGAAGCCTGCGACAACTGCCCTCATGTCTACAACCCCGACCAAATCGACTCGGACTGGGACGGACGCGGTGATGCCTGTTGCTGCGACCTCAAGGGAGATATCGACGACAACGGCCAGGGGCCAGATATTGCCGACTTGGTGTTTGTCGTTGCCTACATGTTTGACGGTGGCCCTGAACCGCCGTGTATGCAATCGGCCGATGTCGACGGCAACTTCTCGGGACCGGATATTGCCGACCTCGTCACGCTAGTCAGTTTCATGTTTGAGCAGGGACCGCCGTTGCCGGTGTGTCAGTTCGGCGAGGCTGGGTGCAGGTAACGGACATTTAGCCCCACTAAGGACTCCAAGGGCAGGCCGAGCGGCCTGCCTTTTTCTATTCTGACAAGTTAGCCAGGCTCACTTCTCCTCCCGGTTGCTTCGTGGGAAACTTTTGCCTATCTTGGCCGTCTCATACAGAAGACATTCTGACTAATCATAGGAGAAACTAGATGACAGCCAAAGAAGCCTACAAAGAGCTTTCTGATAAGCTTCGCGAAGTACAGCTGCTGGGCTCCTGCGAAGCCGTCCTGGGATGGGACGAGCGGACCTATATGCCCCGCGCCGGATCGAAACTTCGCGCCGATCAAATCGGCCTGCTTTCGGGCATGATTCACGAGAAGTTCACCACGCCGCGAATCGGCGAACTTCTTTCCACGCTGGAGGACTCAGATCTCTCCAAGGGTGACACTATCGAATCGGCCAACATTCGCGAGCTTCGCTACGACTACGATAAGTACACCAAGCTGCCCAAGGAACTGGTTGAGGAAATCTCCAAGACCACGACCCTGGCTCAGGGCGAGTGGGTCAAAGCCCGCGCCGCCAATGACTTCAAATCTTTCCAGCCCTGGCTCGAGAAGGTTCTCGACCTGACAATCAAGAAGGCCGATGCTCTCGGTTACGAGGGTGAGCCGTACAACGCCCTGCTCGACAACTATGAAAAGGGCGCCACGGTCGATTTCATTGCCGATACGTTTGAGGCTCTTCGCAACGACCTGGTGGAACTTCTCGGCAAAATCAAAGATGCTCCCAAGAAGCCGGATGTTTCGATCGTCGAGCGGGTGTATCCGACCGATCTGCAGAAGATTTTCGGCGAGTCGGTAGCGCAGTCGATGGGCTACAACTTCGAAGAGGGTCGTCTCGATGTAACCACCCACCCGTTCTGCACCGGCATAGGCCCCGGCGATACCCGTATCACCACCCGTTACAACCCACACCGTCTTAACGACGCCCTGTTTGGTATTATGCACGAGGCCGGTCACGGATTGTACGAGATGGGTCTCAACAAGGAAGAGATGTTCGGCATGCCGTGCGCCGACTCCGCCTCCCTGGGTGTGCACGAGTCGCAATCACGTATGTGGGAGAACCAGGTCGGCCGTTCCAAGCCGTTCTGGAACTACTTCTTCCCGCAGGCGCAACGGATCTTCAAGGATAGCCTGGGTGGAGTCAATCTCGACGATTTCTACGCGGCCATCAACAACGTCGCACCTTCTTATATCCGTGTCGAAGCCGACGAAGCCACCTACAACTTGCATATCTTGCTCCGTTTCGAACTCGAGCGGGCCATGACCAAGGGCGAACTCAAGCCGGCCGATGTCCCGGGCGAATGGAACGAGCGATTCAAGAAGTACTTTGGAATCGAAGTCGACACCGACGCTCATGGTTGTCTTCAGGATGTCCATTGGTCAGCGGGACTGATGGGCTACTTCCCGACTTATAGTCTGGGCAACCTCATGTCGGCACAGTTCTATAACAAGGCCAAGGAAGATATGCCTGACCTGGAAGATCAGTTCGCTCGCGGCGAGTTCCTCAAGCTGAGAGAATGGCTGCGGACCAACATTCATCAACACGGGACTCGTTATCGTGCCTCTGATTTGGTCAAGCGGGTCTCCGGGCAGGAACTGTCGCACAAGCCGTTGGTGGAGTACATGACGGCCAAGTTCTCCGATATCTACGGATTCTAGGAGCTTCCCCAAGCCATCGAAAAAGGCCGAGAGCAATCTCGGCCTTTTTTGATTTATGGGTGAGGCAGTCTAGGCTGGGTCTTCCTGCAGCATGGTCTTGGGATCCAGGTCAGGGTCGACTTCGTCGAGAAGCCAGCCCAGCGCGATTTTTTCGGCGTTTTCGTGCTGGTTGCAGTCGATGTAACGTTCCCAGGCGTAGATGCCGCTGGATTTGGCAATCCTTCTAAACTGCAGGGCAGTCAGTTTGTTGTTGAGCAGACAGGCCGAGCGCATCATTCCTCGCGAGCGGCAATATGCTTGCACTTCGGTTAGGATTGGCTGGGATTCGGGGGGAATGAGCTCAACTTGTCGCAGATCAGCCAGAACGCAGAACGGACCTTCCACCTGGTGGACCTTCTCCTTCACATCCTCAGCCCATTGCAGGATCTCTTCCAGCAACGGGTGCGGGCCTATCGAAAGGCGAACACCAAACTCGGTTCGTTCAATCTTGTATTCTGCCAATGCGTTTCCTCCGCGTGGTGAAACTGGAGACAGCAAACCCCCTGGTTCCAAACGAATCTATCTTGTCTCCACCTTATACTAGTCGGAATCCCGGCCTGTTTCCTTGAGCAGCGTCCGGAGCTTGATTACAAGGTGACGAGATACAATCCAGGCCTTATCCTTCGGCATACGAATTCGAGACACCCTTCCAGGAGAAATCCATGAGTAAGAAAGAGCAGTCGCACCACGGTCCGGCCGACACCGGCGGCCAGGTGCACCAAAATGAAACACTCAACCTGCTGCACATGAGATCCAGCTGTCGGAGTTTCCATGACAGGCCGATACCCGAGGAAGTCTTACACGACGTCCTGCTGGCCGGGCGCCACGCCGCCACCGGAGGCAATCTGCAGCCTTTCTCGATTGTTAAGATCACCGATCCGGAGGCTCAGAAGAAGCTCGCCAAGTGGAACCACCAGGAATTTATCGCTACGGCCCCCGTCGATCTGCTGTTTTGCCTGGATTTCCGCTGTCTCAAGAGATGGGCGGTAATGGAGAAGGCACCCTTCACTGGAAACTACTCGTTCCGTCACTTCTGGATAGCCTTCCAGGATGTGATCATTGCGGCCCAGAACATTTGCACCGCAGCCGATGCCCTCGACCTGGGTTCGGTGTATATCGGCACGGTCACCGATTGCGTCCCCGAACTACGTGACTTGCTGGAGTTGCCAGAGTTGGTCTATCCGGTGGTGCTTTTGTGTCTGGGATACCCCAAAGATCGCCCCAGTCCCCGAAAGAAGCTGCCCCTGGAAATCCTGGTCCACGAGGAGAAGTATCGGGATGTAGCCGATTCGGTGCTGTTGGAGGCCTACGGCGAGAAGTATTCGCACCCGGGTTTCGAGGCCACCGCCGAGCGACTCGAGACACTGACGCGTTCCTGCACCGTCGCCCACGGGCCGGAGTTCGCCGAGATGTGTCTGCGCGATGTCAACCAACGGGGCAATATCAACATGGTTCAGCGCTATTTCGGCTTGCACTACACTGTCGACGGCATGCCCGAGGGGAATCCCGAGTTTCTTAAGTTAATGGAGGAGTGTGGTTTTCATTGGTTCAAGGAGTTCCGGGGGCCGGTCGATCCTCCTATAGTATAAGGCAAATAAAGTTTGCCTCACGAAGTCACTTTACGGACATTATGGGCCGAGAGATTGAATCCGTATACGGATTGCGAGTACCTGTAACGCTATGAGAATCATTATTGTCGGCGGCGGTGTTGTCGGATATGCTCTGGCCGAACACCTCCTCAAAGAAAAACACCAGCTATCCATGGTCGAGTTGGATCCCGATCTCTGTGTCGAGATCTCCGAGAAGTTGGATATCAAGTTGGTCAACGGATCGGGGTCGTCACCCTCGGTAATGATTGAAGCCGGGCTGCCTGACGCCGATTTGGTGCTGGCGGTAACTCCCAACGATGAGGTCAATATCGTCGTTTGCGCTATGGCTGCTCAGTATGGCGTCGAGAAGCGAATCGCTCGGTTGCGCAACCGGGAGTTCGACGAACAGAACTCGGCGGTCAAATTGCACCAGATGGGGATTACCTCGGTAATCCATCCTGAGAAGGTGCTGGTAGATCATATTCTGCAGTTCGTCCAGACGCCGCACGCCGTTGAGTCGGCCAACTTTGAAGGTGGCCGTATTCTCATGCGCGGCTATCGCGTCCGTGAGAACATGGAGATCGCGCACAAAACACCTCTTCAGATCCGCCAGGAAATCGAGCCCCATGTGGTGTTGTTCGCGGCGATTGTAAGAGCCGGTTCGGGGATGATACCCGACGGCGCCACGGAGATCCTCCCAGGCGATATCGTATACTCTCTTTTCCCGATGGAGTCGTTGGAAAGATTCCTTCAGATGGTGGGGGTCGAACACAAGAAACGACGCAAGATCGTCATTACCGGCGGATCCTACTCCACGGTCGAACTCGCCCATGCCCTGGAAAAAACCGACAACAATGTGATCTATGTCGACCCCAATCTGGAGCACGCCAACAAGATCGCTCCCGAGTTCGACAACGTCCAGGTCCTCCACGGCGATTGCACCCAAAACGACGTGCTGCGCGAAATCAATGTCGACTCAGCCTCGTTCTTTATCGCCGCTTCCAACGCAGCCGACTACAACATGCTGTCCTCGTTGCTGGCGAAGGTCGAGGGTGCCCACGAGGTCATTGCGATTTCAACCGAACGCCAGCACGACAAGTTGTTTCAGTCGATCGGTATCGACCATGTTCTCAATCCGCGCCTGACGGCTGCCCGCGAGATACTCGAAGTGATTTCGCGAGGACAAATCGGCGCCGTTGTGAAACTGTCGGATGTCGATATCGAAGCGGTGCGATTCACTGTTGATATCTCCAGCGAGGTTGCCGGAGTGCCGATCAAAAAACTGGCGCGAAGACTCAAACGTGGATCGATTGTCGGCGTGATCGTTCGCCAGGACTCCATGATCATTCCCGGCGGTGAGACAGTCATCGAAGCCGGTGATCACGTGATTATGATCACCCGTCACAAGCACCTGAACAGTGTTACCAAGCTATTCCGTCCCAAGAAAGACAGGCGGAGATAGATTATGCACAAAACTGCCGTGGCGCAGGCGATCGGCAGGCTCCTCCAGGTTATGGGGCTCCTGCTTTTCTTCCCCCTGGCCATTTCTCTCTATGACTATCGCTCGCTGGGCTTCCCTGAATCGCTGTGGCAGCCCGAATCTCTCGGGCTGGTGATCGCCATTGTCGTCTCACTGGTGGTTGGTACGGTGCTGACCCTGGTCTTCCGAAGCGGTCGCGAACTGCAGGGTACCAAGGAAGGTTACGCGATCGTAACGATCGGCTGGATTCTCCTGGCGCTGGTTTCCTCGATTCCGTTTGTACTCCATTTTCTCTCGGTGCGTACCGGCGCTCATGCCGGCTTTCTGCAAGTTTTCACCGACGCTTACTTCGAAGTAATGTCCGGATTCACTACCACCGGGGCGACGATTCTCACCGATATCGAAGCCTTGCCCCGTTCACTCCATTTCATTCGGTCGCTGACCCATTGGCTTGGCGGGATGGGAATCATCACTCTGGCTCTCGCGATCTTCCCGGCGATGGGTGTCTCCGGCTACCAGATGTTCAGGGGAGAGGTCCCCGGTCCCAGTAAGGACAAACTGGCCCCCCGACTAACTCAGACTGCTTCGGTGCTCTGGGGTGTGTATGTGCTTCTGACCGCTGTTGAAACCGGCGCTCTGATGCTGGTCGGTATGGATTGGTTCGATGCTGTATGCCACTCCTTTGCTACCATGGCCACGGGAGGATTTTCGACGCAGAATGAGTCAATTGCGGGCTTCAACTCCGACACCATCACCTGGATCATCACCCTGTTCATGTACCTGGCGGGAATCAACTTCGTGCTGCATTTCAAAGCCCTGAGGGGAGACCTGCTCTCGATGACGGGCAATCGCGAGTTCCGATTTTACAACGGGGTCATTTTGACCGGTATCGTGCTGGTCACGCTGGTGCTGTATTTTGGCGGTGCCGCCCCTGTGGAGCAGGCGGCCGAACACTTCCGTGCGGGCGATCCCAGTGCCGAGGAGTTCGCGGCCCACTACAACAGTCAAATGGGCAACTACAGCAACTTATACAACATCATTCGCGAGGCGACTTTCCAGATACTGGCCATTGTGACGACGACCGGATTTGCTACCTCCGATTTCGACTTGTGGCCGAACTTTTTGCGCTTGCTCATGGTTATGCTGATGTTTTTTGGTGGCTGCGCCGGCTCTACTGGCGGCGGCATGAAGATGATGCGCATCATGATAGTCTTTAAGATGGCCCTTAACGAACTCCGCAAGCTGACCTTCCCCCGACTGGTAGCGCCGTTGAAGTTGGGAGGTGCGCATATCGAAGACAAGATGGCTATCAACGTGGTGTCGTTTTCGGTCTTGTTTGTCGGGCTGTTCGTTCTCGTCTCTGTGATTATGACTCTGTTCGTTCCGGATCTGACCACGGCGGTGAGCTGCTCGATTGCCACTATAGGGAACATCGGTCCGGGATTGGCCGGAATCGGTGCTGTCGAAAACTATGCCTGGATTCCCATTCCCGGCAAGTGGGTTTTGATTTTGTCGATGCTCCTGGGGAGACTCGAGATCTTTACGGTCCTGATCGTATTCCGCGCCGCAACCTGGCGCAAATAAGGTAGTATAAGAAGCCGTAGGACCTTGTAGACTCCTCGATGGTGATCCATGAAAGAACTGTTTCCCCTCATATTCGCCGCCTTTTCCATCCTGGCCGTTGGCGTGTTCCAGATTCTGTTACTCAAGTATCTCAATCGTAACTGGTGGAACCGCCGCGTAATCCGCCGGGCGGCCTATGCCCTGCCAATGGCGGGAGTGGTGACAGTTGCACTCTGGGCGGTCGGCACAATCTACGACAAGTCATGGCTGTCTTCGCCCATGGCTGTGCTGGCGACACTGGTACTGGTCCTCGAAGTGGGTTTGATGCTCTCGCTGCCGTGGTCGGGATTGGTCCATCTGACTCATCGACTGGCGGTTGTTATCGGTCGAAAACGCCCGGTCAAAAGACGAGTTCTCGACTCCAAGCGGCGAGCGTTTCTCAAGAGCAGTGCCATCATCCTTCCCGCCACCACAGCGGGCTTGAGCGTGGCCGGTGTAGCGCAGGCGGTGGGACCGGTGGATGTTCGCCTGGAGAAGATCTCACTGCCGAACCTTCCACCCGAGCTCGAAGGAGTCCGGTTTCTTCATCTTTCGGACTGTCATCTCGGGACCTATTTCGGATTACGCGATCTGGAAGACGTCCTGGAGCAGGCGGAAGCTCTGAAGCCCGATATGGTGTTGGCTTCGGGGGATATTGCTGATGATCTGAACCAGTTGGGACCGGCGTTGTCGATGATCGAGCAACTCCGGCCAAGACTGGGGGCCTATGCGACCTACGGCAATCACGAGTACTTCCGAGGTGCGCAGCAAACGGCGCGGATCTACGACAAGTCGCCCGTGCAGCTCCTGGTCAATCAGTCGTCATCGGTACAGGATACCGGGATCTATGTCGTCGGGCTCGACGACCCTGTGCACATGCGGGGAGGAACCGGTGACTTCTTCCGTCATAGTGTCGAGCAAGCCATGTTCAGAGTGCCGATAGACTCTCTGAAGATCATGATGAGTCACCGTCCTGTCGCGATTGAGGAAGCCTCGCAGTATGGTGTCGATCTTGTCGTGGCGGGACACACCCACGGTGGACAGATTGGCTGGAGGGGAAGGTCGATTTTCGAGGGCGCGTTTGGCGCCAAGTATCTCTGGGGTCACTACACGGTGGGTAGCTCTCGTCTGTATACTTCGGCGGGCACGGGTCATTGGTTCCCTTACCGATTCCAATGTCAGGCCGAAGCACCCGTGTTCGAGTTGACCCGTTCGTGATGTGATCACGACAGTCACAAAACCTCCGTTTCCCCTATGAAAAAAACCAAAAAAGCGTGCTGCGAGTGCGTTTTTATATTGCATCACATTCCTGGAAAACTCTAGCTTGTCGTTGGTTGAACTCGTCTGCGGAGCACCTTCGACACTTTCGGACAACCATATCAGAACGAAGACAAAAGAATAGATATAAGAGACCGAAACCTATTCGTTAAAGGAGCTACCATGGCTGTAGCGAAGAAGAAGGCACCAGCCAAGAAGAAGGCCGCCGCCAAGAAACCGGCTGCCAAAAAGACCGCCGCCAAGAAGCCGGCCGCCAAGAAGAAGGCTGCGGCCAAGAAGCCGGCTGCTAAGAAGACGACGGCCAAGAAGACCACCGCCAAGAAGACAGTCAAGAAGGCTGTAGCCAAGAAGACTACCGCTAAGAAGGCTGCTCCCAAGAAGAAGGCGACCAAGCGTAAACCGAACGAAGCGTTCATGCGCCCGATGACTCTCTCCGAGGACCTCCAGGCGATCGTCGGCAAGAAGCCGATTCCGCGCACAATGGTCACGAAGAAGCTGTGGGAGTATATCAAGAAGAACGATCTTCAGGATCCCGAAAATCGTCGTATGATCAACGCCGACGACAAGCTTAAGAAGATCTTCGGACGCAAGAAACAGGTTTCCATGTTCGAGATGACCAAGCTGGTCAACAAGCATATGGAATAGTTACTTCAGATCCGGTTTTCACCGATCGGATTTCGACACCCTAGTGAGACAACACAAGGCCGGGCATCAGCCCGGCCTTTTTGCTGTTGTGGAATAGTCTTGACACTTCGCGCCGCGGCCAGCTCTTGTAGGGCGGCTCCGTCCCCGGTGCCGCCTTGGTAAACTAGGAAATTGAAGTTGGCGAGACCGAAGACGGACTCGCCCTACAGAAGAATCATTCCATGTAGGGTGGATTGCTTGCAATCCGCCTTCTTCGTTGTCGAAACCTCGCTTAGCGAGCCGGCTACCGCCGGCCAGGGGTCTCGACCTACGAAACTACGCAGAGGAAAACAGCGCAGCCATCTACGATAGAGACCTGTAGGGCGGCTCCGTCCCCGGTGCCGCCTTGGTAAACTAGGAAATTGAAGTTGGCGAGACCGAAGACGGACTCGCCCTACAGAAGAGTCAGCTCGACTTGGTAGGTCAGGTCTCCCCGAGACCTGACAAATCGCTGTTCGAACACTATACTCTAGTAAGGTGTATAAGCAACAACTCCCCACTTCGGCGATAATGAAGGTCATACATGAAACTCGTCTTGGTTTCGATAGCACTCTTGCTGCTCGTCTCTGGCATGAACGCCGAATCTTTCGATGACAGGTTTCGCTGCTGCGGGCGGGGGCAATGGGTGTGGGACTATTGTGTGGAGTGCGATCCGATAAAACTAGAATCGGGGGCACGTTTGGATTATTCAATGCCCTGGAGGTGTCGAGTGCTTTCACGGATTGGCGACGAACTCGACTCCTGCAACCTGATAGACACTCTGTCTCCATGGGAAAGGGTCATGGCTGACACAAATGCAATCGTGTATGAGACCCAGTCAGGGGACTCGACCTACTATATTGCCCTGCGCCTTTCTCCTACGGTTATGAGAGATACCCTCTTTCGTTTTGGCTCAGCCGACGCAAATACACCGTTCTACAGGACCGAATTGGTCGGTTGCAGGCTCCAGGACTCAACCCTTGTCCTAGAGGCCTATCGCCCAGGGGAGACCGATGACAACGAAGTAAGGTTAGTTCATCTCCTGCCTGACGGAAGCTACACTTTCAGGGGATCCTTGAACTGCCGCTGCGATGTAGTGATGTCTAGGGACTTCTCGCAGATTCTGACTTGCGAGGCGTCCGGCCAGGATACCAGTAAGTGTGGATCGCTTGTCGTCTTCGACTTAACCACTGGTGAACAGCTAAGATTCCGACAGGCAGAGGGGAGATGCGTTCTAGTAGCCGACCGACGAACCAGTGACTCCCCCATCTTCTATGTGAATCGTCACGAGGGGAATCAGAATCTCTGGATGTATCACCCCGAACGTGGCGACAGTATGTTGACTGACTTTGTCTATCCGTACCTGGTGGAACATGTCTGGTTCTCTGAGGACAGCTTGTACTACTATTGGGTTGATGACTCGGTTTGGTTCTACGTAGAGGGAAACGGCGCAGCCATCTACGACCGAGGACTGCGTTGACATCAGCCTCGCAAGAGCAAAGGCAGGTCTGAAGAAAGACCTGCCCTATAAAACTCGGAAGTGTAGATTGCCGCGGCCCTTCGGGCCTCGCAATGACTAACTCAAAGATCCTACCGGCCGCTCCAGAGCAAGTACTGGTTGCGCCAGAAGCGTTCCAGAGCTCGTTTGCCCTTTTGCTTCTTGAACTGCATGTGAGCTATATGACTGGCCTTACTGCGACGTGCCGGACCAATCAACTCGCGTACAATCTTCTCAGCCTGTTCCCAGTCAGCGATACGGATGTTCACGGCCAGACCGATCGGGTGACGACCGCTC
>Ga0180436_10000562_pt1 | contig 38058 bp, 31 predicted proteins | sample SS_ome_2_FD_132434 | JGI IMG/M metagenome (GOLD analysis project Ga0180436, IMG submission 132434) | Hypersaline lake sediment archaeal communities from the Salton Sea, California, USA - SS_3_S_2 metaG | ecosystem: Environmental > Aquatic > Non-marine Saline and Alkaline > Hypersaline >... | reverse complement strand
TCGCACGGCGGTAAAGCGCAGCGCTTCCTGTTGTTTCGGATCGAGTTTTCGAGCGTCGATGTCTGCCATTCTACAGATTAGCAAACGTTAAATATGTTGGCTAATTGTATTTCGCATTAATACGCTTCTCTGGGCACGTTTCGCGCTTCAAACGTGCCTCCGTCTACTCGGGCGAGTAGAAGACGATCCTCTCGATGTTGGGCACGATGCACCAGAGCTTCCAGATCACGCTCACCTTTGCCCTTCCCCGGTAATTGATCCGGTTCATCCCCTTGACATGCCGGAAGTTGGCGAAGACCGGTTCGATGGTTCTCATCCGGTAGCTGTAGCTCTCCTTCGCCTCAGGCGTGTCGACCTTCTCGCGCATCGCCTGGCAGCGGGGAGTCGCGCTCTCGATGCAGACGCTCACTCCGCGATCGTGACGCACTGCACCCAGTTCGGTCCTTTCCCTGTATCGATCACTTCGATCAGTGAAAGCTCTCCTGTTCCCGGGTTCACGCGGTAGGCGGCCAACTTGGCCGCGGTCTGTCCGGCCGCGTAGGCAAACTCGCCGGCCCGGTCGATCGCGAACGAACGCGGCACCTGCGGGCAAGGGGTATGCCCGATCTTCTCGAGAAGGAATGTGTCAGGATCTACGCGAAATCCGACGATCGAGCTGTCGCCCGTGACCGCCTTGCGATCCGTCAGGTCGCGGTTCGACACGTAGAGGAAGCGAGCATCCGGCGTGAGGTGCAGGTCGGCCGTCGTGATGACGCCCTCCCAGTCCTCTGGAAAGGTGATGATGTCTTGCAGGAGCTCGAGCTGCCCGGCAGATTCGTTCCACTTCCACACGGCGACACCCGGCGACTCCCTCTCCTGTGTCGTGTAGGCGATCGTCCCGTTCGGGTGAAAGACGATGTGCCTGGGTTGCTGAGCCGTGCCCGCATCGGTCGGGCCCGAGACGAAGGCCGGCTCGTTCGCCGAGATCTCGCCGGTGGTATCGTCGAAGCGAATCTGGAACACCTTGTTGGGTGTCGTGGCGGGAACAAGAAGATGGCCGTTACCCGGTGAAAACAGGGAGGAGTGCGCCGCTTTCTCCAGTTCCATCACCGCGACAGGTTGCCCGATCCCGATCCGGTCCTTCCCGATCTCCCAGACGGCGACCTTGCCCCCGCCGTAGTTGCTACCCGCGAGAAAACGATCGTGGGCATCGAGGGAAAGGTATCCGGCCCTCTCCGTCGTGCGATCCACCCCCAGGGATGCCAGGGTTCCGTCCTCCTGGATGCGATAGCTCTCGATCTCTCCCCCACCGATGCGGTAGAGAAACTTCTGGTCGCGTGAGATCGCGGTCAGGCCCGCGCCCGGATTCTCCTGGATCGCCTCCAGTTTTCCCGTGGCCAGATCCACTTGGTAGACCGTGATGGCCCCACCGGCCGAGGAATAGACGAATCGCTTCTCGGCGGAAGCGAAGGAGAGCAGGAAGCAAGAAACCAAAGTGACGGAAAGGAGCGATTTCATCGGGACAAGAGGAGGAGACGGTGAGAGGGTCGTCCACGAATCACCCGGCGCAATTGGCGCAATCCCATCGTTCTGCCATGCCCAGGAAGCGCAAGCTCTCGGATGACGAACTCTCCGGCCCGGCCCTCGTCAAGGAGACCGCTCGCCGCATCCGCCGGGCCCGGACATTCTGGAAAGCACACCGAAACGGCGCCTGTCGCCGGGAACGGGAGCGTGCCCTGTCTCTCTACAACCGACTGACCGAATCGGAGAGAGAACTGATCCCCCAGGTGCTGCGCGTCTGGCTGCGTTACCGGAGCGAGAAGTATTTCGGCGAACGTCGCACTCCTCCCGGCACCGGCCGAAGGCAGAAAAAACGGCCCCCGCCGCGCTAGTCGTGGGGTCGTGGAGTGTCGTGTGATGCGCCAGGTCCCCGGGATGATTCCGAGAGGCGGCACACGATGAGAAACGGGCGAATCGGATGCACCTACCGAGGCCTGCGAGCGAAGAGAATGCATCGCGATCGCCGGGCCGGTGTGATAGTCTTCCTGGTTGGACGATCTCCTCGCCGCACCCGATTTCGCCTGGACCCTCCGCTTGCGGAGGGGCGGTCCCGGCTCGTTCTTCGCGAGGCAGCAAAACCCGAGTCCGCTTCTGAAAAGGAGGAACACCTGGCTCGACCGGTCGCCGGAGCTCTGCTTCGCCCTCGCCGCAGGATTCCAGTCGCTCGTGGAGGACGCGTGGAATCAGGCGAAGGACTGGGGACAACTCGGAGAGGAGTCGGAGCCGACTCTGGAGTCCATCGGACGGCACTGGGAAGCGGATTTCCTTCTGCTCGATTCGGCGACATCGGTCGTCGCGGGAGGATGCGTCTGTTTTCCCTCTTCGTGGAGTCTGCAGGAATCCACCGGAAAAACGCTGGACGAGGTCCACGGCATCGCCCCCGGATTGACGGAGCAGATCGGAGACAAGATCCATCGCTTCCTGATGCGACTGCCGCGTGGGCAGGTGTTTCTCCGAGAAAACTGGGGCCTCACCCGCACAGACCACCTCAACTACCATCCCGAGCTGGATCGGCCACGGATCGAGGGGGCGGTGCCGCTCGACACGGTCTATCTCCGTATCGAGCACCAGGCTTTCGTGCGACTACCGGGAGGAGTCCTGCTGGGTTTGCGAATCGATCCCGTCTCCGTCGAGGAGGTCGTCGGGCAGGCACCGGAGACAGCGCGCCGCCTCGCCGGCCAGCTCGCCACGATGCCGGACGATGTCGCCCGCTACAAGGGCTTGAGGGAGGCCGTTCGGTGGATGCCGGAAGCCATTCTGGGTGCGCTCCGGGACCGGGGCGACGACCGGCCTTCTCCTTGACGGGGCGTCCCGTTGGGAAGTGAATCGTGCGCGAGGGGCGATGAGTGTTCCGGAAGCCAACGACATTCCCGGCGACAGGGGACCCCTGTGGGCGACGGAACCGTTTCGGATCTTCTTTCCGCTGGGACTCGTCGCCGCCGTCTTCGGATTGTTGCTCTGGCCGCTCCACTATGCGGGTTGGTGGGAGGTCTACCCGGCGATCCAGCATCCACGCATTCTCATTCTCGGCTTCGGGGCTGCCTTTGTCTTCGGATTCCTGGGGACCGCCTGGCCCCGGTCGACGGGGACGCCACCGTTGCGAAGCGCAGAGATCGCGGTTCTCGCCGCGGCCTGGTTGGCAGGACAATCCTCTTTTGCGGCAGGGGCGATTACCTGGGGAGATGGATTCGCCACCGCCTCGTGCCTTTCGCTGGTGATCATGCTGGGCATCCGGTGGGTGACGGCGAGGGACAGGGCCTCGCCGGCGGTGCTGTTGCCCCTTCTCCATCTCGGGTTCGTTTCGGCGGTTCTCCTCTGCTGGGCCACCGGTCTCGCGAGCCAGTCGGTGCGCGGGCAGACGCTCTTGCGACTACTCGTCTACCAGGGGTTTCTGCTCATACCCCTGTTCGGGGCGGGGGCGATCATCTTTCCCGGTATTCTCGATCGATCGGCCGCGTCGCGGGGACGTTGCACCATGATCCTGATTCCCGTCGTGTTCGCCATCCTCCTGTCTTTCGCGATCGAGGCATGGGGCATGATGAGGCTGGGCAACGGAATCCGATTCGCGGCGATACTGGCCTGGGCTTTCGGGCCGGTAGCCATGCCCGGGAGGGACCGCGCTTCGGGGACCCGGCCCTGGGCGCTCCGCATGGCCTGGGCCATGATCGCTTCGGGGTTCGCGTGCCGGATCATCTGGCCGCAACAGGTATTTGCCTTCGAGCACTTTCTCTTTCTCGGGGGATTCAGCCAGCTCATGCTCCTGGCCGCCGATCGATTCGCCGTGGAGTACGATCGCGGACAGGAATCCGTTTCCACCCAAAGCGTGCGATGGCGGTGGATCGTGTGGCTCATGGTCCTGACCGCTGCCACCCGTGCCACAGCCGACCTTGTTCCGGCGACGCGGGTGTCGCACCACATCTACGCAGCGGTAATGCTGGTTGGAATCCTGGTCCTCTGGTGGGCGGAGAACGCCGTCCGAATCTGCGGGGGAAAGCCGAGCACCGGCCGGCCAGGGAGCGGTGAGTGATACCCCCCGAATCGAGCCCGAACAGAAAAATCCGGTGAGACTTCGTCAAGGACGCTTTCTTGCGCTTGTCTTTTCACCCGTGGCCGTAACAGTGTGCGCGATGCGGTGTTTCCACGCTTTGTTTCTCCTGCTCCTCGGAGTGTCTGCCATTTGCTCCGCCGAGGAGAGAACGGAAGAGTCCTTTATTCCCAACTACGCCGTAGCGGGCGCCTACTACTCGTGGGGTGGAGATTCCGATTTCGAGGGCGCACCGGGCTCCTTCTCCAATCGTGAGTTTGGAGTCGATGGCAACGTGCCTGTCCTGATGAGGGGCGGATTCCGGCTCACGGCGGGCGCACGCTATCGGAGCAATACCCTCGAATTCTCCGGCGCTCCGGCCCCCTTTGGCACCCGAGATCTCGATCTCGAGCGGCTTGATCTTCCCATCAATGCCTGGATCGATCTCAATCGCGACTGGAAACTCTGGGCGAGGCTCCAGCCCGGTTGGCATTCGGACTTCGAAACCGTGAATTCGGACGATTTCATCCTCTCCACTCTCGCTCTGCTCTCCTACCGCTGGAGCGAAACGACGAAGATCGCGTTCGGCGCCTATCACTCGCGCGATCTCGGGGAAGAGAGGCTCCTGCCCGCTCTCGGGTTCATTTTTGAACCCAGCCCGCAGCTTTCCGTCGCCCTCACCTTTCCCCGGGCGGAAGTCGTCTATGCTCCGACGCCCGACCGGCTCCTCTCCTCCCGCATCATCCTGAGCGGAGCGGGCTGGAACATTACGGATCCGGCGGGCGGGCCCTCCGACGTCGACCTGAACTACCAGGCCATTCGAGCGGGATTCGGATTCGATCAACGAATCAGCGGACCCGTATGGTTTTACGTGGATGGGGGCCTTCAGTTCGGCCAGGAAATCGAGATCGTCGGCGGCCTGGCCCCGGTCACCCTCGACGTGGACTCCAGTCCCTATCTCACCACCGGCGTGAAGATCCGCTTCTGATCGAGGAACCGGATTGTCCCACACCGCTCGCTCGATTCACTCCTCGGTTCGAATCTCGGCGAGAACCTGTTTCAGTTCCTCGACCTTGTCAGGGTATCGTGCCTGGAGATTGGTCGTCTCGCCGAGGTCTTCCCTCAGATTGTAGAGTTGGACAGGGGGCAGGGACTTCAACTCCTTTTCCGGAATGCGGGAAAACCCGCCCGATCCAGGTCCGGTAATCAGCTTCCAATCACCGGATCGAACGAGGAAATGCTGACGGCCCGCAGCCATCACGATCGGTTTCCGGGGCTCCGCCTCTTCTCCGCGCATCGTTGGTAGAAAACTGACGCTGTCCGGAGCCTGTCCCGTGGGAATTTCCGCTCCGGTCAGTTCTCCCAGTGTCGCGAACAGGTCCGTGAAGCAGATGGTTCGATCGGTGGTTCCTCCTCCCTTCATCCCCGCGGGCCAGCGCAGGATGAAGGGCATCCGGTGCCCGCCCTCCCATGCATCCGCCTTCATGCCGCGCAACCCACCCGCACTGTCGTGTCGGAATTTCTCCACGTCGACGTCATACCAGACCGGCCCATTGTCCGAGGTGAAAACGACGAGGGTGTCATCGTCCATCTTCGCGTCTTCGAGCACATCCAACACTTTCCCGATCTCGGCATCGATCATGTGCATGAAATCACCGTAGAGCCCTACCTCGGTGGATCCCACGAATTCACCCAGGGGCAACCACGGGGTATGCGGACCCGGGTAGGCCAGATACAGGAACAGCGGCTCACGAGACTCCCGCGCCGCATGGTCCCGGATGACGGAGATGGCCTCCTCCGTGAAGCGCGGCGTCACCTCCTCGAGTACGAGGTCCGGAGAAATCCCTCCGGCCCTCCAGAATTCTCCCTGTATCGGTGACCAGCCCTCCGTGGCATTCGCCTCGATGTAGCCCGTCGGCGGCATCACCGCCCGCGTTCCCCGGATGTAGAAGTACGGGGGGATGTCCGTCGACGCCCGCATTCCGAAAGAGCTCTGAAATCCCCGATCCGCCGGTCCCCCGCGAAGGGGTCCCTCGAACTTCTCATCCTCGAAGAACCCGAGATGCCATTTTCCCACCATCGCGGTGCGATAGCCCTGTCCCCTCAGCATCGCGGGAAGCGTGAGGCGCTCTTCATCGATGACGGCGTTATTCTTCCACCGAATCTCTTTGCGGAAGGGATAACGACCCGTCATCAAACCATACCGGGACACGTGACAGAGAGGGCCCGGAGCGTGGGCGTCGGTGAACCGCAGACCTTCCTCGGCAAGTCGATCGATATGCGGAGTCGGGATCTTCGAGTCGGGATTGAAGCAACCGGGATCTCCGTAGCCCATGTCGTCCACCAGGATGACGACGACATGGGGAGTCTCCGCGGCCATCACGAGAGGCGATGTGCCGGGAATCAGGGCGAGGAGGGCGACCAGGAGGAACTTCTTCATCTCGGGAGAATTCGGGTTCGAACGGGAAATCGATGCGTCAAGGCCGGTGTCCCAGAGCCTGGCGAATTCGAGGCTTGCACCGGCCTCCCACGTTGTACCGCCGGAGCGCACGAATGCAAGGACACCTCTCGCCCCGTCGACACATTTCGCCGGACGCTTTCTGCCCCACCTGGCCATCACCATTCTTCCGCCGTCAGCCCGTTCCAAAAGCCGACGGATTTGCTTCCCATCCGGGCAGGAATTTGCTCGTCTCGCGAAGGGAGAGAGCGGAGAATGGCTGCGGTGCGCCGCCCTCCGGCGGCTTCTTCTCTGATCCCTCCCGATTGGCGGTCCATGCAAGAGACAATCTTCATCACGGGAGCCACTGGCCTGGTCGGTTCGAATCTCGCGAACCGGCTACTGCATCGCCGTCCGGAAGCCACCGTCGTCCTTCTGGTACGGAATCGATCTTCGACCACGCTGCACTCCCTTCGACGATCCACGCGAGTCCAGCTGGTGGAAGGGGGACTCGATCACGACGGATTCCATGCCGGTCCATCGCGGGACCGAAAGGCACTCACCGATCGCGTGACCGAGATCTACCACGTGGCTGCGGATACGCGATTCCATGCGCCCTGGCACGAACTCGAATCGATCAATATCGAGGGAACCCGTCGCCTCATCGCCTTCGCGCTCGAATGCTCGAAGCTTCGGCGCTTCCATCACGTTTCCACTGCATTTGTCTCAGGAGACCGGACGGGGCGAATACTCGAAGAGGAACGCGACGTGGGACAGGCCTTCTCGAACGGCTACGAGAAGTCCAAGCTTCACGCCGAGGCGATCTTCGACGAATGGCAAGGGATCCTTCCATTCACGATCTACCGGCCGAGTATCGTCGCCGGCGATTCGCGCAGCGGAGCGACCACCCACTTCCGTGGTCTCTACCAGATCCTCAAAGCCTCGTTCGCGAATCTCCTTCCGGTCGTGCCGGGAGAACGCTCCTTTCCCCTCGACGTCGTTCCCGTCGATTTCGTCTGTGACGCGCTTCTCGCGATCGGATCCAAAACCCGATCGATTGGAGGAACCTTTCACCTGACAGCGGGAGGCAAAACGCGAATGCCCATCGGTCCGATGTTCGACCTTTGGAGGGAGAGAGCCGCCCGGCACGGAATTACCATCCAATCACCCCGATTCGTGCCGCCTCATGAGTTCGATTCGCTCGCTCCTCGCGAGACACGCTCGGTTCGGCTGATGCAACACCTCGTTCCCTATCTCAACCAGCGAACCGAGTTCGACCGAAGGAAGACCGAACCCTATCTCGCCGACGCCGGGATTCCCTCCGTTCCTTTCGCTGCCTACTACGGAAACCTGATCGATTTCGCGATCGAGAGATCCTTCGGCCTGAGATCGGCCGAAACCGAATCGAAGGATCGCTCCCATTCGATCTCGTCCCCCTGACTGTCCCGGATGCGAACCCGTCCCAAGCACCCGCGTCTCGGCCGTTGGGGCCGCCGGTTCACCCGTGGTGCGGCATGCGCCTGGGGCAGGATCAAGGGTCTTCACGCTCCGGACAGCCCGGTTGCCCGTGAAACCCTCGCCCTCGCCCGGACCAAGCTCGAGAGAGGCGAGATCATCCACGTCCTGGGCATTGGTGGCGCGGGACACAACGCCGGGGTGGGCCTTGTCTCCGCTTCGGCCCGGGACGGCATCCGACTCCGTTTCAACCACGAGGAAGAACGATTTCGCGGTGAGAAACACTACAAGCACTTCCCATCCCGGGCGATCGAAGAATCCCGGAGCGACCTCGAGGCACTTGGAATCGGATTCGGCGACATCGATGCCATCGTGACGACCTGGGACTATCCGCGCCTCCTCGGAGAGGCGGCAGGTCTCGTTCTCGACGAGGGTCCCGCCGCCCTCCGGCTCCTGTTTCCCAACGCATCTCCCGCCATCAACCTGGCCGACGTGTGGTCCGCGTTCGGCATCCCGCGAAAACTGGGTGATAGCTGGAGCCTTCGGGAACCCGTGCCGGTCCTCTGCCAGCGCCACCACGACAACCACGCGTGGTTCTCCCACGGAGTCTCCCCTTTTGCCGATTCACCCGACCCGGTCATGGTTGCCGTCATCGACGGCATGGGGGACGACGCCTCCGTCTCTCTCTACCTCGCCCAAGACGGAAGGCTCAATCTGCAGGTTCGCAATCGCAGCGTCGTCGATTCGCTCGGCATGATGTATCTCTTCATCAGTTCGACGCAGGGAGGATGGCCCCCGTTGAGCAGCGAAGGGCGATTCATGGGAGCTGCCGCATGGGGAGACGGCAACCGGGAATCCAATCCCCACTATGCATCGCTCCGTCAACTCTTCGCTTTCGCCGAGGAGGGCGAAGTCTTCCTGAATCGCGACCTCGCCAATTGGCATCGAGCCGGTTCGCTCGCCCCCTACACACCCGCCCTGAAGGAAATCCTCGGAGAACCGATCCCTCTCGACCGCATGTGGCATCCCGATGCCGTGCTCGACGTCGACGCCATCCAGCACGATTCCCTGGGACGCGAGAGGGCAGACAAGGCAGCCGCCACCCAGCTGGTGTTCGAGGATGCCCTGCATCATATCGTGAAGCACTTCGTTCGGAAAACCGGGGCATCTCGACTCGTCCTGACAGGGGGAACCGCATTGAACTGCCTCGCCAATCTCACCTTGATGGAACGATTCAACAGCGACTGGTTCAGGGAAAACGGCATTCCCTCCGACGGTGGCCTCCAACTCTGGGTCCCCCCGATTCCCGGAGATGCCGGGGTGCCGATGGGGGCGGCTTACCACTTCTGCTGCCGGGCGGGCGCCCTGTCCGAAGCGGGAAAGGGAGAACGTCTCACTCATGCCTTCTGGTGCGGACGAGCTCCCTCCGGCAGCGAGATCCTTCAGACCGTGGAGAACGACGCGGAAGTCGGCTTCCGGCCCATCGCCATCGAGCAATTGCCCGCTCTGATGGCGTTCCTGGTCGCTCGAGGCTGTGTGATCGGATGGTTCCAGGGAAGGGCCGAAACCGGCCCCCGGGCTCTCGGTCACCGATCCATCCTCGCCGATCCACGGCGTGCGGACGGGCTCGACCTGATCAATCGCTCGGTGAAGTTCCGCGAGCCCTTTCGACCACTCGCCCCCATGATGACTCGTTCGGCCTCCGAGGAATGGTTCGAGATTCCGTCCAACGTACGGGCGGCCGACGGGAACGCCCTCAACTACATGGTCCTGGCGGTCCGGGCGAAACCGGAAACACGGAAGCGTCTCCCAGCGGTCGTCCACCGAGACGGAAGCAGTCGCATCCAGATCGTGCGGCGCGAAGCAGATCCCCTCACCCACGGTTTTCTCGAGGCGATGGGGCGGGAGGCCGGAGTGGAGGTCGCGATCAACACCTCGCTCAATGTCGGCTCCCCGATCGTGCAGGATCCGAGCCAGGCCATCAACGCCATGAAACGCTCCCGGGGGCTCGATGCGCTCTTCCTCGCCGGCTCGGACGGTGCCGCTTTTGCCGCCTGGCATCTTGTCGAAGGAGGACGGAAGGACGGGGGGAAGCGCTTTCTCGCCGGACTCGACGCATGGCAAACTCCACGGGTGATCGATTCGAGGGTTCCATGAGTTCGAAGATGCACCGGAATCCATGGCGGCTTCTCTGCCTCGCCTGTCAGTCCAAGGGGACCCTGCGCCCCATCATGACCGGCGAAACGGAAGCGCTTTCCTGCGACCTGTGCGAATGCCGGATTCCCGTCGTCGAGGGTGTCCCGGATTTTCTCGCCGAACTCGAGGACATCGCTCCCACCGCGCGGGTGTTCGAGCGGCAATGGGCGCTCGCCGCCCGTGGCTGGTTCGAGACCGAAGGCGTAACCTACAATCTCCAGGACGAGGCGCTGATGCGGAAGACGCTCGGCCCATTCCTCGATGGTCCCGAGGGAAGAGGAAAAACCGTTCTCGACGCGGGTTGCGGAAAACGATCGAAACTGGCCGCCGCGGCCCGCCTCTTCCCCGAAACAGAATTCATCGGGGTCGACACCGGCACCCAACTCTTTCGACGGGTCGGGGATTCCGAACCAGACAACCTTCGTTTCGTCCGCGCCAACATCGAAGAACTGCCCCTGCCCTCGCATTCCATCGATCTGGTGATCTGTCATGGGGTGCTGCACCACCTCTCCCGACAGGAGGAGGGTTTCGCGGAGCTTACGCGCGTCTGTCGCGATGGTGCCGCGATGAGTCTGTGGCTCTACCCGCACACACGCGACCTGCCACCCGGTTCCTTTGCCCGACGCTGTTTCACCACCTACTACCTTGCGCGGCGGATGTGGGGCGGGCAGGCGTGGCGCCTCGGACCATGGCCGTGCTTCGCGCTCTCCTGTCTCACCATCGCCCTACTGGCCCCGTGGCTGCTCATCGAAATCTCACCCCGCATGCATCGTGAACTGGCGCGATTCGAGGGAGCCGCCCATCGTCCCCGCTCCCTCACACAACGTCTCCGCAGTGCAGTCTTCGCCCAGTTCGACAACCTGATTCCCGAAATCCAGACGCGCTACCGCGTCGAGGATGTCCAATCCCTTGTCGCGACGCGACCGGGCTGGGAAGTAGTCTCCTACCGCGACTCACCCGACCTCTTTCCGACTCTGGCGGCGGCGGGATTCTTCATACTTCGACACCACGCCACCTCGCCGACGTGATGAACGAATCATTTGGCCCGAAATCGCGTATCGGAGAAGAAAACCTCCGGGAGTTCACCGCCCGTTCCGATGGTCCCTCGCTGCGTCGCATACTCCTGCAGTGGATGGCGATCCTGGCGACAGCCGCGGCGTTGCTGTCCACCAACTCACCCGCCGTGTGGACCGGTGCAGGAACCGTCCTTCTCGGTGCCCTGCTTGCATCGATCTTCGCCCCTTTCCACGAATGTCTCCACGGAACGGCCTTTCGCTCACGGAAACTCAATCATGTCGTGGCTGGCGTGAACGGCATCCTCTTCGGCATCGGCCCCACCACCTTTCGTGCTTTTCACTTCGCTCACCATCGACACACACACGACCCGCAACTGGATCCCGAGCTGATCTACCTGCCGCGCACGAGTTCCTTCGACTCGACTCGACCGGGCAATCGCGTGATCTGGGTCGTTCTCTCGAGCGGAGTCGGCCTTCTCTACCTCAAGGTGATCATCACCGGTTCGCTTGCTCTCCTGCCGAGAAGGTGGTGGACCAAGAGGATGGAGTGGCTCCCCCCTTCCCGCCATCGGGCCGCCGTCTTCGAGTCGCGTGTGATCATCGCCGCCTGGGGCGGATTGACCGCGATTTCCCTGCTCGGTGTTCCCTCCCTCGTCTGGATTGTCATCTCGGCCCTTCTCTCCCACCTCTACCTGGGACTCTGGTTGACCACCGAGCACACCGGACTCCCGGACAGGGGGACCATCTTCGATCGCACCCGGACCATACTCGCCTCTCCCTTTGTTCGGTGGTGGATCTGGAACATGAATTACCACACCGAGCATCACGCGTGGCCCGCGGTGCCGTGGCATCGACTTCCCACCCTCCATGAGACTGTCAACGATGACCTCGCCCACCGGGAGAATGGATATCCCGAGGCCCACTATGCGGCACTCGTGAACTCCCGCGACGAACCGGGAACGACATAGCCTTGCGCGATCAGTCCTTGGGCGGAGGAGTCAGCATCTCCGGACGAATCGCGACCTGCTGAAGGAAGCGACTCATCGGAGAACCAACGAACATCCTCGTGATCGTTTCCTGCTTGTCGCCGACATAGCTGAACTCGGCAAACCGCCGACCGACCTTCTGCCCCAGTTCCTTCGCTCGCCGGTTGGCGGCGTCCGCCCGGGACCGCAGTTCGTCGCTCATGCCGTCCTCCTCCAGGGCTTCGATCTTTCTCTCGAGACTCTTGACTTGGCGTTCCAGTTTCTTGATCTCGGCGTCGTTGTTCAGCTTCTTCCGCGCCTGCTCGAGATTCGTCTGCACACCTTTCAACTGGACTTCCAGCATCTTTCTGTTCGACGCGTTGCCCAGCTCTCCCGCTTCCTTTCGCCAAACTTCGATAAACCGCCCAACCGCTCCGCGCACCGCCACGAAGTGCTGAAAGGCGGCCTTGTCCTCGTCGGATGCAGGGCGGCGATCCGCATTGACAGCTTCCTGGGCCGTCTCCTGCGCTGCCACTGCGAGCTCTGTCAACCGTCCACCCACCTCGTCCCGGGTCAGTTCTCCCCTTTCGAGCCGGGCCGAAAGGATGGCCAGTTCGATCATGTCTCGCTGGGCGACCGGCAAAGATGCGGCAGTATCATCGAATTGCTCCACGACTCGAGTGAAGTCGTCGGAAGAGAGAGCCGACAAGGCATTCACCACCTCCCCGGAAATGATACCCGATACCCCTTCCACGACATGCCAGGGCGTGTCCTTCATGTTCACTCCGCCCGGCGACTTCCCTGCCCGCTCGTAGAGGAGTGTTGCCCCATCCACGAGTCCTCTGGCGAGATCGTCCAATCCTGCTGAATCATCGACCAGAGAGCGAACGAGATCACGCGCTGCCCGACAGGTCTTGGCCGCAGCGGAGAGGGACGAATCAGAAGTGTGAAGAATCCCCTGGCGAGCAATCTCGCGCCCTATGGCCAGATTGTCCGACAGGTTGCAGGTAGGTGAAACCTGATCGAATTCTGCCAGGAGCCCGCCCACTGTCCGGGACACGAGGGCCAATCCCGTTGCCGCCTCGGTTCGCCGAAAGGCCGCCGCGAGACTATCCACCGTATCTTGCCGGACCGCCCAGGCTTCCCTGAATGCCTGCTCGTGGACTTCGTCGAATCGATCCTCTCCCGCCGCTTCTCGCAATCGAGACAGTGACTCGTTGATGCTGGCGTGCGCCGCGTTCCACCTATCCCCGCCCCCTGACTCGGGAAAATACCGTGCCAGGCGCTCCAGTTCCCGAAGCATACCTTTCAGGACCATCGGGGCATTTGCCTTCGTCCCGTCCCCGAGATCGCGTTCGAGGGAATCCACCCTCTGCTCGAAGAGCGTCGCCAGCGCCCCGTAGTCCTCGAGTGCGTCTCGTGCCATGGCATGCTCGAGAGTCTCGGGCTCGCCGATACGCTCCATCATCTCGAGCGATTCGAGCGATTCCCGCAACTTCCCATACGAGAGGGAGCCACCCGATCCCGAAAGTGTTTCGAGATCCTTCTTCACCGCGAGAAAAGTCGGATGATTCTCGAAGCGATTGACCAATCGCCCACCTGAACGGGTAGCGCCATAGCGCTCCTGGACTTGTTCCAGTAGGAGATCGACGGAGTCGGAGTTTTCCTTTTCCAGGGTCGTCTTGAACGTGAACAGTCTGGAGGCGGCCGAAGGACCCTTCGTCACCTGCAGTTTTCCGCTCTCGTCCTGGAGCGCCCGTGGCGTCTTCACCGCCGAGGGATCAGCCTTCCCCCACTGGAACACCCGCCCGCCCCGGGACAGGGCGAGGATGTTGAAGATGCTCCCCTCGATGTCCACGATCTCATCGTCGAGCACGAAAGTCTCCACCCCGGTCTCACCGTATTTCCAACAGCGCACCGTTCCATCGTTGATGAGAGCGGCCACGAACCCCTGCGTCGCGGCGAGATCGATCGCATTCGCGATGGGCGACGGAGGATCGACCGGCTCATCGGACTTTGTTCTTCCCCCCCACAGTTTCACGCGGCCATCCTCGAGAATGACTGCCGAAGAACCACCACCGACTGAACTCTTCACCGCGGGCGGCAGGGACTCCGGGGAGATCATTCGCTCGGCATTCCGCCATACCGTGCCGTCTGCCCGGATAAAACTGGACCAGATCGTATTGCAGTAGAGGTCCGTTGGTTTGCCCAAGCCCTGGAACTGTTCCGCCGAAGCAATCACTTCCCCTTTTCTTCTCTTACCGAGCCAACCGGATTTCAAGGCGTAGACCTCCACGAAATCCTCATACTCCTCCGCCAGATCCCCATCAACCGCTGTTCCGTCGGGGCGTTTGCCAAAGACGCGAAGCCGCCCTGCCGGAATGTCCATCCGGGGATCGAGCCAGTCCTTGAGAAACTGCTGATCGTCGAGGCTGAGACGAGTCGCCTCGAGATCGAATTCCTGCCCTTCCTTCGTTCGGATACGAACCGTGCTCCAGTCTTCCGAAATCGAAATGGCCTGCGCCTCGATCTGCCGGTCCAGTTTATCGGAAAACGTGCGGAAATCCGAAGGAGACGGCGAGGCGATCGCAGGCGCGGCCACCATCGCCTTCAACACGGCGGCGAACAGGAACGGGAGGGTGCTCTTCATGGGATCTCGTCAGGGGGAAGCCACTGCGAGAACATTCCAAGATTCGGCGCTGGTGTCGAGCCGCGAGTCAATTTCGCTCCCCGGTCCCTTTTTCCTCCAACAAAGAGACCGTTCCCTGCGGGCGACCCGTCCGCCAGAGGAATCGCATCGTCAGGGCCACCGCCGCAATCGAGAGTCCCACAACGAAAACAGCCCAGACGGCAACCGGACCGAAACCCAGGGAATGGGCCAACCCATAGCCGAGTGGAAGGGAGATCACCCAATAGCTGATGAAACTGACCGCACCCGGCCAGATCACATCCTCGAACCCCCGCAGGGCCCCGAGCATGGTCGATTGAGCGCCATCCATGAGTTGAAAAACGGCGAAAACGACGAGAAACGCCGCTGCCAGGCGGATCGTCTCCTCATCATCGACGATCCAGCCGGCAATCGTGCCGCCACCCAAGACGAAACAGAGTGCCGCCGACAACATCCACGCGGAGACCACGGTGAGACCCGCAAATACGATGGGCCGAATGCGCTCTCCCTCACCGGCACCCCGGGCTCGTGCGACCGTCAGCGCGACCGCACCGGCCATTCCGAGCGGCACCATGTAGACCGCCCCGGCAACGACCTCGGCGACCTGGTAGGATGCCAGCGCCAGGGTGCCGAACCACCCGATCATCATCACGGCGACGGTTCCCGACAGGGTTTCGAGCGCATAGAGTCCCGCCATCGGTGCGCCGGATCGCACTTGCGCAGCGACCGTCGCCAGGCGAAGCGGTTGCCGCACGCGCAATCTCCGGGCACGGTGCGAGAGTCTCCACCAGAGCAGGACCGCGACGAGAGCGAGACTCTCCGCGAGAAGGCTGGCGAGACCCGCACCCGCCAGACCCATGGCCGGGAATCCCGCTTTGCCGTAGATGAGCACATCGTTCAGGGGAAGATTCAATCCCACCCCGAGAAAGGCGAACGTGGCAGCAAACCACGCCCGGCCCAGCGCCTCCAGCGCCTCCAGCGTCGCCTTGAATACCGAGAGCACGGCAAAGGGCACGAGGAATGCACTCATCGAGGCCCAGTAGGGTGGCAGCGCCTCCAGGACCTCTCCGGGCTGATCGAGAAGGGGAAGGAAGAACCACACCGCCCCCATGAGAGCGGCCGCGGCCACTCCGCAGAGCAGTCCGAGCAGGAGGCCGTTGCGCAATTCGCCGGTCACCTGTCGCCCGGCCCGGGCGCCATGGGCGTTGGCGATCCGCACCCCGAGCATGGAAATCGCACCATAGATTGCCGCGTAGAGGACAATCAGGACGGAACCGGTCAGCGCTACCGCGGCAAGCGGAACTCGCCCGAGAGGTGCGAGGAAAACCGCGTCGATCGCGCTGATCAACACCGAAGCCGCCAGCCCTGCAATGATCGGCACGGAAAGGCGAACCAGTCCGGGCGTTTCCCGGAAGAGTGATCGTAATCCGGAGAATCGGGCGGCCATGACGAAGGGGTGCACACACAGGCCGGACATCTTCGTCCGCCCGGTCCTGCCCGCAAGCGATGAACTGGAGATCGAATCCGGTTGAGGGAGGCGCGGAGAAACACCTGACTCGCGTGAGATTCGCCCGGTCGTTCACCTCTGCTTGCGTGACGATCTTGCCCCCTACAATCCTTCCGCGACCATTTGACCAGAGCCCAAACGGTTCCATAATTCCGGAACTATGGAACTGGATAATGCCGTGACCATATTCGGCTCCCTCGCACAGCCCGTGCGGTTGAGGGTCTTTCGACTCCTCGCGACAGCGGGCGATACGGGCCTGTGCGCAGGCGACCTTTCCCGGACCCTGGAAATCCCCAAGAACACTCTTTCGTTTCACCTCAAGGAGCTGGTGCGCGCCGATCTGATCGAACCGGAGCGCCTGGGGCGTTCGATCGTCTACCGCCTTCGGCCCACTTGTATCCGCGAGTTCATGCAGTTCCTGATGGAGGATTGCTGCGAAGGTCGGCCCGAACTCTGCCTGCCCGATTCCTGCACGGAAATATCCTGTCAATCCCACTAACTCCAAATTTCCCGAAGAGAAGATCGACCATGAGCATACGGATCGGAATCAACGGCTTCGGCCGCATCGGGCGCCTCGGATTCCGGGCCGCCTGGGACGATGATGCACTCGAGATCGTCCACGTGAACGAACTGAAGGGGGGGGCCGCCCTGGCGGCGCATCTTCTCGAGTTCGACACCGTCCACGGGCGATGGGACCGGGGTATCGAAACGGGCGATGACCATTTCAGCGTCGAGGGCAAAAGGGTCGGTTTCAGTGAGTCGGCCGATCCGGCCGCGATCGACTGGGCGGGGCTCGGCGTCGACATCGTCGTGGAGAGCTCCGGGAAATTCCGGACTCCCGACTCAATCCAACCCCATTTCGACCGGGGAGCGAAGAAGGTTGTCGTGGCCGCGCCGGTCAAGGAGGGGACCCTGAACATCGTCGTGGGCTGCAACGATCACCTCTACGATCCGGCCGAACACGATCTCGTCACCGCCGCTTCGTGCACGACGAACTGCATCGCCCCTGCGGTGAAAGTCATGCACGAGCAGTTCGGGATCGAACACGGTCTCATCACCACGATCCACGACGTGACGAACACGCAGGTCGTCGTCGATGCCCCTCACAAGGATTTCCGGCGGGCTCGTTCCGCCCTGAACTCGCTCATTCCGACCACGACGGGATCGGCCACGGCAATCACGATGATCTACCCGGACCTGAAGGGAAAACTCAACGGTGTCGCGGTCCGGGTGCCCCTGCTCAATGCATCGCTCACCGACTGCGTCTTCGAGTTGAAGCGGGAGACCACGGTCGAAGAGGTCAACACGAAGCTCCGGGAAGCCGCGGAAGGGGAACTGAAGGGCATACTCGGCTACGAGGAACGCCCCCTCGTTTCGACCGACTACGTCAATGACCCCCGCTCGGGCATCATCGATGCCCTCTCCACCATGGTCGTCGACGGCACCCAGGTGAAGCTCCTGGTCTGGTATGACAACGAGTGGGGCTACGCGAACCGGCTCATGGAACTGGTCGCGACGGTCGCAAAAACCCTGCCCGCAGCGTGAGCGCTGTCCATTCTTCATCAGATTTCATGAACCTCCGTGACTACGTCCTCGTCACCATCGCCTACTGGGGATTCACCATCACCGACGGCGCGCTGCGGATGCTGGTGCTGCTGCACTTTCACGAACTCGGCTACTCTCCGGTCCAGATCGCGTTCCTCTTCCTGCTCTACGAATTCTGCGGAATCCTCACGAACCTGCTCGGCGGCTGGATCGGCTCCCGCGTCGGGCTGAAGGCGACGCTGTTCGCGGGTCTCGCCGTGCAGATCGGAGCTCTCACGATGCTCTCCTTCCTCGATCCCACCTGGGCGATCGTTCTCTCGGTCGGCTACGTGATGGCCTCGCAGGCCCTCTCCGGCGTGGCCAAGGACCTGACCAAGATGAGTTCCAAGAGCGCGATCAAGCTGCTCGTTCCCTCGAAAGAGGAATCTTCCCAATCCGAGCGGCTCCTCTTCCGATTCGTCGCAATCCTGACAGGGTCGAAGAACGCACTCAAGGGGGTCGGGTTCTTCCTCGGGGCGCTGCTTCTGACCCTGCTCGGATTTTCCGTCTCGCTCTGGGCGATGGCGGGAGCCTTGCTCGTGATCCTCCTGGTCTCGATCATCATGCTGAAGGGGGACATGGGACGCTCGAAGGAGAAGGTGAAGTTCGCTCACCTCTTCGCGAAGAGCCGCGAGATCAACCTCCTCTCCGCAGCGCGATTCTTCCTTTTCGGGTCACGCGACGTCTGGTTCGTCGTCGGACTTCCGATCTTTCTGCACGAGGTTCTCGGCTGGACGTTCTGGGAAGTGGGCGCGTTCATGGCGCTCTGGGTCATCGGCTACGGCGCAGTCCAGGCCTCCGCCCCCGCCTTCATCAGGCGACGAATCGGTGCGGAGATCGAGTCGGGCGCGAAGGCGGCACTCGGCTGGGGCATCGCACTCGCCGTGGTCGCCGCCTGCCTTGCCGCGGCGGTGGAGTTCGACTTCTATCCCACCCTATCGATCCTGGCCGGGCTTGCCGTCTTTGGCATCGTCTTTGCGGTGAACTCGTCGGTTCACTCGTACCTCATCCTCGCCTACACCGATTCCGACAAGGTCGCTCTCAACGTGGGATTCTACTACATGGCGAACGCCTGCGGACGACTCGCCGGCACCTTGCTCTCGGGTCTCATGTATCTTTTCGCCGGTCTGGCCGGGTGTCTGTGGACGAGCGCGGGCATGGTGCTCGCGGCGGTGCTGATCACGCTCGCCCTGCCGAGAAAGCCGAGAACGCTCGGGGTCGAAGCGGCGGCATAGGACGCGCGACGGCAGATTACGGCGTCACCGCCGCGGGAACCTGGGCGTAAACCCCAGCGATCCAACCCTTGATCGTTCGACCGATCGAAGGCACGATCCATCCTCGCTTTCCCGTTTCTTTCATGCCCGACACCGCCGCCCTCCGCGCGCTCGACAAGCGCCATCTCTGGCATCCCTTCACCCAGATGAAGGACTGGTGTGCCTCGGAGGAGGACCCGGTCATCCTCGTCGAAGGAAGAGGCGCCACTCTCATCGACAGCGAAGGGAACGGGTATCTCGACGGCAACAGCTCGATCTGGACGAACATCCATGGGCACGGACATCCCACGATCACGACGGCCCTACGCGATCAGTTGGAAAAACTGGCGCACTGCTCGGCACTCGGGTTTTCGAACGAACCCGCCATCCGGCTGGCGCAGCAGCTTCCCGCCCTCCTCCCCGGGTCCCCCCTCCCGCGGGTCTTCTTTTCCGACGACGGGTCGACCGCGATCGAGTGCGCCTGCAAGATGGCGGTGCAATATCGCCAACTGACCGGACGTTCCGAGAAGCGCCGCTTCCTCGCCTTCGAGGACGCCTACCATGGTGATACGGCGGGCGCGGCATCCCTCGGCGGCATCGGCGTTTTCTTCGACCGTTTCGGCACGACCGGCTACGAAACGGTGCGGCTCTCTTCGACAGGCGGACTCGAGACCCTCGATCCCTCCACGATCAATGCAGCCGTGATCGAACCGGTGGTGAGAGGACCGGGAGGAATGAAGACGTGGCCGAGAGGGTTACTGAGTGAACTCCGAGACTGGTGCGACGAGAACGACGTTCTCCTCATCTTCGACGAGGTGATGGTCGGTTTCGGCCGCACCGGCAAGATGTTCGCCCACCAGCACGAGGGCGCCATTCCGGATTTTCTCTGCCTCGCGAAGGGACTCACCGGCGGCACCCTCCCCCTCGCGGCCACCCTGACCTCCGACCGGATCTACGAGGCCTTCCTCGGGGACTACGAGGAACTGAAAACCTTCTTTTATGGCCACAGCTACTGCGCCAACCCACTCGGATGCGCCGCCGCACTCGGAAGCCTGCAGGTGTTTTCGGAAGAGCGGGTGATGGAATCCCTCCCAAGGAAGATCGAGCGCTTTTCCTCCGAACTCGCGGTGGCATTCGGCGACCATCCGCGCATCGGGGACATCCGGCAGGCGGGTCTGATCGCGGGAATCGACCTGAAAGACTGCGACTGGAGGGACCAGACAGGCGCCCGCGTTTGCCGCGCGGCCCGCCATCACGGATTGCTGACGCGCCCGATTCGGGACACGCTTACCCTGCTCCCCCCGCTGTGCAGCACGGAGGAAGAGATCGAGAGGATGGTGGCCGCGCTGCGGGAGGGATTGGACGACGTGGTCCGGTGACTCTCCCACCGATCCGGCCAGGTCACGCGCACCCGCAACCGCCGCTGTTGCAGCACTCGCCGGAGTCCAGATCCTCGGGCTCGGGAAGGCGCCCCAGCTCGAGAGATTTCCCGACAAAACGCGAGACTTCTTTCACGATTCCGTTGAGAACAGACTCGGCCTCCATGAAGCCCGCCACCGTCTCATTTCCATTGAGTTCGGACTGCTTCCGCTCGTAGAGGGCGATGTCGTCCTCGGTGAGGGCTCCCTCCTGTTGCTTCTGGTGGAGTTCCTGCCCAAGCTGGGAGAAATCGCGATACTGCTGCTGTGCCGCATCGTCCTCGAAGAATCCCTCGATCCTCGCCACCTGATCGCGGTAGGAATCCGACTCCAGGATCAGAGTGCACAGTTCCCGCGTCTTCTCGATCGCGGCGGAATTCAGAGGCAGGGTTTGCGTTTGCATGGAGAACGGGTACGGGCAAAAGCCCGCCAGGACAACCTCCGATCCTCACGGGATCACCGGCGGGCCAGCGAGATCCGGTTCCGCGGCGGCTTCTGGAGAGTCGCCGCGGGCAGCTCCGGCAATCGCGCGAGCGGACTCCGGCGGTCGTGACGCTTCAACTCGGCCACCGCGGCCTCGCGCAGGGCACGCCAGCGCTCGTCGTCACAATCGGGCGCTCCCCGCACGTGACGGAGGAGGCTGAGCCACTCGACGCAGGCCCGCTCGACGTCACCCGGTCCGAAGTCGAGCGGGTCGCGCCGGCGGCGGCCAAACAGCTCGGGAAGTCTTCCCTCGAGCCAGAGCTGGATCGTCTCGGCGGCGCCCTCGCCATATCCGGGCGGCAGCCCGAGGCGCAGGTAGCCCTCGTGGTCCACCGGTCCGTAGGCCCGCCGGCAGGCGGCGGCGAGCCGCTCGCTCCCTCCCTCGAACGCGGGATCGCCGATCTCGAAGCGGTGACCACCACGCAGGTTGGCGAGATGACGCACCAGTTCCCCCACCGGGTAGTGGGGATCCTCGAGAGCGGCGGCGATGGCGAGTCCCTCCCCGTGTTGAAAGAAGCTGAAGAGGGTCCCGCGACGCGTCGGGACACCCTGGTCATCGATTAGGCCCAGCTCCCTCCAGGCGTGAGCCGGCGAACCGGCGCGGGGGTGGAAAGCCTCTCCGGTCTGTTCGTCGAGGAAGTGGGTATCCCGTTTCACCTCGACGGTGCGACGCTCGGGACGGGCAAGGGGACGCCCCGAGGAATCGAATGTGACCGGCACGGGATGGAGTGCGAAATGTCCGCGAAGATAGAGAGTGCCGCCCCGCTCCTCGAGATCGTGAAAGGAAACCGGACCGAGAACCTCGGCGAACAACTCGGGGAAAAGAGCTTCCGCTTCCTCCCGCGAAAACGTGGCACGGTCACGCCCGATACCCGTCCGCTTGCGGGCACTCTTCGTCAGGAAAAATTCGTCCTTCCCGCCCCGTGTCGCCACCGGCCACTCGGCCCCGTAGCGCCGCTTGCGGTCGCTCTTCTCATCGAGACGACACAGCCGCATGCCGGCAGGGAGCCGCTCTTCGACAAGCCGTGCGTCGCTCTCCGCGGGACGATAGCGACCTTTCACGAAGCTGAGCGCCTCTCCAAGGGCTGCGCTTCCCTCGCTGTCACGCGACTCGGCTTCCCACTCGCCCGACGCACTGCGGATCTCCCGCCGGGTCGGCACGAGATTGAACAAGGCCCCGCCTCCGGGACCGTCACCGGCGTCCTCGCCGTCGTCCGTTCCGGGTTCGGAATCCGCCCTGTCGCCCAGTCCCAGCCGGATGCGCTGACGCGAGAAGAGACGGTCACGCAGGGTCCGGGCGGCCTCGAAGGGCGTGTCTCCCGCCGCCACCGCATGCCCCATGCGCCGGATCAGGGTCGGCCAGTCGAGTTCGTTCGCCCGGCGCAAATCGAGCGGACGAGCGTCGTGAAGCCCGGGGCTCTGGCGCCCCGAGATGATGTATCCCGTCTCGTCGAGTCCCCGTCTCCCGGCCCGGCCGAACATCTGGAGCAATTCGTCGGGGCGGACCTCCCGCTCGAACGGCCCATCCTGGTACCGCGTGTGGGCCACGAACACGGATCGGACCGAAAAGTTGATGCCCGCCGCAAGCCCCATCGTGGCCACGACGACGCGCAACTGCCCGGCCTTCGCAAGCGGCTCGATGATCCCGGCCCGCTCCGCGAAAGGCAACCCGCTGTGGTGCACCGCAACCCTCTTCCGCAACAGGCGAGCCCGGTCGGCGGGACAGGCATTCCGCGCCACATCGTCCCCGAGGTCGATCGGATCGTCGTCAGGCAGAACCTCGGCGATCTTCGCGGCAATCTTCTCCGCGGAGCGTCGATGTGTCGCGAAGACGAGAAGCGGTCCATATCCCGAGAGCAGCACGCCCACCGCCAGGCGCTGCCAGAACGTGGTGATCCCGCGCGGTGCAGGATGAGGGAGCGCCTCCACCGGAATCTCTTCGAGCGGAACCGGGCGGTCGGCCGTTTCCACCACTTCGACTAGCCGGCCCAGGCGCTCGAACCACTCCGCAACCGAACCCGGATTGCGAACGCTCCCACTCATGAGGAGCAAACGGGTGTGTTCGGGCGCCAACGCGATCGCGAGTTCGTAGTTCAGCCCGCGACGCCGGTCGCCGATCATCTGGTATTCGTCGATCACCAACATCGCCGGACCGTCACCGGCGAGAAGCCGCTCCCGCTGCGTCTCCAGTGTCGCCACGACGACCGGCGCATCGAGATCCGTCGCCAGGTCACCCGTCGCAATCCCCACCTTCCACCCCTTTTTCTTCCATTCCCGCCACTTGTCATTGGCGAGTGCGCGCGTCGGGACGGTATAGATTGCCTGACCGCCCGGAGGCAGCTTTCGCCCTTCGACGAGAGACTCGAAAACAAGCGTCTTGCCCGCTCCGGTGGGGGCGGAGACGATCACGTCACGACCCGCGTCGACAGCCCGGATCGCTCGTTGTTGCCATAGATCGGGGAGGAAGAGACCTCTGGTCAGTCCCCCGAGGGCTTGTTCGAGTCCGCCTTCCATGACGGATCATCAGCGAGACGGGCGATCTCAATTCGCCTGCCCCGCCGTGGCCGGGCTGATCGGAACCGGGGTCTCCCGCGGCTTGGGATCTGCCTCCGATATGTTCACCGGCTGCCCGTAGCGGTTGATCGCGATGAGGTCCTGGAGGATGCGAATCGTCTCCCGCTCATAGGGATCGAGTTGGTGCGGATACTGGAGGGCCTTCTGCTCCTCGGTCAGCTCCTCCTTGGCGTTGCCCCGCGACATGCCACTCAGGTCCTCCTCGCTGAGATCCTCCTTCTTCGTCAGTTGCCGGTCGTCGAGATTGTCCTGCGTCAGGGTGTAGATCGAGAACAGATCCTCCTCCCGCTCGCGCACTTTCGCAAACCGCTCGATCCTCTCCTGCTTGCGTTCTTCGCGCTCGGCCCTGTTCTCGGCTGCCTCCCTCTTTCTCTGTTCGTAGTTCAGCGAGATGACATTTCGGTCAAGCCGCGCCTGCTCCTCGGAGATGTCCTCCATCACGTAGCCGAACTCGGCATCCGACGCGATGCGTGCCTCCGACTGCTTCTGGAGCGCTTCCACGGGAAGAGGTTTCTCGAAATAGGGCGCGAACGTCGCGGGCGGGATCGGATCCACATCAAGGGGATTCGCCAGTGCCTCCTCTCCGATTTCGGCGATGTCGAGGGCCGACGGGAGACGGATATCCGGAACCACACCGTCGAGTTGGGTGGAATCACCATTGATGCGAAAGAAGGTCTGAATCGTCAATTTGAGCATGCCTTTCTGCGCCGCGTTGTTCGCGAACGGAAGAATCAGACGGTTGCTCACCACCGGACGCAGCTGCTGGACCGTGCCCTTCCCGAAAGTTGCCTTCTCCCCGACAATCACGGCTCGGTTGTAATCCTGCAGCGCCGCGGCGAAAATCTCGGATGCCGACGCACTGGCGCGGTTCGTCACCACGACAAGCGGACCGTCATAGAAGGCGCTCAGACTGCGTGAGTTCTTCTGGGTTCTCTGTCCCCGCCAGTCGCGCGCCTGGACCACCGGGCCACGGCGAATGAAGAGACCCGTCATGTTGATCGCCTCCTCGAGGGAACCTCCCCCGTTGTTTCGCAAATCCACCACGAGACCGTCCATGCCCTCGTTCATCATCCGGACGACGAGGCGCTTCACATCGGTCGTGGTGCTGGTTTCCCCTCCGTCCATGTCGCTGTAGAAGGACTGCAGCCGGATCCACCCGATGCGCTGGTCGTTCCCGTCGGGGTCCTTGGTGAGGATCAGGTCCGCCGTCGCGAGGCTATCCTTTAAATCCACCTTGTCCCGTACGATATCGACGAACTTGATCGCATCGGGTTCGTCCGCGGGACGCACCTTGAGTCGCACCACCGAGCCCTTCTCTCCGCGGATCAGATCGACGATGTCCGAGAGCTTCAACGGAATCGCATCGACCATTTCGCCGTCGGCGCCCTGGGCGACCCCGATGATCTTGTCCTTCACCCCGAGATTCCCGTTCTTGAACGCCGGTCCTCCGACGACGAGTCCCTCGACGGATGCGCTCCCGTCCTCATCGATCTGCAACATCGCCCCGATCCCCGTCAGCGACTTGTTCATTCCGATCCGAAAATTTTCATACTCGGACTCGGAAAAATACTCGGAGTGTGGGTCGTAGGAGCGCGCAATCGCCTTGATGAAGTAGGACGCGACGTCCTCGGTGTCGTTTTCCAGAACACTCTTCAGGATGCGATCATACCGGGCGCTGATCTTCTCATAGGGCGTTTCCTTCTCTTCTTCCGCCTCACCCTTGGGTTCCTGATCCGCAGCTTCCTCCGAATCGTCGGACCCGGCCTCTTCCCTCTCGGCCTCGGCGGCAGCCTCCGCGATGAGCCTCTCCCGGAGGAGATCGCCCTCGATCATGTCCCGCCAGAGCGCGTCGTGCTTTTCGCCGGCGGCTCGCCATTCCGACTCCTCTCGTGAGATCTCGACCGTCCGATCCGAGTCGTAGGAGAAATTCCCCGCCTTGGCGAATTTCTTCGCCAGTTCGACACGCGAACGCACCCTCTCTTTGTAGACCCCGTAGATATCGTAGGCTGCCGGGATCTCTTCCCGCCGAACCTGGTCGTCGATCTGGGAGCGATACTGCTTGTCGAATCTCTCGATGTCCTCCTTGGTGAAGTAGATGCGACTGTGATCGAGCATTGACAGGAAGGTGTCGAGCACCCGCGACGACATCTTATTGTCGAAAGGCTGTCGCATGTAGTGCTCCTCCTCCAGCATGTTCACGACCCGCAATGCGATGTCGCCATGCTGCGCCCGGGCTGAAAAGGATGTCAAGCCGAGGACGAAGAGGAGGAGGAGGCAGGTGGCGATGCGACCGGGAGAAGGACGAAAATACATAGCTCTGAGAATCGAGTGGCCGCGAGCCTCCCCCGCCGAATACGCGAAAGACACGCGGGTTGTAACGCTACACCGAGTTTACGAACCCGAAAAGCCTTTTGTCCATGGCGATCCTTGTCTTTCCGTTGCATTGATAGCGCCATTCCGGTAACAAGCGCCCATGCCTGTCCCCTCCTTTTTTCGATCGAACGGATTCAAGGTTCTCGTTTACGTGATGGGCTCCATCGTGCTCGGCGCGCTGCTGGCGCCGCCCCTCTTCTGGGCGGGAAAAGCGATCGTCGACGAGGGATGGCTGGCCGGCGGTATTTTCGACAGCCTTCACGGATCGATGGACCGGGCCCGGTTCTCCCGCTATTTCAACCGGGCCATCGTTCTCGCCGCCCTTCTGCTCCTTTGGCCCTGCCTCCGATGGATGAGCCGCGGCAACGAGAGGGGAAAACCCCTGCGGGAACGTCTACTCCTGGAGAGAAATCCGCGTTGGGCGATGCATCTCCTCGCCGGTTTCTTGCTGGCGGGAGGGGCCCTTCTCCTGCACGGATGGATCTACGTTCTGCTCGATCTTTACCGTCCGCGTCCGGAGCACGATGCCATCGCCGGCATCCTGGCGAGCGCGCTGATGACGGGATTCGCGGTCGCATTCCTCGAGGAGTTCGTCTTCCGTGGCGCGCTTCACGGGATTTTCGCACGCGTCACCCCCCCTGTCATGCTCTGGATCGGGCTGGCGGCCTTCTTCGCCTTCGTCCACTTCCTGAAACCCCCTCGTTCCTACGTGCTCGAATCCGTTCAACCCTGGAGCGGATTCCAGATGGTGGGTGCCATCTTCGGACAACTCGGCGATCCCTACTTTCTCGCGGCGGAGTTCGCGGTGCTGTTCGCGATCGGGCTCGTGCTCGGCTGGGTCCGCATGAAAACCGCCTCGCTCTGGCTCGCCATCGGCTTGCACGCGGGATGGGTCTTCGCGATCAAGACACTGAATCCTCTGATGGTGCGGGACTTCCCCCCCGAAAAGCACATGCCCTGGCTGGGAGACACGATGCGGGTCGGGGCGGTTTCCTGTATCGCGGTGCTCCTCACCGGTCTCGTCGCGTGGCTCGGACTCCGTGGCAACGCGCGCAACGCCTTCGCCCGTCCCAAGCTGCCGGAAACGGATTCGCCTTCCGGTGCGACCTCATGATGGCCTGGAGTCTCCCCGCACGCTTCAACCCGCTCTCCCTCGTGTTCCCGAGGGCCTGTGAACGATGCGAGATTCCCCTCGAGGAATCCACGCATCGCCGCACTCCCTTCCTGTGTGGTCCCTGCTCCGAGGGGCTTCGCCCGATCGACGGACCGTCCTGCCGGGTTTGTGGACAGTCGTTCGAGGGTCAGAATCCGGGCGACTGGCAGTGCGCGAACTGCCGGGGCCGGGATCTCGGATTCGATTTCGCGGTTGGAGCCTACCGCGGCGAGGGAACGATGCGGGATCTGATGCACCGCTACAAGTACCGCCGAAGGATTCACCTTGCCCGGTTCTTTGGAAAAGCGCTCGCCCGGACCTGGCGCGACGAGCGGCTCTCCCAGCGGCGGTGGATCGCCGTGCCGGTGCCGCTCTCACGTGCTCGCTATCGGCATCGCCGCTACAACCAGTCCCTGGAGATGGCACGCCTGTTTCGCGAGGAGCTCGCCGCCCCCGGGGCAATCAGGATCGAACCTCTCCTCAAGCGGATCCGGCACACACCCCGGCAGGCCAGTCTCGACCGGGAGGCCCGCCTCTCCAACCTCGCCGGCGCCTTTCGCGTGAAACGGCGGCACCGAAACCGGAGCGACTTGGTGGGCGCGAACTTTCTCGTGATCGACGATGTCCTCACGACGGGATCCACCGTTTCGGAGTGCGGCTTCGCGCTGAGGGAAGTTTTTTCGCCCGAGGAAGTGGCGGCGATTACCGTCCTCCGGGGATAAGGAAATAATTTGTGAATAACGGGTTCTTCGTTATCGTCTGACCCACAGAACGCCGCCCGATTTCCGATCAACCCACTTCGACCTTCGCAACGCCATGGGAATTTTTAAAAAGCGCTCGATCAAATCGCTCGGAAAAAAGAAGTCCGAGGTGCCGGAAGGGCTGTGGAACAAGTGCCCCGCCTGCGGCGCCATCATCGACGACATCACCCTGAAGCAGCGACATCGCGTCTGCACCAAGTGTGATCACCATTTCACTCTCGATGCTCCCGAGCGCATCGAGTTGCTCCTCGACGCCGACTCTTTCGAGGAAATCGATTCGGGTGTGGAATCCGTCGATGCCCTCGGGTTCAAGGGATACAGCGACAAGGTCAAAAATTACCAGAACAAGACGGGCCTCCGCGAGGCCGTCGTCACTGGGAAAGGAGCGATCGGGGGCAATCCGGTCACCATAGCGGTCATGGATTTCCGCTTTCTCGGAGCGAGCATGGGCTCGGCGGTCGGTGAGAAAATCACGCGTGCAATCGAACTGGCCACCGCCGAGAAGCGCGGTGTGGTCATCGTCAGCGCCTCGGGCGGGGCCCGCATGCACGAGGGCATCCTCAGCCTGATGCAGATGGCAAAGACCAGCGGAGCCTTGGCCCGCCATTCCGAGGCGGGACTTCCCTACATCGCCGTTCTGACTCATCCCACTACGGGAGGTGTCACGGCCAGCTTCGCGACGCTCGGCGACGTGATCATCGCGGAACCGGGTTGCATGATCGGTTTCGCCGGCCCCCGGGTCGTCAAGGAGACGACGCACCAGGATCTTCCCGCCGGCTTCCAGACGGCGGAGTTTCTTCTCGAGCACGGGCTTGTCGACCTGATCGTGTCGCGCTCCGAGATGCGAGAGAAGCTCAGCCAACTGCTCGGCTACATGTTGCCGGAACAGGCGGCCGCCTGACAACGCCCTCTTCGTTCCTATGCCCTTCCCCGAAAGGGACGGAGGGCGCGGGATTCGGTCCCGGTGCCGGGCATGCGCGCCCGATACCTCTCTCCACCTTCGCGCCGATGTTCGCGCAAGGGTCGATCGTCTACAACGAGGCCAGTTCGCGCACGAGGGAAGGCCCTTGGTAGACGAGGCCCGTGTAAATCTGCACGAGAGAAGCACCCGCCTCGAGTTTCTCGGTGGCATCGTCGCGCGAGAGTATCCCCCCGGCCCCGATAATAGGGATCGCCGGGTCCATCGCATCTCGCAGCAAGCGGATCACCGCCGAGGAGCGTGCGGCGAGTGGGGCTCCACTCAATCCACCAGCCTCTCCCGCGGCAGGATCGCCCGGCACCGCAGATCGATCGACGGTGGTGTTCGTGGCGATGACCCCGTCGATCGCCGTTTCGGAAAAGACGTTTCCCAGTCCCCGGATAGCCTCGTCATCCAGGTCGGGGGCAATCTTGATCACGAGGGGCACCAGCTTTCCCCCGTATTCCTCCCGCAGGACCTCGCGTTTCCCCTGGAGGGCCCGGATCAGCTCATGACAGACCTTCTCGTTCTGTAAATCCCGCAATCCCTTCGTGTTGGGCGACGACAGATTTGCGGTGACATAGTCGGCCACACCATAGACACTCTGGAAGCAGGCCAGGTAATCCTCGATCGCCCTGTCATTCGGCGTGTCGAAGTTCTTGCCGATGTTGATTCCCAGCACGCCCGGAAAATGGCGGCGGGACGAGGCGAGGTTGCGCAGAAGCCCCTCCGTTCCCGGGTTGTTGAAACCCATCCGGTTGATAATGGCCCGGTGCCGGGGCAGGCGGAAGAGCCGGGGCCGCGGATTCCCCGGCTGGGGACGAGGCGTCACCGTGCCCACCTCGACGTGGCCAAATCCCAGGGCAGCGAACGCATCGACACACCGCCCGGCCTTGTCGACGCCCGCGGCGAGGCCAACCCGATTCGGAAACGAAAGCCCCATCAACTCGATCGGGGCATCCGGACAGACCGGAACGGCGCCGAAGCAAGCCCCCGACGCCAAGGGTAACAGACCGAGCCGACTCGCCGCGACGAGCCCGTTGAGCGTAACCTCGTGGGCGGTTTCCGCATCGAGTGAGAACAGAACCCGTCGCGCGAAGGGATAGGGGTCGATCATCGAAGATACACCTAGCCACGCATCTCCGGGCAAGCAAAGGAATGATTGCCGCACCGGTCGTTCTCGTGAACTGTAACCTCTCCATTTCCCTCCGCGCACCCGACTCATGGCACGATCGAATCGCATTGCTGTTGCCGCCGCCTGCCTCAATCAGGTTCCTCTCGACTGGGAAGGAAACGTCTCTCGGGCGACCGCCGCGGTGGAGGAGGCACGAAACCGGGGAGCACGCTACCTCTGCCTCCCGGAACTGGCCCTCTCCGGCTACGGCTGTGAGGATATGTTCCTCTCACCCGAGGTCGGCGAGAAAGCCCTGGATGCGCTCGCCTCTCTCTCCCCGTCCTGTGAAGGAATGGTGGTTGCGGTCGGGCTCCCACTCTGGGTCCGGAGCAACGTGTTCAACGCAGTGGCCCTCGTCGTGGACGGACGGGTCATCGGATTCGTAGCCAAGCAGAATCTGGCCGGCGATGGTCTTCACTACGAACCCCGGTGGTTCAAGCCGTGGCCCACCGGCGTGATCGACAGGCTCGAGTGGAACGGCGAGGAGCTCCCCCTCGGCGACCTGATCTTCGATGTGAACGGCATCCGCATCGGGTTCGAGATCTGCGAAGACGCCTGGGTGGCAAGCCGCCCGGGGACCCGGCTCGCCCGCCGCGGAGTGGACGTCATCTTCAACCCGAGCGCGAGTCACTTCGCTTTCGGAAAGCAGAAGATCCGGGAACGATTCGTGCTCGAAGGGTCGCGTGCGTTCGCCTGCGCCTACGTCTATGCAAACCTCCTCGGGAACGAGGCCGGACGCATCATCTACGACGGCGGCACGATGATCGCGGAGGGTGGCAAACTCGTGGCCGCGGGTGAGCGATTCTCTTTTCGGGACTGGCGCGTCGTCGCTTCCCTGGTCGATCTGCGCCTGACCCGCATGCACCAGGCCCGGCAAGTCAGCCACGTTCCCCACCTCGGCGACGAGGACGGGACAACGGTGCGGGTATTGGGTCCGGGTCCCTCCGACCCTCCGACGCCGTCTCTTCGACCTGACGAATCTCTCCCACGTGTTCCGGGCGACTCGAAGGAGGAAGAGTTCACCCGGGCTCTCGCTCTCGGGCTTTTCGATTACCTGCGCAAGTCGCGCTCGGCCGGGTTTGTCGTTTCGCTGAGCGGCGGGGCCGATTCTGGCGCCATCGCCTGTCTCGTCCGACTGATGATCGACCTCGCCACCGAGGAACTCGGTCATGAGGGGTTCTGCTCGCGACTCGGGCACATCACCTTCGGAGAAGCCTCCCCGGCGGAACGCCTCCTTACGTGTGTCTACCAGGCGACACGGAACAGCTCCCAAACCACGCTCGAGGCAGCCCGGTCCGTCGCGGCGGCAATCGGAGCGCGGTTCTTCGTCTGGGACATCGACGAGCTGGTCGAAGGCTATCGAGAGCGCGTCGAACAGAGCGTGGGACGCCCCCTTGCGTGGGAACGGGATGACATTGCCCTGCAGAACATCCAGGCGAGAGTCCGGGCCCCGGGGGTCTGGATGCTCGCCAATGTCCACGGGGCGCTCCTCCTCTCAACGAGCAATCGCTCCGAGGCAGCGGTCGGATACGCCACCATGGATGGCGACACCAGCGGGGGCCTGAGCCCGATCGCGGGAATCGACAAGGCCTTTCTCCGTCATTGGTTGCGCTGGCTGGAATGTGAAGCCCTGCCTCCGACGATCGCCCCCCTGCCCGCGCTACGGGCAATCAACGATCAGGATCCGACCGCGGAGCTGCGTCCAGGCGACAGAAACCAGACCGACGAATCGGACCTGATGCCCTATCCCGTTCTCGACGCGATCGAACGTCTCGCGATTCGGGACAAGAAGCTCCCTCTCGAGGTGTGGGAACTTCTCGTCGAGAAATACCCCGGGGACGATCCGTCACAGCTTCGCGCGTGGGTGGTGCTCTTCTTTCGGCTCTGGACCCGCAACCAGTGGAAGCGGGAACGCTACGCACCCTCCTTCCACCTCGACGACGAGAATCTCGACCCAAGGACGTGGTGCCGATTCCCCATACTCAGCAGCGGATTCGCCAGCGAAATCGAGGAACTGGAGTCTCTTCCCCTCCCCGTATCTCCCGCCGGGAACGAACCGCGCCTCGCTGTCCCCGATCCACGCGAGTAGGGGGGGGTGAGTCACGGGAAGGCGTTTCTTTTCCCATTGGCAGACGGGTCGAAACCTCGCGAAGGTGCAGGGAGGACGTTGCGCATGCACCAACCCGCCCACTGGCGACACACTCGACTGGTTCTCGCTTTCTCTCTCTGCTACCTGGGGGTCTCGGGAGCCATGATTCTGACATCCGGGAATCTCGAATTCCTCCTCTACCTCGCCGTGATGGCCGTGATCATCATCGCGGTGCTCGCCGTCAATCGACGCGCCGGGCTCAGTCGCACGCTGCTCTGGTGTTTCAGCGGTTGGGGGCTGCTTCACATGGCGGGAGGTCTCGTTCCCCTCCCGGCCGGTTGGCACGCGGCTGATACGAGCGGCGTTCTCTACAATTGGAGGATCTTTCCGGGCTACCTGAAATACGATCAACTCGTCCACGGATTCGGTGTCGGCCTCGTCACCTGGTTGACGTGGCAGGCGTTGAGCGTCCGCGTCCGGAGCCTCGATGGCACGCCACTTCGACCCACGACCGGTATCCTCGGCGTCTGCGCGACCACCGGAATGGGCTTCGGAGCCCTCAATGAAGTGATCGAATTCTTTGCCGTCCTGATTCTGCCCAAGACGAATGTCGGAGACTATGAGAATACCGGGTGGGATCTCGTCGCGAACGCGGTCGGCGCCATCATCGCCGCCGGCGTAATCGCAGGCATCACCACGAAACGGAGACGAACCCAGTCGCCTGGCTGATAGCTCGCACTTTCGGCCCTGCAGCCGTCCCCCACCCAGAACCGGTTCACATGGATCGATTCTTGGCCCATCCACCGGTTCACCTCTGCCTGGGCACGCTCCACCGGTTTATTTGTCCCGTTTCTTCTCGTCCGGTTCGCATCATCGAAATCCTGCGAATCGAAGACCGCAAACAGCGTCCTGGCCAAACCGTGTCCTCCGCTGGCTCCTCCGTTTCCGTGCAGAGACCCGGATGGTGGGCGCTTCGCTCGCCCCCCACGACAACAGGAAAAGTGTCACCTGGGATGATCCGGCCTACTCCGCGTTGGAATCCGATGTCGCTTGTTCGTTCGACTCCTCCTTCCCGACGGGACGCTTTGCCGCCTCGGCGACACGTTTTACGAAGGCCTGGTCGTCTTCCGAGAGGTTCTCGATGGGAAAATCCACCGCTTTCTGGCTTCCTGCCCGCATCAGCCGGACCTTACCCGACCGAATCACTTCGACGGGACCGGATTCGCCTGGCCGGGGAGCGGAAAACGCGACAAGCCGCCCCTGCATCGTACGCCCGTCAGCCGCGCTCCATTCCCGGAGGGGACTGACATAGGTCAGATATGTCGTGACGACCTTGCGTCCACCTCCCGAAGGGCCGATCGTCGTCGAACCTCCGTTGATTCGCTCACTCATACGCTTGCGAGCGTCCGCGGCAGGGTCCGTGGCTCCCTTCGTCATCACGAGGAAGCTCACGAGGATCACGACGATACGCGCTCTCATCGGGTCCAGAGTAGCAGACCCGGCACCTCGGAGGAAGGAGGATTTTAGAGATGAAGGCAGGCGGACGAGGGGCAATCGCTCCCCGACCGGAACGGAACCCGTCCGGAATGAGGGCGCCACCGGAAGCTTAGAGCGTCGCCACCCGGGCCGCGACGCGGCTCTTGTAGCGGCTCGCGGTATTGCGGTGAATCACGCCCCTTTTCGCCGCCTTGTCGGCAGCGGACGCCATCCGATCATAGGCTTTCCGCGCCTCATCGGACTTACCCGCCTCGACCGCTTCGATCACTTCGCGACGAAAAGCCCTGATGCGCGCCTTGAGAAGGCGGTTGCGCTTCGTGCGGGTTTCCGTCTGTCGGACGCGCTTGAGGGCGGATCTGCTGTTGGCCATAGTCGGAAATGGTCGGTAATAAAGGGGCGCGGAACCTACCTCATTCGGACGCGGAGTCAAAGGGAATCTCACGGACAAAGATGGTATCCGAGGGGAGTCCCCCCACCGGTGTCGCCGGATGGCTCGTGGCCCCACCATCCGTCGGCGTCAGCCGCACCGGCGTGGCACGGCTGCCCGCGGAAACCGGCTCGACATCCGGAATCGCTCGACGCATGACATAGACCGTCGTTCCCTCACCGATCTTCTCGTAGAGATCGGCGATATCGGTCGACCGCATCCGAATGCACCCGTAGCTGGCCGGCGTGCCGATGTCGGACTCCGCCGCGGTCCCGTGGATGTAGATGTAGCGGGAATAGGCGTTGCGATTCTGCCGTTCGAGACCGTTCAGCCAAAGGATTCGACTCACGATCGGATCCCGGCCCGGGGCATCGGGAGGAAGGACCTCCCCCGTCCACTTTCGGCTCTTGAAGACCGCCCCGAGGGGGGCTTCTCCCCCGATCTTCTTGACGACTTCCATGCGTCCGGTGGGCGTCTTGTAGCTGCCTCTCTCGTCACCGAGACCGAACTTCGACGTCGAAACCGGATAGGTCGCCACCAGTTCCCCCTGGTGGTACAGGGCCATCTTCTGATCGGGGACGGATACCTTGATCAGGTGGGCGCTGTCACGACTCGCACTCGTTTTCACCGTGCAACCGCTATGGACAAACAAGGCCGCGAGGGCGATCAGTGAAAAGGCGACCGGTCGAATACCTCTAATGCTCATTCTTTGGGGATCGTGTTGACACAAACAAACGCCCTATCGGTGGCGTTTCTTAGAAACGTCACCCGGTCCATGTCCCCAGGAGATTTTCGACGATGAGTGGAGAAAGAGAAAAGATTCTCAATCTTATTAATAATCTCCATCCATTAATCAGCTTTTTCTAGAAAAATTTTTCCCGAATACTAGGTTCTTCCCGATTTCCCTCTGACGATGGCTTCCCTCCGACTCCCTTGGCACCTTGTGGCACCCTTGCTGGCCGCCCTTCTCAGCCTCCCGCTATCCCGCGCACAGGAGATCCCCGATTATCTGCTCGAGGACGAACATGTTCGCGAGGAATTCGGCGTCAACCAATTCACCGCACCCTCGATACGGAAGATCTTCGAGGACCTGCGTACGCTCCGTCCCCTCCCCTACGAGGAGTTGCAGCGCGCCATTCCGGAGGAAACTCCCCAGAGCCGCACCCGGCTCGCGTTGGGCCTGGGATTTCTCCTCGCTGAGGCTTTCTTCGCCGTCGAAGCCGAACAGTTTCTCGACCTTGAACCGATCGGACGTGCCCTCCTCAAGCACGGGACCGTACTCGGAGCCGGAACCAAGATTTCCCGGCATACCAAGAGCATGCTCGAGCATGGCGCCCTCAGCGACTGGGACGGCCTCAAGGAAGAGCTGATGCGCACGCAGAAGGACATCGAGAAGGAAATGGTCCTGATCCGGGATGTGGATGCCGCCAACCTGATCAGCCTGGGAGGATGGCTGAGGGCCGTCGAGATCGGTGTCGCGTCCTCGCTCAACCCCTACGATCCCGCCAAGGCATCCGTACTGCAGCGTCCCGAGGTGGTGGAGTACTTCTCCATCACTCTGAACACGATGGAGCAGCGGATCCAGGAGGACGAGGTGGTGACGCGAATTGCGACCGAACTTCCGAAGCTGCAGAAGAAGGTGACGCTCCCCGACCAGGAGGTTCTCACCGAAGAGCAGCTGCTCGAGCTGCGCGTCATGATCGAGTCGCTCGTCGACATCACCTACGGCCACCCGCTCCTCGTGGCATCGGGCACTTCGCGCTCCGACGTGGCCGTGGAGTCCCACCTTCCCGAGGCACCCGGCGATACGAGCCCGCAAACACCGGACACGAAACCCGCCACGGGCGGAGTGATCACCGGGGAAGTGGGTGAGGAGTAAAACAGGTCGGAGAGGCTTGTTTCCCCGGACAAGGCCGCTGGCCGAGTCGGCTGACTACGCTTCCGTCATCAGGTAGCGGGCGGCCTGCTCGACATCCTTGTCCCCTCTCCCCGAGAGATTGACCACGATCACCTGATCTCGACCCATGGCCGGAGCGACCTTCCGCACGTGCGCAAGAGCGTGGGCGGTCTCGAGAGCAGGTATGATTCCCTCCGTCTCCGACAATTCCCGGAAGGCAGCGAGAGCCTCATCATCGGTGGCATAGGTGTAATTCACCCGCCCCTCACTCTGGAGGTAGGCGTGCTCGGGCCCGACGGCTGCATAGTCCAACCCGGCCGAAACGGAATGGGTGAGCTCGATCTGTCCGTCCTCGTCCGAGAGCAACCACGTCTTCGTCCCCTGAAGGACGCCGAGCTTGCCGCCCTGGAATCGCGCGGCGTGTTCCCCGTCAACGATACCGTGTCCGCCTGCCTCGACACCCGTCATTCTCACCCCGGGTTCTCCGAGAAAAGGGTGGAAAAGGCCGATGGCGTTGCTGCCCCCTCCGACGCAAGCGACCAGGAGATCCGGAAGTCTTTCCTCACGCTCGAGGATCTGCCTGCGCGTCTCTTGTCCGATCACGCAATGAAAATCCCTCACCATCATAGGGTAGGGATGCGGGCCGAGTGCGCTGCCGAGAATGTAGTGGGTCGAGCGGACGTTGGTGACCCAATCTCGAAGCGCCTCGTTCACCGCCTCCTTGAGGGTTTTCTGCCCAGCCTCGACGCCCCTGACCTCGGCACCCAGCAACTTCATGCGGATCACGTTGAGGCGTTGACGCTCCATGTCGACGGCACCCATATAGACCACGCAATCGAGGCCGAATCGCGCGGCAACCGTCGCGGTGGCGACGCCATGCTGACCGGCGCCCGTTTCCGCGATGATCCGCTTTTTCCCGAGGCGGTTCGCGAGCAGAGCCTGCCCCAAGGCATTGTTGATCTTGTGGGCTCCGGTGTGGAGCAGATCCTCACGCTTCAGGTAGATCCGGGCGCCCCCCAGCTTCTCCGTCCAACGTTCGGCAAGGTAGAGAGGCGTTTCGCGACCGCAGAATTCGGCGAGCAGTCGATCGAGTTCGGCCTGGAAAGCCGGATCCTGCCGGGCCCGGCGGTATTCATCCGTCAACTCGTTCAGGGCCGCCACCAGTGTCTCCGGCACGAATCGCCCGCCGAAGGGGCCGAAATGACCACTCTCGTCCGGAAGGGAAGGAGCAACTGCAGACTGACTCATAGGTTTTGAATGAGGGGCCTCGGGGGTTGGTGGAAGAGGGTTGAAGCTTGAGAGGATACCGTTCTCGCTGGTCGTTCGCCTGGCAAAGGGAAAAGGCAGGACCGTCTCGGCCCGGCACTCCTTTCCACCGCGTGGGAGTTACGCAGGTTGAGGGCACCGGGAAACCGAAATCCACGATTCGCCATTCGCAATTCCTCGGCCCCGTGCCATATTTGCACCGTCAGAGGCTGTGGAGTAGCGGCTTGCGAACCCCGCCAGGGCCGGAAGGCAGCAACGGTAGCCTGTCCTCTATTGCCGCAGTTCTCTGGCATTTTCTCCCGCCTACGGAAATCCGGTGTTCCCCCTCGTGGATCTGTAGCCGCACTCAGGCCGCCTCCACCTCGGCAGCGAGATCGAACACCTCGCGTGCATCACTGACGGCCCCCTTCACGGCTGCCGCGGCAACCATCACGGGCGACATCAGGATCGTCCGGCCGACCGGACTTCCCTGACGCCCCTTGAAATTCCGGTTGCTCGAGCTCGCGCACAACTGATCACCAACCAGTTTGTCGGGATTCATGGCAAGACACATGGAGCATCCCGCGCCGCGCCACTCGAAACCGGCTTCCTCGAAGATCTTGTCGATTCCCTCTTCACGGCAGAGATGGTCGACGATTTCCGAGCCCGGCACGGCGATGGCCTGGACGCCCTCGGCAACCCGATGGCCCTCGAGAAAACGTGCCGCCTCGCGGAAATCGGAGAGACGCCCGTTGGTGCAGCTACCGATGAATGCCACATCGATCGGTGTGCCCGCGATGGGAGCGCCCGGTTCCAGTTTCATGTAGTCGAGGGCTTCCTCGATCGACTGGCGCTGTTCGACGTC
>Ga0180436_10000561_pt1 | contig 38097 bp, 43 predicted proteins | sample SS_ome_2_FD_132434 | JGI IMG/M metagenome (GOLD analysis project Ga0180436, IMG submission 132434) | Hypersaline lake sediment archaeal communities from the Salton Sea, California, USA - SS_3_S_2 metaG | ecosystem: Environmental > Aquatic > Non-marine Saline and Alkaline > Hypersaline >... | reverse complement strand
TGCACCGGCTGCGGATACTGCCTGCCCTGCCCGGAAGGAGTACACATCCCCGGTGCATTCGAGGTCTACAACAAGATGCACCTGTTCGGCAATGAGGCTGAAGGCAAATTGAGTTACGCAATACGGTTGAGCGGAGGCTTGACCGGCAGTGAGCCCGGATGGGCTTCACAATGCGTCGAGTGCGGGGAATGTATCGAGAAGTGTCCCCAGGGGCTGGAAATTCCGACGTATCTTGCAGACGTGGCTGAAGAAATGGAAGATGATCAACTGGAAGAGCGACTGACCTATATCAGGAAAATGTTTGAAGTCAAAGAGCCCTGATCCTGCGGGGGCAATTGCCGTAAGCCGGCACGGCCGCCCAACGTCATAGCGGCCGGGCAGGAAGTTCTGGTTTTTATCCGCAACAGCTGGGGTTTATAAATCCTCTGCTGTCTGGTTGCAGGTCCTGAGCCCGGAGTCTTTGCAAAATAACGCACCATGTCTGTGGGATCAGTACGCCAGCTTCGTGAAATAGTCATCCGTGCAGGGAAAGGCGTTTTCAAAGCTCATCTCCAACACCATCGCCAATCGATGTTCGATCTCTTCAGGATGTTCTTCCACGTAGGTGACGAACGCCTGGATAGCTTTGGCGACGTCAATTCCTTCCTCAGGGGGGCAGAAGGGAGGTTCCGTGCCGAGAAACACACTTTTCCAGGAGAGATACTCCCCCATATCCCAGGCCCCGATGACGAAGTTCACACAAGAGTTCGCGCGGATTGATTCTTCCAGCGTAAGCTCATGTCCGGGGTTTAAAAAGAGTTGACAGTCCTGATAGGCATCATCCGTGTCCCCGTATGTTGCTGCCTGCCCACTGCCCATGAATGTTGACGCAACCAGAACCAGTGCAAGAACAGGTATCTTCATACCCACACCCAATAGTAAAATTTATTAACTATAAAAACGGTACTGCCTGCACAGCACCTCCAGTGCGACCGCGATCAGAGGAGTAAACATGATCAGGTACATGAAACCAGCTGGTATTACCCATAAAAAACGCCCGTCTTTTCGACCGAAGACGGGCGTTGCGGCATATGAACCAGCCTCTCTCTTCGGCAACCCGGCCGCCGGCAGGTTCCGGCCCGTGGCTTTGCGTCCCTGGATTGCTCCAGGTTTGCCTTTTTCAAGAAGGTTTTATGTCTGCTCTTTAAGTTTACAACAGCGATTCGCGTTTTGTCAAAAGTGCACGAACCAGCATGATCTTCTTTCCCCATCCCGCCGTTGAGGCAGGGGCAAGAAGAATCGAATGTGTCGCTTGAAATGGCGTGTCGGTGATCGCCCTGGGCTTGCCCTATCCCCGGGGCGGCCGCGAAAAATTGTTTTTTCGTCCAGGAGGGTTATGGTTTCCCAAATTTACGAAGATGATTTCCTTTGAATGGAGTTTGCTTAGGTGCTATGGTGCAGGGTGTGTTAGATCGCATTTGAGAAAGCCATCTGATGCCAGAATAATTAACCACATCATCGAAAATGAAATACGTACTGATTGTCGTTCTGCTGTTTTTTCAATTTTCCATTGTGCAGGCTGAGTGTATTGAAGGCGATTGTGCAAATGGCCAGGGCATTTTAGCGCTTCCTGGCGGCCAGAAATATGTCGGGGAATTCAAAGACGGCAGAAAGAATGGCCAGGGAGCCTATACGTGGCCTAACGGCCAGAAGTATGTTGGAGAATTCAAAGACGATAAGATGAACGGTCAGGGACTCCTGACGCTTTCCAATGGCCAGAAGTATGCTGGAGAATTTGAAGACGACAAGATGAATGGGGAAGGTACATGCGTATTTCCTGATGGCCGCACGTATATTGGTGAGTTCAGGGACTATAAGCGAAACGGCCAGGGCACGTTAACGTTTCCCGGCGGTCAGAAATATGTCGGGGAATTCAAAGATGACAGGAAGAATGGCCAGGGAGCCTACAGCTGGCCGAGTGGCCAGAAGTACGTCGGGGAATTTAAAGACGACAAGAAGCATGGCCAGGGGATCCTGACGTTTCCGAGCGGCCAGAAGTATGTCGGTGAATTTAGAGACGACAAGATGAATGGCCAGGGCACCTATACCTGGCCAAATGGTCAGAAATATGTCGGTGAATTCAGAGATGGCGAGATGATTGACAGACAGAAAGAGAATTGAGCAAAGCCTGCCTGCAATCATGTTCTTCACCGCGGTTCCTTCTTGATCCAGCATGCTATAATGCCGGGACATTGGCGCAGTGACCACGGAGCATCGGTCTATTGATTTCTTCTTCTGAATCGAGTTTGACTTACGGTGCTCAATCGCCGATAATGGACATGAACCTGAACGTTACCCTAAAAGCCAATAGGGATGTAAGGTTATGAAAAAATTTGGCTATTACTACCCGTTGTGATGTTTGACCTCCTCTTTTGTTTATCATCCCCTATCGTTTAGGTTCGCTGTCTCTCTCCTGGATTGAGGCCGTCCGTGTGGGCGGCCTCAATCGTTTCGAGCCCGTTGGTGAACCACTTGTTTTCCTGCACCACTCGTTATTCTAAAACCGCCCGGTGAGCCTTGATTGACCCGAACCACTCCGGTCTTTTGTCGATGTCAAAAGATGCCAGGGCGGGATGCATGGTCCGAATTGACTGCTTGCTCTGCTCAAGGGCGGCGATCAACGAGCGTATGGTTTTTTCATCCATGTCCGCCGAGGCTATCAAGGTCATGGTTGTTCCGAATGTGGAAAGCGTATTGGCTTGCGATGGGTAGGTTGACTTTTTGATATCCTGTCTTGACAGTGCCGCGTTTGACGTAACCAGATCGGTCATGCTGTTGTCTGAAAAACCGATCAGGGAGGCCCCGGTATCTTCGATAAGCTGCTTTATGTCACTGTCGGGATGAACACCTTTGTGGACCAGTATCTGCACGTCGCCCTGGCGGAACGCTATTTTATCCTGGGAAAATGATGACGACAGTTCGGCATATACGGGAAACATTTCTTCCGTCCAGCCCCGGGCTTTCATGAACACTTCAAAGAGATGCTTCTCAGGGGATCCGAATGATCCGGCATTTATCCGTTTTCCCGGTAATTGGTCGATCGTTGAGATCTCAGCCCCCTTGCGGACCACCAGGGTAAGGGGAACATTGTAGAGCGGGGTGACAATGCGGATACGATCATAACTGATATCAAGATACTGAAAAGCGCCCTGCCCGGTCGCCGATTCCTCGAGCAGCAGAGAGTCAACGAGCGCCAGGTCGAGCGATCCTCCCTGGACGTTTGTCAGGTTGTCAATAGGATTGTTTGTTTCGGACAGTGAGCAGGTTATCTCTGCGTCGTACTTGGTAAATATCCTGCACAATGATTTACCGTTGTGGTAGGAGAATGATCCATGCGGGGCTGTACCGATGATCAGTTCAAAGGAAGCGGCCGGCATGGAGAAAGTGCATATCACTCCGCAAGCAGCGATAAGAGATAGTATGTTGATAGTCAGGTTCCCCGGCCGTTTGAGAATTTCAGTAAGCATGGCATCCCCCAGAATGGAAGTGTGTGAAACAAGTGATTTGAATTGTCAAAGCGCTGCCCTACCTTACAATAAGCATGAAAATACTGTTTCTAACGTATTAATTGATCAGTAAAAAATCAATAATTGATGACCATCTGGTTCAGGGATTGGCGATTCGAGTATCGTCTGCCGCAATGGGCTGGAAATCAGGCAAATAATATTTAGTATGTAATAGAGAGGGAAATGGATGGGGATTGGTGGTCATGATTTACGCAGATCCAATCATTATGTATGAAGTTCATTGCCCTCAGTGCAAGAGCCAGATAATTCTCTTTCGGGAAGATCTGGATGAACCGGTTTTTTGCGAAAAATGTTCGATTGAATTTCATGTGTCATTGCCCAGTGAAGAAATCGGCGAAGTGATATATGACTGCACAGGATAAGACCTATATGGCCGTCATAAAACTCGATGCAACCAACGAATTCAGTCCCGGACAGATGAAACGGTTCTTCCTGGTGGAAGATTCCCCGCACTTCAAGATTATCAATTTCAATCTCGATGAAGGGGTGACCTTTCCGGTTCACTCGCATGATCTTGACGGCGAGCTGTCGATCCTGGTCCTGGAGGGTGAAGGGTTTTTCCTCGGTGAAAACGATCTGGAAATTTCCGCCGAAAAAGGGGATATCCTGATCTCCCAGATCAGGGAGCCCCACGGTGTTCGCGCGTCAACGAAGATGCGGATTCTGGTAACAATAGCTCCGCCTATCTGACAAGCTTCCCCTGGATAAACGCCGGTCTTATGAGGGCATCTATGCGTGCCCATCCGAGCCGTATGATCGCAGCGTACCGCGGGAGCGGGGACATCGTTGAGCAGAGCGTGGCAATTGTTGCATGGGGCCGGCTGCAAACACAGCGCGACGCTCATAACAATGCTGCGAACTCCTTAAGCAGCGGCCGGGAATGACCAGATACGCCGACAACCCGCTCCGCAGTGATCATCGAGTTGAGGATAGCTTCTTCAACGCTCTCGATGGCGGCCCTGAACAGCAGATCCATGTCTGGCTCAAACAGCATCTGTATGGAAGCGATACTGCAGTTGTCCTGTTTTACGTGAGCGACCCTGTTCTGGGTGGAGAAAGCTACAGCGACCTCCCCGCTGCCATGGGCCAGGTGCGAGCCGGTCCTGCTTATTCCGACGATGGCCCTGTTCGCGATTCTTTGCAACTGGCGTTCCGTCAGCGGTATGTCGCAGCCGAGAATCACGATTATCGATCCGCAGTCGGGCTGATTATCAGCAGCCATCCGTTCTGCTATCGTTTTGCCGATAGCCTTCCCGTCGACGAGCAACTCTTTCGTCAGTCCCATGTTGGTCAGGACCAGACTGCCGAGATGACAGGTCCTTCCGTCAAGCTCCATGCGTCGGGAAGCGGACCCGATCCCGCCCTGCAGACGGTAACACGACATCCCCCGGCCGGCTCCTACGGAACCTTCAGCAAATTCGACGCTGAGGTTGCCGAGAGCTTCTCTGACATGGTAAGAGCCAATGGCACATTTTTGTATGTCATTGAGATAGTAGTCGTTACACTCCAACACCAGCGGGTTGACCGTACGGATCGGATTCTCAATAGCGCGGTTCTCCTCGAGCGTTGCGTGAACCAGCGCCTGGGTGACTCCGCCGACGCAGAGGGTATTGGTGAGCAGGATCGGGGTTTCAATGGTCCCGAGCTCTTCAATCTGCATCAATCCCATGGATTTGCCGAATCCATTGAAAACCGAGACGGCAGCCATTACCTTGCTGCTGAACAAGTTTCCGTCGGCCGGCAGTACGGCTGTCACCCCGCTCTGGACTTCCCCCGCAGCAACGGTGCAGTGGCCAACCTGTACGCCGGGTACATCGGTAATGGAGTTGCGTTCCCCGGCAGCCATCTCACCGATATGGATATGGTAATCGCGTATTCTTTTTTGTCCGTTCATAAGAATCCCTGAGAGTGAATCCCAACGTTTTGAGCACGTGCCTCGAGTCCGGTATCTTACCGCAATTTAGGGGAGGAAGATACGGTTTGGATATATTCGCCCGGGGAAAATACGCGTCGCGAAAGGAGGCTGTCTGCACCCATCCCCCGTGCCGCGGTGATTATAAACGTTCGCATAGCACACCGAGTAGCGTATAACTGCTTGTTTCAAAAGATGGTTCGTGCCCCGGAGCTCGAAAATCCGGGCCCTGTCACGCTTCGCTCGAGCGGCCCGCCCGTTTGCGAAACTGTTCGGCCAGAATGGTATCACAAATTGATTGGGTCAGGTGGTAGGCAATACAGGGGATTAAAGCCATGGGGAAGGCAGCGGCGAGATAGCCGGACCACACCAGGTACGACACCGTCAGGGTTTTCTGCGAGGTATGTATGGTGAAAGCTGAAACGGACGGTCGATCAAGCTTGATAGCTTTTGCCAGCCGGTAATTGAACAGCAAAAAGCAGTTGTGCAGAATAATCACGAAGATGAATGCGTAAACGATATCGCTCCCGGCGGCGATAAGCTTTGTGGTTGAGCTGGCGACCGCATTGAAAATGATCAGCAGCACCACGCACTGATTGAAAATCGAAATCTTTTTCTTATGCCGGTAGGCCAGGGCTCTTAGCCTGGACTGGAGCAGTTGGCCGATGATGGTAGGGATGAGAATCGTCACGATCAGGCTTCCCGTCATTTGCAATACCGGCAGGTTGATCGGTTCTGTGACACTGACCAGAATGTTCAGCATCGGCGGGATGGTGAAAATGGCAACGCCGTTGCAGAGAACACAGATGAAGAGGCTTAACGGGATATTGCCCCGGGCAATCCCGGTCATCACCGTTCCTGATGCTATCGTCACCGGGACCGTGGCGATGATGATGGCACCGATGATGAAATCAGTTTGATCCCTAAAAAAAGCGTTGGCGGCGATATACGTAACAAATGGAAACAGGATAAGCGAAGAAACAACGGCTGCAAGCAGTACTTTGTAATCTTTTAACTGCCGCAGCACATCGGATGTGTCCAAGGTTACGCCCGTGGTAAAGAATGCCAGAAAGATACCGATTTTTAATATGTTATACTCACGCACGAGAATTCCGGTACCGGGGGCCAGAAATGCCAGTGCTGCGACAACGGCAATACCTACAAAAAACCACTGTTTTTTGAGAAAATGAATCATCGTATGTGATGGGTTGAGGGGGTGGTTTGCCCGCTTTCTGTCGGTCAATAATGACAGGCAACAAACCACAACAGAACAGCAACTTCAAGAAGATTCACGGCGCAGATGAAAACAACGCGGGACCGGTGTACATCGCCTTTACTCGCCGGCGCTGCTAACGACCAGTTTCTTCTCTTTCAATAGAGGCATCGGATTCACGATGTGGCGTTTAAACCATTTTTCATGATCGTCTACTCCAAAGGCCAGGCAGAGGAGTTCAGAAAAATGAAAAATGTGTCGATACTGTGCGTGGAGGAGGAGCCACAGCAGTTCCAGTCCGCCAATTCCTCCAGGTGTATCCCGATCTTTTCACAGAATTTGTAGATGGAGCGGTTGTTTTGATGACCCGATGCAGCGAGGGAACAGCCGGGAAAATAGGTATAGGTGTTTCGCTTATGTCGTGAAGATTTCTTGAATGGCCTTGATATCCTTTACTTTTTTAGGCATAAGATCGAGTTTGCGTTTCTTGAGCATCGTCAGCCTCAAACCAATATTCTGCTTTGAGATTCTCATCCGGAACCCTTCTGCTGGAGTGGTGTCATCAATCATGCTTCTGTATCACCACAACGGTCATGTCGTCGTATTGGTGGGCTCCTGCCTGATGATCTTTGGCTGCGTTGATAAGGGTATCGCATAATTCAGGGGCAGTCGGTTTAATCATTCGCCCTATCGTTTCCACGATCCCGTTGTGTCCAAAGTTCAGATTCTGAGGGCCGGGAGCATCGGTAATTCCGTCTGAGCACATCAGCAGTATACTGTCCTGTGAGAATGCGTATTCCTGCTCGTCTAGAGAAATTTTCTCGAACAGCCCCAGCGCCTGTCCGTTTTTCTGGGGCAGGCGGTTAACGGAACCGTGGCCATCAATGGCAATTGGTACTTCGTGTCCCGCCCGCACGTAACGGAATTGGTTGGTGACTCCATTCAGGACACCGAATAAAACGGTGACGAACATCCCCCGATCATTCATATCCATGAGGTGGAGATTCACACTTCTGAGCACCTTCTGGACGGATCGACCCGGATGGGCTTCGGCACGCAGCAGGCTGCGGACCATAGCCATGAACAGGGCGGCCGGCACCCCCTTGTCGGATACATCACCGATCGCAACGCCAAGCAAATTGTCACCGAGCGGTATAAAATCAAAGAAATCCCCACCCACGGATTTGGCCGGAAGCATGGTTGCGCTGAATTCATATCCGGCGATAGGGGGGATAGACCTCGGCAGCATGCTTCTCTGTATTTCACCTGCCAATGACAGTTCATATTCCAGCCGCGAGAGCTGTTCCAACTGGGCTACCTGCTCTGCGACCCTGGTTTCCAGTTCACTGTTCCACTGCGTGAGTTCCTGCGCCTGTTCCGCCACCCGATTTTCAAGTTTCGTGTTCCATTCGGCAAGCTCTTTCGCCTGTTCCTCGACTTTGCGGCTCTTTTCCTGGATCTCGTTGAAGAGCCTCACATTTTCAATCGCAATTACCGCTTCATCGGCGAAAGTCTTGAGCAACTCTATCTGTTTTTCGGTGAGGGGGCTAACGTCCATACAACGGATCAGGATTGCACCGATTGCTGTTCCCTCCCGGATAAGAGGAGTGGCAAAGGTGGTTCGATTGCCGAATTTTTTGGCTAGATCAGCACCGAGCGGAAACTCGTTGGCGGCAGCCTGCAGGTCGTACACATGAATAGAGCGACGGTCAATGACAGCTTGTCCCGCCACCCAATCCCGGTTCAGGGACCTTAATGTTCCGACAGGCCATAGGTCGTTCGTGCCATACTTAGACACGAGGCGGAGCGCATTACCTTCAACCCTGAAGATTTCGGCATCTTCAACATTACATAACCGTGCCGCGTTTTCGGCGACCGTATCCAGGATCGATTGGATATCGGAGGGAGAGCTGGATATGGTGCGTAAAATTTCCCTTATCGCCGTTGTCTGCTGCTGTACTTCTGAAAGTTCGCGAGCTTTTTGTTCTGCTTCATGTACGTAAACTTCCGTCATTCGTTTTTGCAATGGATGACTCCCGAAAAGAAACGATTTCAGCTCATTTTTAGGGAGCACCAGCAAGCGACAGGGTTCTTCGGTCATGATCGAGGTGGTAACGATGCCTTCACCTAACCCGGTCCAGCCGAAATGATCTCCAGGAACGTAATACGACTGCACCTGCTCTCTGCCGGTTGATGCCATTTCAACCGCTTTTGCCCGCCCTTCGAGAAGTATGTAGAGTGCATCGCTTGGATATCCCTTTTGCAAGACGATCGTGTTCCCGGGAAGAACATGAGTTTCTGTTTTTTCCCAGAAAGCTTCCGACTCTATATCCGTCAGCCCCAGTTTGGCCAGCAGTACTTCCGGATTTGTCGTCATGGTTATCGCCTCCTAATGCCGCCTGCGAGACATATAAGAGACATGCTGTTCTTGTTTGCTCAAAGCAGCAGGTGGGATAATTCCAGCAGTTAGAAAAGCAGAAGAGCAATCATGGACCGCAGTGATCGCTCCGTTGTACAACATACCACAATGTAGTATAATATTATAATGCTAAACCTTGTTAGCAGCAGTGTCAAGATGCGGGCCGGTCATTCTGCCTGGAGAATGATCTTGAAAATACGTTCCGGCTGGATTCTGCAGATGGCCGGGCACTTGACAACCACATTGTGGTATATAAATTAAACGATACCACGGCAGGCATATGACGCTCGAGGCAGCTTGGAAAAATCGGATCTCTCTCCAGTCGCAGAGTTTGCAGATCGGGAACGATCTGACGATGTTTCAAAGCTGTCTGGCGTCATGAATATATTCAAACATTGCCGCATGCCAGGTATTCTCTGCAACATACGTTGCAGCTTTTCTCAGTCAATGCATCTCTCTTGACTGGGCTATTCCTTTACGTGGAGGTAGCCATGAACAAGGAATCGTATCAGCCAGACTATGGCCCCACCGAGTATGATCTTGATTTCACTTTTGAGCTTGATTTCAGTATGTCAGATTACCTTATGATTGGAGCTTATTTCGTGTTCATTGCCCCCGTTTTTCTGGTGATGGGGCTTGTCACCGCTGTCTATCGGGGGATCAGGAATATTTTTAGGCGAACCGATGAGACAACGGAAGAGCAGCTCAGTTCTCCCGGGCTGCTCTCTTTTGTTTCGAAAATTTTCTAGGACGCGTTGTCCCCTATACACGCTCCGGTACGTGGACTCAACAGGCGTGAAACGAGGTATTGCCGCTGAAAATGCACTTCGTTTATCCAACAAAGTGGCAAGTTGCAAAATTGCAGATTTGAGTTACCAGTGTTGGGGTAAACCGGACGATTAAACAATAACGGCAGCCCCGGTATGTTCAGGAAATTATTCAAGAGAGGCGGCAGTTCCCCCAGCAAGGCCGAGCCGGACGACCAGCACGGCATCGATTGCGACTGCAATTACTGCCCGACGTGCGGGGAGGCGTATCGGGCGGAAATTGAAACCTGTGCCGAATGCGGTGTGCAGCTTGTCCCGGGAGCCGAGAAGCTGGCTGGGCTGCAGCAGCGGGAAGCCGAGTTGCGTTCGCTGTCGATGGACATCTCCGCCGGGGATGAACTGGTGACCATCCAGGCGGGCAAGGTCAGGTATCTCAAGGAACAGCAGCAGCTGTTAAAAGCGGCGCAGGTGCCGTCGGTTCTGGCCGGAGACAATCCGGCAAAGGGCTGACGCGGCCCCAACCTTCAGTTGAAGGTCAAGGCAGAGGACGCCCGGCGGGCGGCGGCAGTCATCAAGCAGGATTTTATCGACTCCACCGGCCTGGACAACGATGATTTCACGGAGGCGGGGGTGCTCTTTGCACCAAACGCGGAAACGGTCATCTGTCCTGCCTGTTCGACTCGTTTCAAAGCCACCGAACGAACATGCCCGGACTGCGGCCTCGAGTTCGATGGACATTAAGGCCGCACTCACCCAATCCGGCCTTCCTTGCTCCTCGTTGTTCACTGCGCCAATGCCGCCCATGCAGGCTCGTGCGCACCCCTCGGAATTTTCACTGCGTGGCCGTGACCGGATCATCGTCATGACAGGCCAGCGCTCCCCCATCGGGACGAAGCAGCGTCGACAGGAGGTTGCACACCGGCCTTTTCAAGAGCCGGAGCGGCGGGATAGCCGGGTCCCGGTACACCAATCCTGTTCGAGTTGCTGATCAGCGGGCAGTAATTACTGTATAATCTGCAAAAATATGCTATCTCTGTGCGCGAAACAGGAAGCAGGGGAGTAACCAACGAACTGATCAGTCAATTGCAGGATTACCCTATGAATACATGTGAAAGAATTGTTGCGAGAATTCTGGTATCTGCAGTTATTGCCATGGGCGCTGCGGGGATGAATCGTGACGCGGTCGCAGATACCGGAGCACTGCGACTGGCGCTGCTGCCTATTCCGGATACGTTGCCGATTCACCTGGCAGTTGAAAACGGATATTTTGCCGATATGGACCTATCGGTGGAAATCCTGCCGGTGGGAAGCGCTGTGGAGCGCGATCAGCTGATGCAGGCGGGCCGGGTCGACGGGATGATAAACGAGGTGCACGGCGCTGCCCTGTTCAACCGGGACGGGGCCAAGTTGAAGATCGTTTCGACCACGAGAAGCTCGGCCCGAAGCGTGCCGATGTTCCGCATTCTTGCAGCTCCCGGTGCAAACATCAAGAGCACAATGGACCTGGCCGATGTTCCGATCGGCGTGTCGAAAAACACGATCATCGAATACGTGACGGAGCGCGTGCTGCAACAGACCGGCGTCGAATCACCAGCGATTGTGACCAGGTCCGTGCCCGTATTGCCGGAGCGGCTGCAGCTTCTGCTTTCGGGACAGCTTAAAGCCGCCACGCTGCCGGATCCGCTCGGATACAGTGCGGTCCAGGCGGGAGCGGTGGAAGTAGCGAACGATCAGGAGATCGGCTTGAACGGTATTGTCCTGACATTCTCCACGGAAGCGGTGAACAAGAAAACAGAAGCCGTCCAGAAATTCATGGACGGATGGATGAGAGCGGCGGCTGAAATCAACGCCGATCCGGACAAATTTAGAGACCTGATGCTCAAAAAAATCCGGGTACCGAAGAATGTGCAGCAGACCTATCCGATTCCTCCGCTGACACCCGGTGAGTCCGTGTCCCGGGAACAGTGGGAAGATGCGGTAGCGTGGCTGGTGGAGAAGGAGCTGCTGGATAGCGAGATACCGTATGAAGAAGGGGTTACCGATCAGTTCCTCCGGCAATAGGGCAGCGGGCAGAATTCGCTGCATCGGGTTCAGCGAGGCAGGCGCAGCTTGATAGAGCTCGATCGACTCACATACCGCTACCGCGACGGCGAAGACCTGTTCAAGGATTTCTGTCTGACGATCGGAAAGGGCGAGGCGTGGACGATTATCGGTCCGTCCGGCTGCGGGAAAACGACCCTGCTCTCGCTGCTGGCGGGGATGATTGCCCCGGTGGCAGGCCAGGTGGTCATCGGCGGTGATGTGATTACCCGGGCCCGGCCGCGTACCGGTCTGGTTTTGCAGGACCACGGGCTGCTGCCGTGGGCTACAGTCAGGCAGAATACCGAGCTGGGCTTGAAGATCAGGGCGTATTATGGACCGGACGGGACGCACAGCCCGCAGGATATGGAGCAGGATAAAGGCAAGCTGACTGCCCGGGTTGACTACTGGCTGGACTGGCTGGGCATCCTGCACCTGCAGGCGAAATATCCAGTGGAACTGTCGCGGGGACAGCGGCAGCGCGCCGCCATCGCTCGATCACTGGTGCTGGATCCCGATCTGCTGCTGCTCGATGAACCGTTTTCGGCGCTCGATGCGCCGATCCGGGAAGATCTGCAGAAAGTGATGAACCGGTTTCACCAGGAGTCCGGGTTAACCTCGGTTACCGTTACACATGACATCGAAGAAGCCGTCGTAATGGGGGAGAAAGTGCTGGTTCTCACAAACAGCGAAAACCGTGAACCGCTGATTGTCGACAATCCGGTTTCGGGCAGCGTTGACCGGCGCAACGATCCTGGATTCATGAACCAGTGCGGACGACTGCGTGCGCTGCTTGCGAACGGGAACGGTGCCAGTCCGGAGGTGACGCAGCCATGAAGCGACGGGTGACGCTGGTGAGTACGCTTGCCGGGATCGCGATGTTTTTCCTGATCTGGCTCGTATGTGCGGCGGTGCTCAATAAACCGATCCTGCCTTCACCGTTTGTTGTCGTACCGCTTTTTTTCAGCTCGATCTTTGGGGAACTCGGCCTGCATTTCATGGCCAGTGCGGCACGGGTAACGGCCGCGATCATGCTTGCAACGGTAACCGCCGCGCCGTTGGGTATGATCCTGGGCCAGTCACCCAGGATCGATCGGCTGGTCGAGCCGCTCATTGCCATCGTCTATCCGATCCCGAAGATCATCTTCCTGCCGGTCATCTATGTGCTGCTGGGGATTACCGATTTCTCCAAAGTATTCCTGATCAGCATCATTATCTTTTTTCAGATCCTGGTCGTTGTCCGTGACGAGGCGCTCAGTTTGAGAAAGGAACTGATCGTTTCGGTAAAATCACTCGGGGCCGGTCGGAGGGCGCTCTTTCGCTACGTCTATCTGCCCGCCTCCCTGCCTGCGGTGCTGACCGCACTGAGGGTGTCGGCGGGGACGGCTATTGCGGTGCTGTTCATCGCAGAACAGTCGCTGACCGAATACGGCCTCGGCTACTATATCGTCGTGGAGACCTACCAGGTGCTGATGTATCCGGAGATGTACACGGGCATCATGGGCATGGGGCTGCTGGGAGTCGGACTCTATTTCCTCATCTACTCGATTGAATTGCGGGTAAGCAAACACCTCTTTGCCGGCGGCTGAGCATCGTACAACGTAGCGGCACAATCAAGGTAAAACAACACGCTGTTAATCACGTGACAACCCCTCAATATACAAAGATGCAGGCCTGGGTTCTGGCAACCCGGCCGAAAACGCTGCCGGCGGCGCTTGGCCCGATACTGGTCGGGACGGCCGTGGCCTGGCATGATGATGTGTTCAGCCTGCTGCCGGCGCTGGCGGCCTTCATCGGGGCGCTGCTGCTGCAGGTGGCGGTTAACCTGGCAAACGATTATTTCGACGCCCGCAAGGCGATCGATTCCGAAGAACGGCTCGGACCGCTGCGGGTCACCCAGGCGGGTCTGATTCCCGCCGCACACGTTAAGGCGGCAATGCTCGGCTGCCTGGCTGCCGCCGCGCTGGTATTCGTCTATTTAACGGCGGTTGCCGGTCCGGCTATTTTTATGGTCGGGGTGCTCTCCATCCTGGCCGCCCTGGCATACAGCGGCGGGCCGTATCCGATCGCTTCCCACGGCCTCGGGGAAGTGTTTGTCTTCATATTCTTTGGTCCGGTGGCGGTCTGCTGCACCTATTTCGTTCAGGGGGGGAGGTTTTCGCTTGAATCCCTGGTTGCTTCAGTACCGCCGGGGCTGCTGATCACCGCCATCATGGTCATCAACAACCTCAGGGACATCCCGACCGATGCGAAGGCGGGAAAGAGAACCCTCGCGGTCAGGCTCGGCCGGCAGAAGACCATCACGCTCTATGTTGCACTGCTGGCAGGAGCTTATGCTGTCCCCCTGCTGTTCATGATTTCCGGGTATGCGGGCGCCGCAATGCTGCTGACCATTTTGCCGCTGCCGATGATGATCGCGTTAATCAGGGAGGTGAGGGTAACGACCGGGCCGCCGCTGAATGAAACGCTGGCCAGAACGGCGAAGTTCTCGTTGTTCTTCAGTATCTTTTTCTCTATCGGTCTGCTGGTCTGAATGGGCAGGCGCTAACCGCGGCAGGCCCTATTTTTTTCAATAATAACAGGTGTTATCATGTCGCTTGAAGCCGTAAAAGAGTATTTTGCGCAATACGGGATGGAGCAGCGGATCATGGTTCTCGATACTTCCACCGCCACCGTCGAGCTGGCCGCTGAAGCGCACGGGGTGGACCCGGACCAGATTGGCAAGACGCTGTCATTCAAACTGGGGGAAACCCCCATCCTTATCGTGGTGTCGGGTACGGCAAAAATCGACAACAAAAAATACAAGAGCAGGTTTTCGAAAAAGGCGAAGATGCTGAATCCGCAGGAGGCGCTCGCTCATGTCGGCCACGCAATTGGAGGTATCTGCCCGTTTGGATTGAAGAAACCGATTGACGTATACCTTGATGAATCGCTGAGAAAACACCCGGAAATAATCCCCGCCGCCGGGGCCCGGAATGCGTCGATCCGCGTGACAATTGCCGAACTGGAGCAATACTCGCAGTTCAAGGCGTGGGTGGATGTGTGCAGGTAGCAGCAGCGTCTCAAGGGGGCGGACCGATGGTGCCGATTTTTGCTGATCGGTAATCCGGTCGATGCTTCCTTCCGCCTGCTCTCTCCCTTGCTCGTTTCAGCTCAACCGTTTTTTTGCCGATTCCCGGTACCGGTATTATATTTTACGGTTGAAGGATCTGCCGATCCGCCGGTACGATCCATCCGCTGGGCAACGGTTTGCATGATCGTTCCCGGATCTTACGGTTAAAGCCGGCCAGCTGCACGAAAGAGGAATCATGATCGCAAACGTACTGAACCACCAGAAGGTGCGCAGATTCCTGTCCACTATCACCGGACAGACGATCGTGATGTTTCTCTGGGCGGTGGCCGCGGTGGTGCCGGCGATCATTCTGCTGTCCCTGTACCGGGTCGAAGCGATCCCGTTAAACCTGGCCGCCGCGATCCTGCTGGTTTTCCTCGGCGTCGTCTGCTTCTTTCTGGCAAAAATCAGGCTGGCGGCCCGCCTGGAGCGGGAATATCGCTATATCGAGCAGATCGATCATCTGGCCGAGCTCGAAGAAAAAATCGCCCAGCGGACCCGGGAACTCGACGAGCGCAACCGGCAGCTGAGCGAAGAAATCAAGGAGCGGCTCAAGGCCGAAGCCTGGCTGACGCAGTCCAATGAGCTGTTATCGGGAATAATCTCGACGATGGACGGCATCATCTACGTGGTTGATTTCGAGACCCACGAAATCCTGTTCGCCAACGATTATCTGCAAAACCTGTTCGGGTTCGACCCGGTCGGAAAACAGTGCCACCAGCTGATCCACTCCGCCGAGGAGAAGCCGTGCCTGTTCTGCAACAACCAGCGCCAGCTGCTTGATTCAGACAAACCGCTCGAACCATACCAGTGGGAATATCGCAACCCCTTCGATAAAAAGTGGTACCGCGCGAAAGATCAGGCCATCAAGTGGTCCGACGGCAGGTGGGTGAAGCTGGAGATCGCGATAGATATAACCGAACAGAAGAGTCTCGAACATTTCCAGCAGGAAGCGCGAAAGCAGGTCGAAATTGCCACGGGCATCAGCAGCCGCTTCGTGGCGCTCGTGGCCCACGATCTGAAATCACCGTTTTATTCGATGACCCAGATGCTCAAGCGAATCCTGGAACGGGAGCATTTCGACAACGAGATACACCGGCAATTCCTGGAAAATATCGTTACAAACGGCTACCGCATGCTGCAGATGATCGACAACCTGCTGTCGATGAATCGGCTCGAAACCGGCGGGATCAGGCTGGAAAAGACATTTTTCAATGTCCACGACATGGTTCGGGAAGTGATCCAGAACTTTATCCATCCGGCATTTGACAAGGCCATCCGCATGGTCAACGATGTTCCTGAAGACGCCGAAGTTTATGCCGATCGGCACCTCTATTTCGTCGTTTTGAATAACCTGATGTCAAATGCGTTGAAATTCAGTGAACGGGGCGGTACCGTGGAACTGTTTCTTCCCGACCCGAAACGGAAAATGTGCATTGCGGTCAGGGATAACGGGCAGGGGATGGAAAAGGATTATGCCAAAAACCTGTTTCGTTCCGATATCAAAACCAGCAGCAGGGGAACGAAAGGGGAGACCGGGAGCGGACTCGGGCTCGTCTTCTGCAACGAGATTATCAAGGCGCATCACGGCAGGATCCTGGTTGACTCGACCCGGGGAGTCGGGACCACGTTTACGCTGGAACTGCCGGAATGCAGCAGCTACGACAACAACCGTGAGCGGGACGCAGACGACGGAGAATCGGCCCTGCTGGAGGAGGCGGTTTAAGTCTCGGCTTTTTTTGTTCCGGACGCAATCCCCACCGCCGTGTCTTCGGCTGCCGTCTCCTGCGGCTCAGCTGCCGGTGATGCAGCGTCAGGATGGTCCGCTGCACCGGCCTTGATTTGTTCATCCGGAAATGATTCGACGATGCCGGTCATCGCCCTGAGCGTCGTGCGCCCGCCGGGAGTGTCAGGTATCTCTTCGCCCAGGGCCGTTTCGACGATTTTCCGGTTGGTGAGAAGCTCGGGGGGGCGCGACGGCATGATTTCAGAATCCGCCCTGGAGTAATGCAGCATATCGTTTGCAACGAGAGCCTCGAGGACATCGTCAACAAGGTCCTGGTTGTAGGCCGTGCAGTGGGCGATGATATCTTCCCGATATGTCGGCTTCAATTCCCTGAAGCGGTTACCGACCAGGGTACAGATGTCGAGGGCGGCGCTGATCTGCAGGACCGGCTGCGGAGTCACGGAAATGAAACGGTAACGGGGCTCGATTTGTATGGCGTATCCGGTCTGGGCCCCGATCAGCACAAACAGGCAGCCGACCCAGACCCAGGCCAGAAACAGCGGTATGGTTGCAAATGAACCGTATATCGCATTGTATTTGGCGACGCCGATCTGCATCGTGATGTATACGTTCTGGGTGATGAACCAGCCGGTACCGGCAACCAGGGCGCCGACCATCGTAGCCTTGCCCCCGGTTTTCGTATTCGGGAAAAAGACATAGACGGCGTACAGGGTGACGGAAAGCACCAGGACCGGAACTCCTCTCAGCAGCAGATCCTGCAGCCAGCCAAAGGGGAGATAGCGGCTGACGTGCACGTTCAGCGAATTGCTCTTGAGCATTGTGCTGGCTGCCAGCGCGACGTTAAGCGAGATCGGCATCATGACCATCAGGGCCAGGTAATCGGCGACTTTGCGCAGAAATGAACGGCCCGCATCCACCTTCCAGATCACGTTGAGCGATTTCTCCACCTGGCCGAGGACCATGATCACCGACAGGAATATACCGACCATGCCGAATGTTCCCAAAGTCGTGAAATTGGTTCGATCCACATAGTCGAAGATCCGGTCCACTGCCGAACTCAGGTGCCCGACAAGATCCTCCTGGCCGCCGTTTTCCGCCGCTCCTCCTGCTTCTCCGGCAGCGGGCACTGCTGCCGATGATTCTGCTGCTGCAGGACTGTTTTCCGGTGCCGGACCGGGCGGGGAATTAAGGTGTGGGGATTTTGCCTCCAGCGACTGCACATAGGTATATATGACTTCCCTGAGCTGGTCCCCGCCGCCCAGTCCTTTCACAACGGCCGTACTCATCGCCAGCATCGGCACCATTGACAGCAGGATCGCATAGGTCAGGTAGCCGGCCCGGATCGTCAGCACGTTCTTGTTCATTTCCTTCAGGCAGATCAGCAGGACCCTGACGATTTTGCGCGGCCAGCGCGTCAGCGGCGGTTCATCCGGGGAAACCGTGTCCACCCAGGTCATGAATGAAGAAACTTTGTCAGATGGTGTTCGAGTGCGCAGCATATGTCTGCAGCTGGTTGATTTCTGGTGCTATTCACCTATTTCCTGCTTGGTAACCGCTTCGCTCTTGATGCGGTCAAGAAGGTCCGACAACACCGGTTTTACATGTTCCCTGATATCTCCGGCGACGATGATGAACAGCAGGTCGTCGCCAGGGTACAGGCGGCCGGTTTGAGGCTCGACAATAATATCATAAATACCAGGAGATTGTAAGAATTCTTCCCGTATTGCGTTGACCCGTTCGAGGTCGACCTGGACATCGATGGCGGTAACCGTCGCGCGGTCGCTTCGCGACCATTTTCTTACGGTACCGTTATGGATGAGGACCATCCCGACATGTTCAGCATAATCCGGACGGGCTTTCAATTCAGCTATGGTTTTTGATAAGTCCATGATATTCCCCTTGATTGTTTAGATTGGGCGATGCTGGAAACCTCAGATTTTCTCCAGTACCGGGATATTCAGGTTGCTCGACATATCCAGCCGGTTGTAGTCGAGTTTGTGATTGTATTTTTTCAACAGCCAGAGCGGGATGTCGAATTTTGACCGACAGATCTCCCACAGCGTATCGCCGGGCTGCACCCGATAGTTGTTGACGCTGACGATCCGGTATGAGTTGAAAAAGTCCTCCTGGAGTTCCTGGTGGTAGTCGAAGCGGTTTTCCTCGAATGTCGAAACGTTCGTATTGATGAAATCGAGCTGGATTTCCTGACCCGGGTGAACGCTGCCGTTTCTGGCCAGGTTGTTGGCCACGCGAATCGAACTTGGCGTGACCCTGAGCCAGTCAGCCAGCAGCCCGATAGATTCATCCGGCTGTACCTCGATCGTACCGACCAGCAGGCTGTTGTTTTTTTTCAGATTCGAAACCGTGAGGTTTCCGGCAACGGTAACATCCTGCTTGAATTTTGATGATACCGGAGCAGCAACGGCAACGGAGCCTGAGACGGCCTGCTTTTTGATATCCCTGAGTATCGTGGCGCCTGACGTGGAGGCAATGGTCATGAATCCCGATTCGGAATCGTTTGACGGTATGCGGAGGTTCTGGCCGACCCGGATGACAGCCCTGCTGTCGAGGCTGTTGGCCTTGATCAGCGATTTCAGCGAGATGTTGTGTGCCTGGGCTATTTTTCCGGCCGAATCACCGGGACGAACCCGATAGAATTTCGAACGTTTCTGGGTGGCGCTGAAGATTGATTTCGGGGCCGAGGCCAGCATCGAGCTGTTATTGAATTCATAGGGGAGCTTGAGCCGGTAGTTTTTGGGGATATACTTGGTTCCCTTGAAGACGGGATCGCGCAGGGACGGATTGTATTTCCTGAGCGTGTTCGTACTGATTCCAAGGTAGGTGCATAAGCGGCCGGCATGGGCATAGGCCGGCATCTTTACGATGACGGCTTTGAACGGCTGTTCCAGTTTGAGGCCCGAGCGTTCGAGTTTTTTCGCCACTTTGACGGCGGCCAGAAACTCGGAGTAAAAGTTGCGGGACGCGAACTTGAAATGTCCCTGCCGGTAGTTCCTGAAAATATTGGGATAGTTGCCTTCCTGTTTCACCGCCCGCTGCATCCCTGCCGGCCCGTAGTTGTAAGCGGTCAAAGCCAGGGGCCAGGTGCCCAGTTTGGTGTAGTTGCGTTTGAGGAATTTCGCCGCCGCATGGGCCGAGATAATCGGGTCGCGACGTTCATCGATAATGTAGTCGATCGTCAGGAATTCCTTGCCGGTGCCGTGGGTGAACTGCCACATGCCGGCGGCGCCGAATTTACTGAAGGCCTTCGGGTTGAAAGAGGATTCGACATGAGGCAGGTAGGCGAGGTCCTCGGGCAGTCCGTAGTTTCTGAAAATCTGTTTCATTTCGGTCATGTAGGCTCCCGAGCGTACGACGCCTTCCTGGAACCGTTCCCGCAAGCCTCGCTGGGCCCTGATGCTGTCTGCGGCCTTCTGGTATATGTTCGTATTCCGGGTATTACCGAACAGTGCAGCTATCCGTTTCTGCTCCCTCGTCTGGGCCCCGGGATTTTTTGCAAGCTGCAGCAGCACCGAGTTGATATGCTGCTTCACCTGTTCGACTTTATTGATGTTGTGCTTGCGGGCATGCGGGAAACCGTCTTCGAGCAGCGATACCGTCGCATAGACGCGGCCGAGGTTGTACTGGTCATGAATTATTGAAGTATTGACCGACCAGGTGGAGTATACTTTTTCCCAGAAATCGACGTTTGCCGAAATGATTTTGTATTCCGGGAATTTGGTCGGATTGGCCCGGGCCATAACCATGGTTTCGCTGCAAACGATGACGCACAGACAGAATATGAAGACCGCCAGTTGTTTTGCAGGAAAATGGGTGCGTTGTTGAACCATCAGGTGACCATGCAGCGTGGTGGACGAACTTTTCGAAGTTAAGCGGCGGTAGATCCAGTATAACGACGTGGTCGAAAATGTAATGCAAATTCAAATAATAACAAGGTAATCGTGTACACTCCTATTTTAGCGACGCTCGGCTATGTGCTGTCTGATGACGGTACGCAGACGCTCCTGGTGCATCGCAACGGGCGGGAAAATGACGCACATTTCGGTAAATACAATGGACTGGGCGGCAAGATGGAACCGGGGGAGAGCATTTACGACTGCATCTGTCGGGAGATAAAAGAAGAAGCGGGAATTATCTGCGAGCAGGTCATCTTGCGGGGAACGATCAACTGGACCGGCTTCGGCCCGGACGGTGAGGACTGGTTCGGCTTTATCTACCGGATCGACAGGTTCAGCGGTACGCCGTATCGTGAAAATGATGAGGGACGGCTGCTGTGGCACGATATCGATCGACTCCTGGAACTGCCGATGTGGGAAGGCGACCGCCATTTTCTGCCGCTGATTTTTGACGACAATCCCAATATTTTTCACGGTTATATGCCGTATGAAAACAACAGGCCGCTGAGCTGGCACTATGTCAGATAGTACTGAAATGTTTGATATAGTAGAACAATCAGAGCAGAGCGGGAGCGCCGCAAAGTAATTGCTGGAACGCGTCAATAGAGCTTGCGGTGTTGAGGCTCCATGGTATAGTCAGACCTTTACCAATTCCAATTGAAATACAGAGGTGAACTACATGGGAAGCGATAACGAATTTACCCGCCTGGAAAAATATATAGAACGGCTGCTCTCCGGCTATGCCGCCCTCAAGGCGGAAAAACAGGAGATAGAAAAGCAGCTCGATGCAGTCCGGGAGGAGAAACGTGCCGCCGAGGGGGAAACGACCGCCGTGCAGGACCAGATCGCGGCCATGCGGGACGAACTGGCTGAAGCACAGACCGAAAACGAGAAACTGAAAAACGAACTCGAATCCATGGATTCCGCACGCGATGTGATGCGCGACCGCGTCACGAGCCTGATCGGTCAGATCGAACAGTGGGAGGCGGAGATCGAAAGCGATGCCGCAGACGCTCCCGGCGAAGAGGCTGCGGCGACTGAGGATGGAGGGGAGCCGGAAGAGCCGGCACAGAAAGAAAAAAAAGACAATAAGGAAGACCCGGGCGCCAAAGCTCAGAAAAACCTGTTTTCCGCCTGATCGCGGAACAAGGGTTCACCGGTATCATGTCCGAATCTGAACGCTTAGTTAAGTTCTCCCTGCTGGGGCAGAATTTTGCGTTTTACACGGCGGCCTCCGAAGAGGAGATGGAAAAGATCCTGGCTCTGGTCAAGGAGCAGGTCGAGTCCATCGGCGGCGGCGACAAGCCGGGCGGCACGATACCGGTTTCCAAAATTGCCGTGATGGCATGCCTGAATCTCGCCTCCAATTATCTCAGGCTGCAGGAGGAACACGATCAATATCGTGAATCGACTGTCGCTAAGCTGGGCGAACTCAGCGACAGGCTCGATTTTGCGCTGCCAGACGAATAACGTCCCGCCATAGTTTTTGCTTTCGTTTTAGGCTGAATCTGCTACAATATGGGTAGAAATGGCAGTGGTGCCTTTATAATTATTTTTTTGAGCAATATCAATAAGTCGGCAGCGTCCAACGGAGGAGATGGCGGCTGTCGGCGAACAGGGCTTTTCCCTGCGCTGTTGGTGATTTGTAGTGTTGTTGAGCCAACTCTCTTAAAAAGGGATCTACCACTGTCTCTGGATGGCAGGTCTTCGGACGTGCCTGATATTGATATGCGGATCCCACCTATTTCGATAGGTTTAACTTGTCCTGCAGACACGGCAGGGTGGGGAAATATTTTTTGCTACGATGGTCGCGGCGGGAAGGCCGCCCATCGTTTTAATATATGGACAGCCGCGGTTGAGATGGCTGTCTTTCGGGCGCATTAAGGGTTGATTACAAGCGCGCCTTCGGTTGAGGTTACGTATCAGAAATCTGTCGAGTTGTTCATCAGTACGGCTGGATAACGAGAAGAGACGGGGCGGGCCCGTCGGAAACGCGATTCGCTGTCCATCGACTGGTTTTACATACATACCGGACGGTAATTCATGAGTGGTCGTGTCGTCGCTGACGATTTGGCGCTGGCAGATAACTCATTGAATTAGCGTTTTCTTTCTGCAAGTTTGCGGGTCTGCGGCCAGATGAACAACCCGCCGGCAACGTGAACCGCTCCCACCGATGGCTTCCCTTCCCACCGTCTTGCGACGGATCTGACCCGTAATCGATCGATGCGCCGAGGACGAACATATGGATCTATTGAATCACCCCTCCATTTTCGTGTCCGCCGGTCTGCTGATGGGTGTGATGTTCGGATTTTTCCTGAGGAAGCGATTTGTCGAAGGCCATCGCCAGAATATCAAGGAACAGGCCAAACAGCTCATCGAGACGGCCATTGTCGAGGCCGAGCAGTTGAAAAAAGAGGCTCAGCTGCAGTCCAAGGAAGATGCGTACCAGGTAAAACAGGCTGCTGAAGAAGAACTCAGGGCCGATCGCCGCGAGCTGAAGGAAGAACGCAAGCAGCTCAAAAAGAGCCAGGATCAATTGAAGCGAGAGTGGGGCAGTCTCGACCGCAAACGTGTCGACCTGCAGGACTCACAACAGGCGATGGCGAAGCGCGAGCACGAAATCGAGGATAAACATAAGGAAGTCGACAACCTGATCGGCAAGCAGCGATACGAGTTGTCGCGGATTTCGGGTATCAGTCAGGATGAAGCAAAAAAGATGCTGATGGACTCGCTTGAAAGCCAGGCCCGTATGGATGCGTCAAAACGGCTTGCCAAGATTGAAAATGAAATGAAGATGGAGGCCGACCGCAAGGCGAAAAACATCATCGCGCTGGCCATTTCACGCTACGCTGGCGATTACGTGGCCGATAAAACCGTATCGATGGTGCCGCTGCCCTCCGACGAAATGAAAGGGCGCATCATCGGCCGTGAAGGGCGAAACATCAGGGCTATCGAAGCGGCCACCGGGATCGATATCATTATCGACGATACGCCGGAGGCGGTCATTCTTTCCGGTTTCAACCCGGTGCGCCGGGAAGTTGCGCGGCTTGCCCTGCTGCAGTTGATCAACGACGGCAGAATTCATCCCGGCCGGATCGAAGAAGTTGTCGCCAAGGTAACCAAGGACCTTGAAATCGACATGCGGGAAGCCGGCGAGCAGGCAACGTTTGATGTCGGCGCCCACGGTGTTCATGTCGAACTGATCAAAACCCTCGGTCGCCTGAAGTACCGCACCAGCTATGGCCAGAACGTCCTCCAGCACTCCCTGGAAGTGGCTTTTCTCTGCGGCGTCATGGCTTCGGAACTCGGCCTTGACGTAACCCTGGCCAAGCGCGCTGGACTGCTGCACGATATCGGCAAAGCCGTGGACCACGAAGTTGAAGGTTCCCATGCCATTATCGGACGCGACCTGGCGAAAAAATTTGGGGAACAGGAAGAAATCGCCTACGCGATCGGTGCGCATCATGAAGATGTGCCGATCCAGAGTGTTCTCGATGTCCTCGTACAGTCCGCCGATGCCCTGTCTGGCGCACGCCCCGGAGCCAGAAAGGAAATGCTCCAGAGCTATGTGAAGCGCCTCGAGGATCTCGAAGCAATTGCCAATGCGTTCGATGGCGTAGATAAAACCTACGCCATCCAGGCGGGTCGTGAACTGCGCATCATCGCCAATTCGGATTCGGTCAAAGACAGCGATGCCGTGCTGCTGAGCCAGGATATTGCCAAGTCGATCGAAGAGAAACTCACCTATCCGGGCCAGATCCGGGTAACGGTAATCCGGGAGACGCGCGCGGTTGAATATGCAAAATAGTTGCTTGTAAATAATAAGATTCGATTGCCTCGGGGGACATGCTTCAGCGTGTCCCTTTTTTTTCGGCAGAGTTCAGGGAGGGGCGGTAGCGGTGCATTTCAGCCTGCTGCTCTCCGGCAAAAACATCCGGGTCGGTGAAAATTGCTCCGGAATACGGCCGCAAGCGGCCTACGCCTCCGGCCCGTAGCAAAACATTTTCACCGACCCGGATGTGCCTCCGCAATGCAGGCTGAAATGCACCGCCACCGCCGCCGAGTCCGTTCTCAAGTGGTCCTGCTCGAATTATCCTGGTGAGGATAAAATAGACGGATTACCGAAATTACCTGCAGCCGCTGTCATGCTCACGTGCGGAGGCTGGACAGTTTCGCTGATCACACTATCGTTGTTCGAGGCCAATCATCTAAAAATATTGGACATTTCAGTATATCTCCCTATAGTTTGCTCTGTGTAATTTTAAGGATATCTCCTGTTCCGGAACTGTGCCGGCAGCGGCCAAGTCCGGATGAACCACATGCATGAGGGTGCCAATTATGTGTCAGATGAGTGTCGTGATCGATCGTGACGGCGTTGAGGAACTGGTTATGGAAGATGTTACCACGCTGGAGGTTGAGCCGGGTGGCATGAAGGTTTCAACGATGTTTGATGCTCCGAAGCTGCTTGAGCAGGTTGCGATCAGGTCGATCGATTTTTTAGGCGGAAAAGTATTCCTGAAGCCGCTCAATGAATGACTCGGTCGTTTTTGGGGTTTGGTTTCATTTCAGCTCAATAGACGACAACATAACGGAATGAAAGATGGATTCGATAGATAAACTGCGGGTAATGCTGAAACACTGGATTGACCATAACGGCGGTCATGTAAAGGAATTCGATAAATGGCGGGACGTTATGGCCGGCGAGAACCAGGAATCAATGGTTGCGGCTCTGGCTATCGCGATGGAGCAGATGGATTCAGTCAGTGCAACGCTGCAGAAAGCACTCGACGAGCTGGGTGGTGCACCGGAGGACGCGGATCACCACCACCACCATCATCACCACGACCATTGATGGACGGGAAAGGTTGCAAACCCGGGGCTCATGCTTGCAGAGCCCCGGGTTTCAGTAATCGACTGCGGGCTGTGCAGCCTGGCTAATCTTTCTTGTTGGCGGCCGCATCAAACAGCGCTCCGCATGCGCTGCATTTGATCTGTTTTGCAGCCTCGTCCGAGAAGATTTCCTGTTCTTTCTTGCAGTCGGGACAGATGACCGTTACCGCCGTCAACGATTTGTTGCTTTCGAAGCCGGGGCAGTGCTGTTGCTGATCACTCATTGGCAACCTCCTTTTCAGGGACCGGAGCGTACTGGTCTGTATCGATTGAATTGCTCTTCTTTGTTGTAAAAAAGATAATACAGGACGAGCGGAATTTGCAGTACAATTTGGGGTCGACGCAGGCCAGGCATGCCTCGCACAGGAAATAATTGTGCTTCTGGCAGAGATAATTGGTTTGCCGATCCGGATGATTTTTGCATGTTCCCATGTTGTGCGTCCTCTTTTTACTCTTTGACTGCGCCCATCAATATAGGCATTTTTTATGTAATGTACAGTAATTAGCTTGTCGGGTATCGGGGCTGTTGATGTACCGGTCGATGTGGGGCCGGGCTTCAGCGCGTCTGATTTTCAATGTGAACCGGCTCCGCCGGCGCCGTCGAGATCATCCGGGGGCTGCTGAACGGCCTGGAAATGAGGTCCGTTTCCAATATTTGCTTTTTATGGTAGCATGCAGCGTAACGCAGTCAGGCTTACCAGGCATGGTTATTCCCGCTAACGTCAGGCAATGCAAAGGAGTGAGTTATGTCGATTATCTGTATTTCCCGCGGCAGCTATTACCGGGGCAAGGACGTTGCCCGGAAAGTGGCCGATATCCTTTCCTATGAATGTGTCTCGAGGGATTCGCTGCTCGATGCGAGCGATGATTTCGATATCCCGGAAATCAAGTTGACCCGCAAAATTCATCATTCCACCCAGATTCTCGAGCGCTATTCGTTCGGCCGGGAACGCTATGTCAATTTCATATCGTCGGCGATTCTCAACCGGCTCAAAAAGGACAATCACGTGTATCACGGCCTTGCCGGTCAGTTTTTTTTCAAGGATATATCCCATCTGCTGCGGGTCCGGGTAATAGCCGATCTGGAGGAACGGGTTCAGGCGGAGGCGCTGCGGGAGAACATCAGTACCGAACAGGCTCGGCTTCAGTTAAAAAGTGACGACGAAGAGCGCGAAAAATGGGCGCTTTTTTTGTATGGAGTCGACATCTCCGACCCGGCGCTGTACGACCTGACAGTAAACGTTACCGACATGGGGGTGGATGCGTGCGGTGAGCTGATTGCCCGGGCGGCACAACTGCCCAATTTCGCCACAACCGACGAGTCACGGAAACGGGTCAGCGACCAGGCGCTGGCCGCATCAATAAAAGCCGCACTGTTTGATTTTCCGCTCGCCGGCGTATCGACCCGCGACGGCAGGGCGTACGTCAACGTGAAAGCGCCGGAAGGGCAGGCGGACCTGGTGAGGAGCAGGGTCGAAGAGACCGTCGGCTCGGTGATGGATCTGGCGGATGCGGAAATACGGGTGGATCCGTTTTATTGACGGCAGGACAGGCAGAAAAGCAAAAAGCCGGAACCGGCCCGTGGGCCGGTTCCGGCTTTTTTACTGGAATACCAGGTTGCCGCACTTACATACTCTGCTGGGCGGACCGCAGCGTGTTGCGCATCAGCATGCAGATGGTCATCGGGCCGACGCCGCCCGGTACCGGGGTGATTTTACCGGCGATTTCCTTGGCCTTGTCGAAATCGACATCACCGCGCAGGATAGCTTTGCCGGTTTCTTCATTCTTGCCGACCCGGTTTACACCGACATCGATGACGGTGGCTCCGGGCTTGATCCATTCGGGCTTGACCAGGTTCGGTACGCCGGCGGCCACGACCAGGATATCGGCTCGTTTGCAGTGTACGTCGAGGTCTTTGGTTCCGGTATGCACGATCGTGACGGTGGAGTTCGCCCCGACTCCTTTCTGGGCCATCATCATGGCAATCGGTTTACCGACGATGTTGGAGCGGCCGACAACGACAACTTCAGCGCCTTTGGTTTCGGTTCCCGAGCGGACGATCAGTTCCTGGATGCCGGCGGGGGTGCAGGGCAGAAAACGCACCTCGTCGCCGCCGATCATCAGGCGGCCGACGTTTACCGGATGAAATGCGTCGACATCCTTGTCCGGGTCGATTGCGTTTAAGACCTTCTTGTCGTCGATATGCTTCGGCAGCGGCAGCTGAACGAGAATTCCGTGGATTTCCGGATCCTTGTTGTACTTGTCGATCAGGGCGAGCAGATCTTCCTCGGAAATATCTTCCGGCTGGTTGTCCTGGATTTCATTGAAGCCAAGATTGAGCGCCGTTTTTACTTTCAGGGTAACATAACTGATCGAGGCCGGATTCTCCCCGACGAGGATCGTGACAAGACCGGGAACCTTGCCGGTCTTCTCTTTCATTTCAGCTACTTCCTGTTTGATTTCTTCAAGAATGGTCTTGCTGATCTGGGTACCGCTGATCAGTTCTGCAGTCATCGTAGTTCCTCCTGATTCTCTGTGAATGGATAAGCGAAAGCTATGCCTGAGATACAACCTGATGGATTTTCACACTCCGTTATCTCTATTCCCACACCCCCAGCCATATGTCAACCCGATAGTGGAACTTCGCTGATTTTCCGCTCCATCTCCGTGTTTTCTCAGCCCGCATACGAAACCCGTTCGTAGAGCAGGGTCGATGCGTCATGCCCGGGCTTGTCTTCGGCCGGATAACCGATTGCTACAATTGCTTCGACATGCAGGTCTGGTTTCAGCCCGAGCGTATCGACAACGTACGCCTCGGCGCCGGTCTGTTCATCGTGGGGCCGCTTCCTGATCTGGATCCAGCAGCTTCCGAGCCCCAGGTCGGTACTGGCCAGATGCAGGATCAGCGCTGCAATCGACGTATCTTCAACCCAGACATCCGACTTGGTCGGGTCTGCGCATACTGCCATGGCAAGCGGCGCATTGGCGAGAAATGCGGAGCCGTGGGCCTTGGCCTGCGCGAGCTTCGCGATTTTACCCTGGTCGGTAACGACCACAAATTCCCACGGGTTAAGTCCCCGTGAAGACGGCGAGCGCAGCATCGCTTCGACGAGTATGTCGAGTTTTTCCTGCTCAACGGGGCGCTTCTGGTAGCGGCGGATACTTCTTCTTTTTCGCAACAGTTCAATAAACATGGCGTAGTCCTCTGGTCGATTTGGCTTTGATTCCTGGCAGATTCAGGCAGTCGCGTGCCGGGCCCGGGCCGGAGCGCGCGGATGAATCAAGGGGTATTCCGGTGCTCTTCGTCGTGATCCGGTTCCGGATTGTCCAGCGGGCTCGGCGTTTGCCACAGGTTGTAGACAAAGATGGCAAAACCGATCACGACACCCCCGCAGATGAGGGCCGGTATCGGGCCGATCAGATCCGGCAGGAAAAACACGAGAATCAGCAGAGCCGCCAGGATATAGAACATTGCCGGGGAATAAAGAAGCTTCTTCACGGTGTACACCTCTCGACTGGTAACGAGATCGGGGCATGCCACACCGGATAAGCACCGGGGGCTCTCCCTGATATCCTTTGGTGCTGTTAAGGTTGCCTTCAGTATTATAACCTGATTTTGCTGATTTTACATAATAAATTGACTTACTTGTCGAAGTTGGCCTACAATAATAGGTTGATACGGTTGGGCTCTCTGATAATTGCTATCGATATTGGCCGGAACGGGGCAGACAGGGGTACAGGGTGGCGGATCATCTTAAGCAGGAGCTTTCGAGGCGGGCGGCGTTTCGCTTCAAGTGCAGCAAGGAACCGGTGTTTTACAGAACGTCCTACGAAGAGGGTGAAGGGCTTCTATCCAATATTTCCACGGAAGGGTGTGCGGTGGAGTGGGCCACGAATCCCCCGGAGCTGCATGAGAAGATACTGCTCTCTGTCGAACTCGAAGGTGAAGACACGGTCATTGAAGCTCAGGCGCACGTGGTGCGGGTTGAAGATAATGATTTTGCGGCAAAATTTACGGTTGTCGAACCGGAAACGCAGAAGCTGATAAGGAAATATTTCGCGGGGAAATTACGGGGCCGATGACGGGGCCGCCGCGATCGGAAAGCGCGCGTGGATCAATTTATCGCCAGACAGCCCATACTGAATGTTCATAAGCGGCTCTACGCTTATGAACTGCTCTATCGCGGAGCCGAGCCGTACACGCTCGAAAATGTCAGCGGCAATCGGGCAACCGCGAGCCTGCTGTCGTCGACCTTTCTGACCAGGGGCATCGATGAAATCTCCGGCATGCGCCCCTGCTTCATCAATTTCACCCAGGACCTGCTCGAGAGAAATCTCCCGGCTGCATTTCCAAAAAATCAGATCGTCATTGAAATCCTGGAAAATGTCGAGCCGACCGACAAGCTGATCAACGTTTGCAGGAAGCTGCATGATGACGGGTACCGGATCGCGCTCGACGATTTCGTCTATAACCGAAAATTTGAACCGCTGATCGAACTATGCGATATCATCAAGATCGATGTGCGGCTGACGCCGCTCGATACGATCACCAGAACCTTGAATCGGCTGCAGAATCACAAAGTCAGGCTGCTCGCCGAAAAAGTGGAAACGAATCGGGAGTTCGAGATGGCCAACCGTCTCGGCTTCAGTTATTTCCAGGGGTATTTTTTCAGTAAGCCGGAAAAGATCGAAATCAGGGAGCTGTCCTCGACGAAAGTGAACCTGCTCAGGCTGCTGGCGGAGGTAACCCGGAAAGAAACGACATTGGAGAAGCTCCAGGAGATCATTTCAGTGGACATCGCCATCAGCTACAAGCTGATGCGTTTTCTCAATTCGGCATATTTCTATCGGCTGCAGGAAGTAAAGACGGTGAAACACGCGATCGCGTATCTCGGTGAGAAGGAGCTGCGCCGATTCGTCCTGCTCGTGGTGGTATCCGAGCTCGCGTCGGAACAACCCGGGGAACTGACCCGGCTGGCGCTGGTTCGGGCAAAATTCTGTGAACTGCTCGCCGAGTCCAGCCCATACCGGGCGCGGGCGGACGAACTGTTCATCATGGGGCTGTTCTCGCTGCTCGATGCGATGCTCGGATCACCGATGGAGCGCATCCTGGACCGGTTGCCGATCGGGCAAACCGTCAAAGAAGCGCTGGGGCAGAAATCAGGGGTGATGGGTATGTTCCTGCGGGTGGCGGTCGCTTTCGAGCGTAATCAGCAGAAAAAGATCGTGTCGTTGCTGCGCGAACTGAAGGTCAATACCAAGAATATCGGCAAGGCGTATATGACTGCCGTACGCTATGCGAACGGGTTGTTGTGAAGCGGGCGATTCCGGCAGAAGGAGTCACGCTGGGAAGCAAGAGCAAAACCAAAAACGAAAGCCCGATGACCGGTGATGTCATCGGGCTTCTCTCGTTATTGAACAAAAAGACGATTATTCGCTCAAAATCGACGCAATGGCCAGGAAAAGATCCGAGTCGCGCAGAACGCCGACCAGTTCCTCTCTTTCATATACCGGCATGACGGTAACTTTTCGCCGATAGATTGTTTTCAGCGCGTCGATCAGGCGGTCATTGGTCTGGACTCCCGTACCGTGTACTTTGAGCATCATGTCCTTGACTTTCGTCTCTGAAAATTTGTGAACACGTTCGACGAATCCGGCCTGGGATTCATCGAGGTCCGCCGCACCTTCTTCAGCAAAAGCAATGGAAACGCCGATGGCCGCAATTTTTTCACCGATCCCGCCGGCAAGTTCGGGGATGAGGGTTTTCAGGATGGAACGAAAATCGATGATGCCGACCAGCTTACCTTTATCGTCAAGTACGAGGCTGGTGCGATGGCCCGCTTCTGTACATTCTCCGGTTTCGACTTCACAATAGATTTTGCGCATTTCCAGAACGGCATCTTTCAGAAGCATGTCCGGGCCCGTCGTCGCATAGTCGGACAGGGGGACCATGATGTCTTGTACTTTTCTCCTCAGCGGCATAGTGTCACCTTTTCCTTCGATTAAGCTGCTTTTCTTCTCTCAACCTCTTGTAATAAATAAAAATAAGGGCACGTCACATGTTGTCAAGAAAGGGTGTTCCGAGGGGCCCAGAGCGTCCCTGCATCGGTTCTCTCCACCTGCTCTCGACAATAAAAATCCAGAAGATTTTATCCGAAATCAGCGTATCGGGCAATTTATTTTCATTAGTTGTCACAAAAAAATGAATGAGCCCTCATTTTTTACTGGCTGGCTGCTGGTCTTTTAAGCTGTTGTATTTACGTCTTAATATCGTATAATCAGGGGGTGTTTTGATCATGCGGGTGGTCGATAAAAGCTTGACACTATTGTCAGTTTTTAATATTTTCATTTCATTTTTAGCGTGGGTGATTGTGTACGTAGGCCAACCGGTTTCCGGTTGGAAAAATAGATTACAACTATTGTTGAGGAGAGCATGATGATTCACAAACGAAAAATGACGGCCTGCGTGGCGGCTGTCGCGGTTCTCGCGCTGTGTACCGGTGTTGCGTTTGCAAGCGGGGCGGCGGTGAAGCGGTTACTGGAATGCCGCAGGACGGCAGCCCGTGGTGGTATTGGCCGGTGATTCTGCTGGTTGCAACCTTTATCATGGGGATCATCGCCGTACTCGGCGGTGTCGGCGGCGGTGTCCTGTTCGTGCCGATTATCAGCGGTTTTTTTCCGTTTCATCTCGATTTTGTAAGAGGGGCCGGTCTGCTGGTTGCCCTCGCCGGGGCGCTGGCGGCGGGTCCGGGGCTGCTCCGTTCGGGCCTGGCCAGTCTGAGGTTGGCGATTCCGGTCGCGTTGATTGCATCGAGCTGTGCAATCGTTGGGGCCATGGTTGGCCTGGCCTTGCCGACCAATATCGTCCAGCTCTGTCTCGGCGGTACGATTCTCGGTATCTGCGTGCTGATGCTCACCGCCAAAAAATCGACACTGCCGGATGTTCCGGAATCGGACAAACTCAGCTCCATCCTGAAAATTTACGGTGTATACCGCGAAGAAAGTACCGGTGAAACGATCAACTGGAAAGTTCATCGTACACCGCTGGGATTATGCCTGTTCGTCATTATCGGAATCATGGCGGGTATGTTCGGACTCGGTGCCGGCTGGGCGAATGTCCCGGTCCTCAACCTGCTCATGGGCGCACCGCTGAAGATCAGTGTGGCAACGTCGAAATTCCTGCTCTCCATCACCGATACATCGGCTGCGTGGATCTACATGAACCAGGGCTGCGTCATTCCGATGATGGTTGTGCCATCGCTGGTCGGCATCATGCTCGGTTCGTTTGTGGGCGTACGGATTTTGAAGGTGGTCAAGCCGACATTTATACGCTGGATGGTAATCGGTATCCTTGCATTTGCCGGTATCAAGGCATTTACCAAAGGATTGGGCATCGGTTGAGCCTCCCTCGAACGCTAAGACTTAAGGAGATACATTATGAGCCAGGATCAAAAAATCGGCCCAAGCCCGGAACAGGTGCTGTATGCAAATATCCTCAACAAGGGCATGCTCATCGGCCTGGGCGTGCTGCTGATCACCTTTGCGCTGTATGTGTTCGGCATCATTGCCCCGTATGTTCCCCTCGATCAGCTGTCGAACTACTGGGGCCACTCGGTAACTGAATACCTGCACGAACTGGACATACCAACCGGCTGGGCATGGCTGGGAATGCTCGGGTACAGTGACTTTCTCAATTTTATCGGCATCGCCTTTTTGGCAGGCGTATCGATCATCTGTTACATGGCGATCGTTCCGACACTGCTGAAAAACGGGGACACGATATACGCCGTACTCGCGATTCTTGAAGTAATCGTACTGACGGCGGCTGCGTCCGGCATTTTTGGAAGCGGCGGACATTGAGTTTTTTCATCGCAAGGGTCCGTTGCTGAAAACGGACCCTTGCGTTTCCCGTTCTTCCCTCCCGCATCGTTTTTCGGTTTTTCAGATTTAGCCCTTGTTTTCTCCCCACCATAGCTGCCTTATACCCGATGGGTAGCTGTCATGGGGGGATTTTGCCGCCCGCAGGGCAGTTCGTAAATATTTATTTGCAATAATCCGGAAATATGTTTAAATAATATGTTTCTAATGATTGGCTAATTGGAAACAAATCCAACTAATTTTTTATAACGACCCGGTCACCACCCGACGGGTTGATTGGCTGGTCTGCTACGGCAGTACGCGGAGGGGTTACAGTGATCTGTAGCTCCTTTCTTTTATTTAGAAGACACAGAGGTTTGTTTGGTACCGGCCGACGCGCGGTCCGGTCTGCAGGTTAACGTCAGAGGATAGAGTCATGACAACAGATTTATCGAATGTTCGAAATATCGGCATCAGTGCCCATATCGATTCGGGGAAAACAACCCTGACAGAAAGAATCCTGTTTTACACCAATCGTATTCACGCGATTCACGAAGTTCGCGGGAAGGACGGTGTCGGTGCGAAAATGGATTCGATGGAACTGGAAAAAGAACGCGGTATCACGATTCAGTCCGCGGCCACATACGCATCCTGGAAAGGCAACGACATCAATATCATCGATACTCCCGGTCACGTCGATTTCACCATCGAAGTCGAGCGTGCACTGCGTGTTCTCGATGGGGCGATTCTCGTTCTCTGCTCGGTCGGCGGTGTGCAGTCCCAGTCCATTACCGTCAGCCGGCAGATGGCCCGGTACAAGGTTCCGCGTATCGCCTTTATCAACAAGTGCGACCGTACCGGAGCGAACCCGCAGCGCGTCACTGATCAGCTGCGGGAGAAGCTCGACCTGAACGCGCACATGATGCAGATGCCGATCGGTCTCGAGAACGATTTCGACGGTATCGTCGACCTGGTCACGATGAAGGCGATCTATTTCGACGGTGACAGCGGCGAAGCCCTCCGTGAAGAGGAGATTCCCGCCGACATGGCCGCGGAGGCCGCCGAGCGCCGGGAAGCCCTGCTCGAAGAGATCTCGATGTTTTCCGAGGAACTGATGGAAGCGGTGCTCGAGGGCGGCGATATCGATCCTGCCCTGATCTACGACGCCGTGCGCGCAGGAACGCTGTCGCTTGAATTTACCCCGGTATTTGTCGGCTCGGCCTACAAGAACAAGGGGATCCAGCCGCTGCTCGATGCGGTATCCGCATACCTTCCGTGCCCGACCGATGTCGTCAACCATGCCCTTGACCTGGAAAATGACGAGAAGGAGTTCGAGGTAACGAACGATGCCGACGACACGCTGATCATGCTGGCCTTCAAACTCGAAGATGGCCGCTACGGGCAGCTCACCTATATCAGGACCTACCAGGGCGTGCTGAAAAAAGGCGATACGGTTTACAACAGCCGCACCGGCAAGAAGGTGAAGATCGGGCGTCTGGTGCGAATGCACGCCGATGAAATGGAAGAGATCGAATCATGCGGTCCCGGCGACATCGTCGCGCTGTTCGGGGTCGACTGTGCGTCCGGCGACACGTTCTGCGCTGACGGCATCTCCGCATCGATGAGTTCGATGCATATTCCAGAGCCGGTTATTTCGCTGGCGATTATCCCGGTCGACAACAAGGCCCAGACCAATATGTCCAAGGCTCTGAACCGTTTCACCAAGGAAGACCCGACATTCAGGACCTACGTCGATCATGAAACCGGTGAGACGATTGTTTCGGGCATGGGCGAACTGCATCTGGAAGTATACATCGAGCGTATGAAGCGTGAATACAATGCGGCGGTTGAAGCCGGGGCGCCCCAGGTTGCGTACCGCGAGACGATCACAGCGCAGGCGCCGTTTGATTACACCCACAAGAAGCAGACCGGTGGTTCCGGTCAGTACGGCCGCGTTGCCGGCTATCTGGAGCCGATGGAAGAAGGCGAATACGAATTTGTCGATCAGATTGTCGGCGGCGTTATCCCGCGTGAATTCATCCCGTCCTGTGACAAAGGTTTCCAGAAGAGCATGGCCAAAGGGTCGCTCTGCGGCGCCGCGATTACCGGTGTGCGCGCAGTCATCAATGACGGTAACTCCCATTCGGTCGACTCGTCCGACGTGGCGTTCCAGCTCGCCGCCCAGGGCGCGTTCAGGGGAGCATACATGAAAGCCCAGCCGGTTATCATGGAACCGATCATGAAAGTTGCCGTTGAAGGGCCGTCGGAATTCCAGGGCGCCGTCATGGGCAGCCTGAACCAGCGCCGCGGTATGATCATCGGTACGATGGAAGAGGGCAACTACACGGTCGTCGAAGCGGAAGTACCGCTGTCCGAGATGTTCGGCTATTCGACCACGCTGCGCTCCCTGACCCAGGGCAAGGCCGAATTCACGATGGAATTTGCCACCTTCAAGCAGGTTCCGAAGAGCGTCAGCGAAGAACTGGTCAAGAAATACCTGGAAGAAAAGAAAGGCGAATAAATATTTGAGGAGTTTACCGGTATGGCAAAAGAAGATTTGATCTCAGCAAACCCGCTGCGGGTGCTGGGACTTGATAACAAGGCAGAGGAAGGGACCCAGAGCCTCGGACTGGTAATGGCCCGTGCGGGTCTGGGCAAGACCGCGATTTTGGTACAGATAGCTCTCGACTCGATGCTGCGCGGCAACCGGGTACTGCATGTGGCGATCGGCGAGACGATCGACAAGACCCGGGAACGGTACGACGACATTCTTTCCAAGATGGTTGACGAACTGTCCGATGAGGAAGCGACCGATATTTCCAGGAGGCGTATGATCATGACCTTCAAGGAACAGGTGTTCAGCCGCGGCATGCTCGAAGAACGTCTCAAAGACCTGATCGAGCAGGATGTATTCAAGCCGGATTGTCTGGTCATCGACGGGTATGATTTCGACGGCAACGGCCGTAAGCACATGGAAGAGCTGAAGGAACTGATGGCCGAGCTCGGCATAGCCGTCATCTGGTTCTCGGCGGTCAGCCATCGTGAGGACCCCCGGACCAGTGCCGACGGTGTCCCGGCCCCGTGTCACACCATCGACGATCTGTTCGAAGTGGTCCTGCTGATCAACCCGCAGGACAATGTCATGAAGCTCGATATCCTGCGTTGCGCCTATTGCGAAGTGGAACCCGGAACGACACTGCTGCTCGATCCGTCCACGATGCTGATTAAAAAATCGTAACGGACCGAGCCGAACCGCCCGCAAAGGCGGAGGTTTTAACGAAAGCGGGCCTGCTTGTAAAAGTAGTGCCCGCTTTTTTACTTTCAGGAGATGAAATGCGCTTTCGTCCATGCATCGATCTGCACCAGGGGCAGGTCAAACAGATTGTCGGTTCCTCACTCCATGATGACAATCCCGATGCACTCACCACAAACTATGTCGCCGACAAACCGCCCGCCTGGTTTGCCGGGCTTTATAAAAAAGACAACCTGAGCGGCGGCCATATCATCATGCTCGGCCCGGGAAATGAAGCTGCAGCGGCGGAGGCACTCGCTGCGTGGCCCGGCGGAATGCAGATAGGCGGCGGCATCAATATCGACAATGCCGCGCGATGGCTCGACCGCGGCGCCTCGCATGTGATCGTCACGTCCTGGGTATTCAAGGATGGGGGCATCGACCGTTCACGCCTCGAGCAACTGGTCCGCAGAATCGGGCGTGATCGCCTGGTGCTCGACCTGAGCTGCCGGCGCAGAGGCGACGACTACCTGATTGTCACCGACCGCTGGCAGAAGTTCACCGATGTCATCGTGAATGAGGAAACACTCGCTGACCTGAGCAAATACTGCGCCGAGTTCCTGATTCATGCTGCCGACGTGGAGGGCAAGTGCGCAGGCGTCGAACTGGACCTGGTGAAAAAGCTGGGAGCCGTTGACACGATTCCGATCACGTACGCCGGCGGTGTGCGGGATCTCGCAGACCTCGAAACGATCAAACAGGCAGGCCGGAACCGCCTGGACGCAACGATAGGCAGCAGCCTCGATATTTTCGGCGGAACGCTGATCACATATGAAGAGGCGGTGGCGTTTCATAATGCCAACCGGTGAATGTTTCAGCCTGTCATGAAATCAATGAACGATAAAAAATCCGCCGACAACCCCGAATCACAATTAGCCGAAATCAGAATCCAGGTCCCCGAAGATCTTGCAAGAGCATGGCAGCGCTGTTCATGGGTGCTCGTGGAAGAAACAGGGAAGTCACGGCTTCAGAGTATGGAAGAGATGGTGCGGGATTTTCTTGTTAAGCATGGCTGTTGAGCTTTTATCTTTCTTGGGTTCAGCAGATTTCCGGGAAGGCGGTGGCGGCATATTTTAAACTGCTTCTCTCCGGCCTTTTCGTCGTATCAGCTCCACTGCAACCGTAAAAGGCCTTCGGCCTTCGACTACATTGCAAATCGTTCCGCTGATACGCCGGGCCTCCGCGATGCAGCCAAAACCAGGCAAACCCGCTTTCAACCCCATAATTCCGCTGGTACCAGCGACCTGCTTCAAATTCAACCTCCCAAAAAAGCATTCATCAATTCCAGTTATCCTTGACACAAGAATATTAGAAATGGTACGTAATGTG
>Ga0180436_10000560_pt1 | contig 38178 bp, 38 predicted proteins | sample SS_ome_2_FD_132434 | JGI IMG/M metagenome (GOLD analysis project Ga0180436, IMG submission 132434) | Hypersaline lake sediment archaeal communities from the Salton Sea, California, USA - SS_3_S_2 metaG | ecosystem: Environmental > Aquatic > Non-marine Saline and Alkaline > Hypersaline >... | reverse complement strand
TGGTATAGGACGGGCAATATGGGGAATCGAAGACGGGGGCAGGCATGAGTCGAATCGCGGATACGTTCAGAGAACTGCGGCACAAGGGGCGGACGGCACTCATCCCCTATCTGACGATGGGGTTCCCGGAAACGGACAGCGCGTTGAGCCTTGTACCGGCGCTAGCGGCGAGCGGAGCCGACCTGATCGAGTTGGGGCTGCCCTTTAGTGACCCGCTGGCGGATGGCCCCACGATCCAGGCAGCGTCCCAGCGCGCGCTGGAAAATGGTATGACGCTGGCGCTGTGCCTGACGCAGGCAACGGCGCTTCGTGAACTGGGCGTGACCACGCCCTTCATCACGATGGGCTACTACAACCCCATCTACCAGTATGGCCTCGAGCGGTACGCGGCAGAGGCGGTCGCGGCCGGGATCCACGGCGTCATCATCCCCGATCTGCCACCGGAGGAGGCCGGGGCCACGATGTGCGCCTTCGAGACGGCCGGCCTGGACCTGATCTTCCTCCTGGCGCCAACATCGGACGCCGCGCGCGTCCGGCTGGTGACAGACCGTTCGCGGGGCTTCGTCTACCTCGTCTCGCTGGTGGGCACGACCGGAGCGCGCGGCAGCGTCGCCGGCGATCTGCCGGCCTTCGTCGAGCGGGTGCGCGCCGTGACCGACAAGCCACTGGCCGTGGGATTCGGGATCAGCACACCGGATCAGGCCGCACGGGTGGCAGCGATGGCCGATGGGGTCATCGTGGGCAGCGCCCTGATCAGGGCCATCGGTGACTCGAAGGCTCCTGCGCGGGCCGCGCGGGAGTTTATGGAAGCCCTTCGCACAGGGATAGATGGCGCATAGACGGGAGCCTCGCCATCCTGGCGGCGTTCGCAGATCCATGGTAGCCTCGCGATATCGTGGAGTCATCATCCGCCGCCTTCCGGACGCACCAGTTCGCGAGGCGACCACCTCATACGAAGCGACACTCACAGAAGGCTACACATGGAGGTAGACGATGAAAGCCCTAGTAATCTACACCAGCCCGAATCTAGATGGATTGACCGCGGCGTGCGCGGCAGCGGCGGCGGAAGGGGCAGGCGCGGCCGAAGCCGAAGTCGAGGTGATCAGGCTCAATGACCTCGATGTCGGCAACTGCGAGGCGTGCGGCAACGGCTGGGGCACCTGCAGCGGGAGCCACCGCTGCCAGGTCACCGACGATTTCCAGGGACTGCACGCGAAGGTATGCACCGCCGATGCCCTGATCCTGATCACTCCGGTCTATTGGGGCGAGATGAGCGAGTCGGCGAAGGCGTTCACAGATCGCCTCCGGCGGTGCGAGGCGACCCGCGGGGAAGGAAGCTGCCTGAACAAGAAGCCCTTCATCGCCGTCGCTGCTGCTGGCGGGACCGGCAACGGCACGGTCACGTGCCTGGGCAGCATGGAGCGCTGGGGGAAGCACGTCCGCGCGAAGGTCTGGGACCTGATCCCGGTTAACCGGTGGAGCCGGTCCTACAAGTTGGCCACCATCCGCGCTGCGGCACAGGGGATGATCGACGCCAACACACAGAAGGTGACTTACTAGCTGTAGCCGTGATAAGGATTGAACATCTCGCCCACGCTGCGTCCATCGTGGACGCGCTGGATCACGCCTGCCAACAGCAGTGATACCGAGATCACGGTCATGTTCGGGCGCAGCTTCTCGGGGGGAATCGGCACTGAGTTGGTCGTGACGATCTCTTTGATGGGAAGCTCGCCAAGCCTGTCCACGGCATCCGCCGACAGGACGGGGTGGACAAAGCAGGTATAGAGATCACGAATCCCGGCGTTGAGCAGTGCGCGCGCGCAGTCACATATGGTGCCGGCGGTGTCGACCTCGTCATCCACGATGATGGCATCGCGCCCTTCGACCTCGCCGATCACGGTGAGCACCTCTGTGTGAGCGCCAACGCGACGCTTCTCCACAAAGGCCACGGGCAGGTCCAGCTCGGTGGCAAACGCGCGTGCCTTCTTCGCGAAGCCCAGGTCCGCGGCCACGACCACAGCATTCTGCAGGTCCTTCTGACGCATATGATCGGCCAGCAGCGGGAAGGCCGTCAGAACATCACCGGGGATGCTGAAAAAGCCCTGAATCTGACCCGCGTGTAGATCGAGCGTGACATAGCGGTCGGCGCCGGCGATCTGGATCATGTCGGCCACCAGCCGTGCCGTGATGGGGATCCGCGGCTGATCCTTCTTGTCAGAGCGCGCGTAGCCCAGGTAGGGAATCACGGCGGTCACGCGACCGGCGGACGCACGCTTGAGCGTGTCGATGAAGATCAGCAGCTCCATCAGATTGTCGTTGACCGGCGCCGAGGTCGTCTGGACGATGAACGTGTCCTGGCCCCTCACACTGTCGCCCAGGCGTACGAAGAGATTGGTGTTATCAAACATGATCACCTCACGATCACACAGATCGACGTTGAGGTTCTCAGCAATCTGATCGGATAGCGCCGGAGAGCCTGTGCCACCGTACAGTCTGATCTCGCCATAGCACGTCACGTATGCCATCTAGCCCCCCTCGTATTCCCGGTCCAGGACACTCATGACCAGCACATCGCGGAAGGCGCCATCGACCCAGGCTGCGTCCCGCAATCTTCCCTCGTGTTGGAAACCGCACTTCTCGTAGCTGCGGATGGCGCGGGCGTTGTCGGCGATCACCCTCAGATGGACCCGGTGAAGCTGGTACCACCGGAAGGCGACAGACAGGATCGTGCACATTGCGTCACTACCGTAGCCGTGGCCCCACTGTGCCGATTCGCCGATTATGATACCGACCTCAGCGTCTCGATCACGCCAGTTGATCGCGTCCAACGAGACCATACCGATGGGAACATGGCCATCATGCGTCTCGATGACAAAGTGCAATGTCGAAGGCGTGGGGCCCGACATGGCGTCGAGGAGACGCTCGAACCAACGTTCTTCCAGTGCCTCTGAGATGTACCGGACCGTGATGTAGGGACGCTGAGCGGGGTTGCTCAACCAGGAGACGAACTGCTTGAGATCAGAGCGTTCTGGGGGCCGCAGGCGGACGCGTTCGCCGTCATAGAACATACACCCCTCCTTCACTCAGAGTGTAGATTAGGACGAGGACAGATTCACGACTAGACTCTCCACCAATTCCTGTGCCGCCGACGCGGGGTCTCGCTCGCGCCGGATCACCGAGCCAAGCGCGTCATCCAATGCGGCGGGATCGACATGGTCGTCCATCAGCCCGCGCAGGTACCGCTGCAGCCAGCTCTCCAGCTCGGCGCCTGCGTGTCGGCGGCGCAACGCCTGCCATCCATCGCCGGCGCGGAGATACTCACGATGGTCCTGGATCGCGTCCACCAACGCTGTTACCCCATCCCCATCGAGGGCACTGGTCTGCAGGATCGGCACGGGCCAATGATCCTCGCCGTGCGCATCTCCCTGCTCGACCCTGCGGTGGTGTCCCGTCGTCCGTCCACCACGACCGTGAGCGGCCAAGAGCGCGTGTACCGTTTGCTGGGCCTCGGGCCGATCCGCCTTGTTGACGACGATGATATCGGCGACCTCCATCAGCCCCGCCTTGAGAACCTGGATCTCATCGCCCATACCGGGCGCCTCGACGAGGACCGTCGTGTGGGAAATCTGAGCCACATCGACCTGCGCCTGACCGGCGCCCACGGTCTCCACCAGGACCACGGGCACGCCCAACGCGTCAAAGATCGTCACGACATCGCGCGTCGCCGCTGCCACACCACCGGGGTGGCCGCGAGACGCCATGCTGCGTATGAAGACCCCCGAATCCTCCACCAGGTCGCGCATCCGCAGGCGATCACCCAACAACGCACCCCCGGAGAAGGGACTGCTGGGATCCACGGCGACCACGGCCAGGGTCTCGCCGCGCCTGCGCACCTCACGTGCTACGCGATTCACCAGCGTGCTCTTGCCGGCACCGGTTGATCCGGTGAAGCCGATGACGTGGGCGTGTCCGGCAAGGGGAAAGAGCCGGGCCAGCGCGGCGCGTCCCTCCGGACCGCCGTTCTCCACCAAAGAGAGCAAGCGGGTCAGAGCCCGCCGATCCCCCTCGACGGCTCGGTCAGCCAGGGTCACGCCGCTCTGGGAACGGGATCGTCGCGCCACGACTAGGTCTCTCCGACAGGGGCGCCGGCCGGCCGCAGCGCGACTACGCGTCGCCCTCGTCCACGGCAGCGGAGACGAAGGCAGCGATGGTTTTCATCTCAGTGCCGGGACCAAAGACCTGCCTGACCCCCATCTCCAACAGCTCGGGGATGTCATCCTGTGGCACAATACCGCCCAGAAAGATCGGCACATCGTCCATCCCTCGGGCCGCCAGCGCCTCGATGATCCGAGGGACCAGCGCCATATGGGCCCCGGAAAGGATCGACAGGCCCACTACGTCGACATCCTCCTGTAGGGCGGCCTCGGCGACCATCGTCGGAGTCTGGCGCAAGCCGGTGTAGATGACCTCCATGCCGGCATCGCGCAACGCGCGGGCGACGACCTTTGCCCCACGGTCGTGCCCGTCCAGACCGGGCTTGGCGATCAGGACACGAATCTTGTCTGCGGTAGGTTGGATCAAACGGTTCCCTCCCTGGCTCAACAGGACACAGCCGGCACCATCCCGATACTTGTGTGTGCCTGAGAGTGTTGCCCTCACAGCCTAGCGCAGCAGGTCACGCAGGCTCTCGATGAGGTTCAGTTGGTGGGGTGAGGGTCAGCGCTTGGCTACAACCTAGCGCTGCAGTTGACACAGAAGTCCGCCTGGGGCTCGTTCATGAATCCACACCGGCCACAGACGATCGGTTGTGCCTCCGCGAGCGGCGCGCGGCAGGACTTGCAGTTCTGGGCGCCGATATCATTGGGCGTTCCGCAATAGGGGCAGATGACGTTAGCCAGGATACCAGCAGCCCCACGGCCGCTGCCCTGAGTCTGGCAGTACTCGTCCACAGCCTTCCAGACCTCGGACCGCATGCCCAGCCAGCGGACGTTCCGGGCGATGTCATCGATCTCGCCCAGGAGTCGTACGGGGTTCAGCCACGTCTGGAGACCCGTCTTCGCCATGTCGGCGGCGACGCTGAGCACCTTCTGCTCGCTGACGGAGACAGTGATGCCGGTCTTGGTGGGGGAGATATGGACGGTTACGGCGGTGGTGGGATCTCCATATTCGCGCTGTCGATTCTGGATTTGCACGACGGCACGACCAGCCTGACCTTTCATGTAGTGGGCTCTCGTTTCGCCCTCATTGAAGCGCAGCACGAGCGCCTGAGCCAGATCGCTGGGGTCGATCTCGCCATGATAGGCGCGTTGCTCAACTGATTCTGCCATCAGGGTACCTAGCCCAGCTGCACAAAGTCCTCTGCGGGCAGGACAAAGACGGTCGCCTTGTGCTCATCCGGGTTGTCGGGCGTGCGACACGCAGCCTGGATCGTGGCGAAAAGAACCTCCAACTGCTCCTCGTCAACGCCGATCAAGAGAGTGACGTTGCCCCGACGAAGGAAGCCGCCTGTGCTGGCGATGCGCGTCATGCGAAAGTCGTTCTCCACAAGGGCATCCGACACATCCATGGCATCCGAATCTCTGACGATAGCGACGACTAATTTCATATCCGCACTCCTCACAGTTGGACAAAGCGCTCGACAGGCAGGACAAAGACGGTGGCGCCACCCACCCGCGCCTCGATCATCATCGGGTATCCAGGCGAGAGCGACAGCTCAACACCCATCGGCACGTAGCGCGTGCGGCTCGGACACTTCTCGCGAATCAGCGCGAACAAGTTCGGAAGGCGGGCCTCCGATGTCCCCACGACCAGCGTCACCATTGCCTCGTGCAGGAACCCGCCGACAGCATCGAGCGTGGTGACGGGGAATTGGTCGCGGTTGAGGGCCTTGATGAGATCTTTCGACTGGCTGCCATCAATGATGGTGATAGCCATACGATTGATGCGCTCTTCGGGCATCGGTTCCCCCCATTCGGGTTGCAGGTGTATCTAGCATTGATTATAATGCCTTTGATTCGATTGTAAAAGACTCGGGGGGCTATGGCATACGAGGAACCGGAACACGAGGCGGACGCCCACTACGTGCAGCCCGGAGACCTCGTGCTCCTGGTGGGCAAGGACCGCAAGACCGCCATCGTTCGTATGCGTCCGGGCCAAGAATACCAGAGCCACTACGGCGTCCTACTCATGGCCGACGTCATCGGCAGGCGCTGGGGAGAGTCCGTCGTCACCCACTTGGGGCACAGCTATATGATCCTTCCGCCCTCCCCCGACGACCTCATCCGCAACATCCGTCGCGCGACGCAGATCATCTACCCCAAAGAGATCGGTCGCATGATGATGAAGATGGACCTCAGGCCCGGCGTGCGCGTGATCGAGGCGGGCACAGGCAGCGGCGGACTCACGCTGGCACTGTCACGCATCGTACGCCCCGAGGGCCGAATCTTCTCCTACGAGGCACGCCCCGAAATCCAGGCCATCGCCCGCCGGAACCTCGAACGACTTGGGCTCGACGACTGCGTCACCTTCAAGGTGCGCAACATCGAGGAGGGGTTCGACGAGCAAGCGGTGGACGTCCTTATCCTAGACGTCCGGGAGCCCTGGCTCTACCTCGATCAGGTTCACGACGCGCTGCGCGGCGGCGGCTTCTTCTGCAGCCTCCTGCCGACCGTCAACCAGGTCGGGCTGTTACTACGCCACCTGGAGATGAAATCCTTCGGCTTCGCCGAGGTCGAGGAGCTCTTCCTGCGACCCTATAAGGCCGTACCCGCTCGCCTCCGGCCCGTGGATCGTATGGTAGCACACACCGGCTTCCTGGTCTTCGCCCGTGCGCTACTGCCGGCGGAGGGCGAACCGGAGCCCACCGATGTTTCCCAGGACTTGGAAGGAGCTGTGACCCCGTGAGCAAGCGACCCAACATCATCTTCCTGATGCCCGACCAGTTGCGACACGACTTCCTGGGCTGTTACGGTGCCGACTTCCTCAGCACACCCAACATAGACCGCCTGGCGCAGGAGGGAACGCTCTACGAGACCTGTTACTCCGAGCACCCGGTCTGCGTGCCCGCCCGCGTCTCGCTGATGACGGGGATGCACGGGTTCAGAACCGGCGTGCTGGACAACGGGCAGTTCCTGAGACCCGACTACCGTGAGATGGGACTGGCGACGTGGCCCGAGCTGCTCAACGACCACGGCTACTACACAGCAGCCATCGGCAAGATGCACTTCTACCCCTGGGATGCCCGGATGGGCTTCCAGTACCGGTCCATCACCGAGGACAAGCGGTGGATCCATATCCGCGACGACTACTTCCAGCACCTTCGTGAGGCCGGCTACCGCAAGTACCACGGGAATGAGCACGACGGCTACTTCGAGCACAAAGGGGCTGTGATCAACATCCTGCCCTGGGAGCACACCATCGATCACTTCGTCGGGCAAGAGGCGTGCCGGTTTATCGATGACTACGGCGCCGACGGTCCGTTCGCGATGATGGTCGGCTTCCCCGGCCCGCACTGCCCCTACGACCCCACGGAGAGATTCCTGGAGTCCATCGATCCCGAAGCGATGCCGCCGGCAGTGCCGCCCACGGAGGATGCCGAGCCGCTACGGCTGCACAGTGTCGAAGGCAACAAGCGTCCGTGGAACGGCGTGGACTACGGGGAGTTCACCCCCGAGCAGATCAAGCGGGTGCGCGCCTACTACGCCGCCGAGGTCCAGCAGATCGACTACGAGGTAGGGCAGATTCTGGAGACGCTGGAACGCAAGGGGCTGATGGAGAATACGGTCATCCTCTTCTCGGCGGACCACGGCGACTATCTCGGCGACCACGGCTTGATCGGGAAGGGCACGTTCTTCGAGACCAGCGTGCACGTACCGATGATCGTGCGCGTGCCCGACGGCGTGGAGCGCGTCAGCCCCGTACTGGTGACGCTGAATGATGTAATGGCGACGATCCTCGCCTATGCCGGTTGCCCGGCACCGGACTATGTCAACTCAGCCCCACTGCCCGGGCTGGGCTTCGAGGGAGAAGCCGATCATGACGTCGTAGTCGGCGCCTGCGGCCCCGGCTGGTGGATCGACGACGGGCGCTGGCGTTTCTCGCGCTACAACACCGGCGACACCTATCTGTACGATCGCGACGCCGACCCCGATGAGCAGGTCAACCTGACCGACGCCCCAGAGGCCAAGGAGGTGCGCAAGCGCTTGGAGGCACGACTGACAAACACCGTGATGGCCTTCACCACCGAGGCCCACTTCGACCATCGCGTCTATATGGCCGACCTCTCGCAGCGCCCAGCCTTTGGTCGCGAGGGATGGCAGCGCCCCTTCCCGCGGAGGGTCGATGATCCACAGGCGCGGAGACAGTAATCCACAGATTACGCAGATTGCACAGGTTTTCCGGAAGGACTGTGAGTGCCAGCTTGAACCGTCGGTACTCAAGTGACTTGGTGCCGAAGTTGAGAAGAAGCCCAGCTACTGAACTACCTGAAGGCGGCAGCCATAGATGCTGGGCTTCTTCTGTGCCACCCATGTTCGTCAGTGCCTTCAGCTCCACGAGCACGCTGCCGTAGCAGAGGAAATCGACTCTGTAGGACGTGCGCAGCACTTGGCCCTTGTACCGAATCGGCAACTCTACCTCGCGCTCGAAGGGAACCTGGCGGCACGTCAGCTCAACGGCCAGTGCCTCCTGATAGACCGCCTCCAGGAATCCACAGCCAAGCTCCCTGTGCACTTCCATCGCAGCCCCGATGATTGCATACGTTCGCGGATCACCCCTCAAACCCATACATCCTCCTCCTCAACTCATAGAAGAGGAAATCTGAGCAATCTGCGTAATCTGTGGATCATCTGACTCTGCCTCTGGCCGCAACGTGGTAAGTCTGCGCGACCTGGCCGTCGCGGACGCCGGTGATCTCGTCGAAAAGATTAACGACGGGGCAGACGTGGTTGGGGATGACGGTGACGCGCTCGCCGATCTCCGGTTTGCGGGGGCACGCACCGAAATCGACGTGGCCATGCTCCTCGGACATCCCATAGAAGCGCGCCTCAGGATATTCCAGGATCAGGCCGTTTCCCTCCAGCCCCATCAGGTCGGATGAGAAGGTCTTGCTCCCCGCGTCCAGGATGCCGCGATCTCGTGTCGGGCTACTGACCACGGTGGCGATCACGTGTAGCGCGATCTGGTCCAACGTCATCGCGCCGGAGGCAAACACGGCACGGTCGCCAAAGACATAGGTCCCGGCGCGGTACTCGGTCACCTCGGTGCGCTCGTGGGCGGTCCACATCGTCGGCGTGCCGCCGTAGCTGACGCAGTCCACAGTGATCCCCTCGGACTTGAGCAGCCCCTTCGTCGCCCTCACAAACGCGTCGCCCTCGGCGCTGTGTGGGAACGTCATAAGTCCGCCAAACCGCAATGCGGGTGATGCGGCGATAAGCCGTGCCAGCTCGGCGGCCTCCCCTGGTGTCTGGACCCCACAGCGGTGGCCTCCTGAGTCAAACTCCACCAGGATCGGCAGCTCCAGATCCGCACGTGCGGCCGCGTCTGCGTAGCCACGCACGGTGTACGCCGAATCCGCCGTGACCTTGAGCCGCACCCGTCTGGCAAGACACACCAGCTGTCCCAGCTTGGAGGCACCCACGATGTTGTACGGCAGGAAGATATCGTCGAAGCCGGCATCGGCCATGACTGCAGCCTCGCTCACCTTCTGGCAGCTGATGCCCACGGCGCCCGCGACCACCTGCCGGCGGGCGAGGGCCGGCACCTTATGCGTCTTGATGTGAGGGCGGTTAGCGATGCCGTGCTCATCCAAATAGCACTGCAGTCGCTCTATGTTGGCCTCAACGCGGTCGAGGTCAACGACAATCGCCGGGGTATCCAGGTCTGAAATCCTCATGTCCACACTCCTTCCCAGAGTTGCTGCCAGTATAGACAAGTGGCTGCGAATCTGGAAATTGGGCCTTGCATTAGAACGCAAGTTCTAGTATACTATGGATAGAGATTAGAACATACGGTCTATCACGACCCAAGTGCAGGAGGGGGAACATGGTAAGGCGAGAACCACAGTGGAGCTTGATGGATTGGTGGTCATTGGTGCTGGCGGGCGTGGTCCTGATCGCGGTGGTCGTGGCGGGCTAGCGCGCACCAGGACCGGCTCTTCACAGGCACCTGCGGGACAGAGAGGGCTCCCTGTCCCGCAGGTGCGCGTGTAGCTACTCGACGGTGACGCTCTTGGCGAGGTTGCGGGGCTGGTCGACGTCGGCACCACGACGGACAGCGATGGCGTAGGCCAGCCACTGCAGCGGGATGACGTTGAGCACCGGGGCCAGATAGGGTGACGTCGCCGGCACCTCCATCACATAGTCGGCCTTTGCGCGGGCGACGGTGTCATTCTCCTGCACGAGGCCGATGACGATGCCGCCACGCGCCTTGACCTGCTCCACCTGGCTGATCATCTTGTCGTAGACGTGATCCTGCGTTGCGATGGTCACCACCGGCATCGTCCTGTCGATGAGCGCAATAGGCCCGTGCTTCATCTCGCCGGCCGGATAGCCCTCCGCGTGGATGTAGGAAATCTCCTTTAGCTTGAGCGCTCCCTCCAGCGCGATAGGGTAGTTGATCCCGCGGCCCAGGTAGAGGAAGTGATCGCGGCGATGGAATGTCTCGACCAGCTCATCGTAGGTGTCGCCCTGCTCGGCCAGTCGCCCCACCAGATCGGGCAGCCGGGCGAGGTCATCGACGCGTTCGCGCAGCTCGGCATGCGGGAGAGCCCCCCGCAGCTCGCCGAGATAGAGCGATAGTTGGTAGAGATCCACCAGGCTCGTAGTGAAGGCCTTGGATGAGGCGACGCCGATCTCAGGGCCGGCCTGCATCAAGATGTAGCCGTCGGCGGTGCGCTGGGCCTGGCTGCCCAGCACGTTCACGATGGTCCACAGTCGAGCGCCCTGCTCTCGTCCCTCGGTCATTGCCGCCAAGGTGTCCACGGTCTCACCGGATTGGGTCATGGCCAGCACCGCGGTGTTGGGCCCGATTAGAGGGCTACGATAGCGGAACTCGGAGGCATAATCCACCTCGACCGGGACCTTGGCCAGGTTCTCCAACATGAATTTGCCCACCAGGCCGGCATGGTACGACGTGCCGCACGCCACGATCACGATCTTCTCCAGCTTCTGGGCCTCTGCCGCGCTGATAGGCAGTGTCTCCAGGTTGATCCTGCCACGGTGGAAGTCGGCCCGGCCTCGGATTGTGTCGGTGATCGCCCGCGGCTGTTCGGAAATCTCCTTCTGCATGAAGTGGCGGTAGGTACCCTTTTCGGCGGCGACCGGGTCCCAGGGGATGTTGTAGAGACGCAGGTTCACCGGCCTGTCATCGAGACTCAGAACTTCGGCGCCTTCGCGGGTGATGCGCGCCACCTGCCGGTGCTCTAGGAAGAGCACGTCGCGCGTGTGCTCCAGGATCGCGGGGATGTCCGAGGCGATGAAGGTCTCGCCGTCACCCTGACCGATGACGATGCCGCCGGCGTTTCCCAGGCGGGCCGTCACCAGGCACTCGGGGTCGTCCTTGCTGATAAAGACAAAGGCGCTTGCCCCCTTGATCAGCGGCAACGCTCGCTGCACGGCGGTCAGCAAATCCACGCCACCTGTCAGCTCGCGCTCGACCAGGTGGGCGATAACCTCAGTGTCGGTCTCCGATGTGAAGGGGATGCCCTCGGTCGAAAGCTCGGCACGCAGCGCCGCGTAGTTCTCGATGATGCCGTTGTGCACCACAGCGACGCGCCCTTCCCTGCTGACGTGAGGATGCGCGTTCGCCTCGGTCACCCCACCGTGGGTCGCCCACCGCGTATGACCCATCCCCACCTCACAGCCCAGACAGGTGGGGCCGAGCTTCTCCTCCAAGTTGCGCAGCTTACCAACCGCGCGCTCGACGCTGATGTCGCCGTTCTGGTAGAGGACGGCGATGCCCGCCGAATCGTACCCACGATACTCCAAGCGGCGCAGTCCGCCGATCACGACGGATGCCGCGTCACGCGGCCCAATGTAACCCACGATGCCACACATATTTCCTCTCCTGACTTGACGTCGTCCAGTTTGGTCAGAGCAGACAGGGGTGTGCAGGCCATGGGGCGGCGCCTTTGGGTCAGAAGCACGGCACCGAGCAGTCACGGATCCAGGGGTGGACACCACCTGCTCCCACTTGTTACCGGCAGACACCGCAGACGCACGACAACAGCATCGCGCGGGCACATCTGCCGACTGTTGGTGGGTTGGCCCGGCTGCACGGTTTGTCCCGGCGGTTACTCACCGGCTTTGTAGTGCAGTCTTTATGGGGAAAATCGGGGATGGGCTCTGTCTCCCCGGACGAAATCCGCCGACGGTGCCTGGTGTCATACTGCCACCAGGGCGCCCTTTCGATCAATCGTCTCCTCGTCACCCCGGCTGCTCTTCGAGCAGCATGGCGATCCGATGGATCGTCCGAGCCATCCGAAGGATGGCCAGGGTCTGGCGCTGTTTTCCCTTGGGTTGTGTATTCGACGTATCGCTGTGCAGGCCTCCTCCCGATAAATTAGAAGATATTCATCTATTATACGGATTCTGCGACACTTGGCAATGGGTACATGGTCCCAGAAAGGCATCAGTCCCGCGCTGGTCGGCGCGGGACTGATCTTGTGTCTGATTGTGTTTGGCCTGGGACCAGACCATACACGCTGTGGAGAGAACTACTCCACACCCTCCATCAGCTCTTCCTGCAGCAGGTTGGCCTCTTCGGTCAGGTCACCCAGGATCTCGTCGATATCGCCGCCCTGGATGATCTCATTGTAGGCCTGATTCGCGGCATCGCGCGTGCCCTGGTAGCTGATCAACTGCGGCTCGAAGGAACTGAACTGCAGCATCTCCAGACCGCTTTCCCAGACCGGGTACCACGCGGGCCACTCCTCTGCGTTGATGAAACCGGAGGTCGCCCTGCGGGTCGGGAAGTACGAGCTGATCTGGGTCCACCGCGCCTGGACCTCAGGCGACGTGAACCACTTCACGAAGTACCACGCCGCCAGCTGCGTCTCGGGCGTCGTCTGCGGGATCATCACGTCGGCGCCGTAGATATTCTGCACCGGATCCGCGGTCGTGTGCGGGATCGCCGTTATGCCCCACTCATCGTCGTTCTCCACCGCTTCCAGATCGCCCGCGTAGTAGGCGATACCCGACGTCGAGCCCTGCGCAAAGATAGCACGACGAGCCGCAAACTCGGGGTTGGGATACCCCTCGGTGAAGAAGTAAGCGCAGCCGTTGTCGTACATCCGCTTCAGCATTGCCATCGCGTCCTTCGTGGCGCCGCCGTCGTAGACGTAACCCGTGCCGTCCTCGTTCAGAACGTCCCCGCCGAATGCCATGGTCCACGCTGCCACAGCCGACGCGTCGGACCGCAGGATGTAGCCGCCGGTCCCGTCGCCATTGGCTTCTGCCGCGGCACACGCCATCGCCTCAAAGTCCTCAGGCGTCTCGGGCGGACCATCGAAGCCCAGCTCCTCCAGCCACGTCTGATTGTAGAACATGACCTCCATCGAGCGGTTCGGCGGGAAACCCAGGCGCTGGTTGCCGAAGGCGGGATGCACGCCTGCCTCGAGGAAGCTGGCGTAGAAGTCCTCACGCTGCTCCTTGGTCAGGCCCCAGTCGGGATCATAGAGATAGGGGTCGATGTCAGCCAAGCCGTTGGCCAGGGCGTAGAAGGCCTGGTCATTCTGGTAGCCCACCACCAGACCGGGCAGCTCGCCCGTCTGGATGCCCGCGTTCATCTTGTCGCGGGTGTCATTGTAGCTACCGACGTTCAGCGGCTCGATCGTGATGCCACAGTCGTTCTCGGCGTTGAACTCGTCGACCAGCGGGATCAACTTCTCCTCGCGGCTGCCGCTGTGCTGATGCCACCAGACAACCGTCTGGCCGCGTGGATCGATACCAGCCAGCGCACCGTACTTGGCCGGAGCGCAGGCCTCGGCAGCAGGAACGTCGACGCCCTCCATCAACTCTTCCTGCAGCATGTTGCCCTCTTCGGTCAGACCTTCGAGGGTTTCATCGATGTCGCCACCCTGCATGATGCGGTTGAAGGCCTGGTTGGCGGCATCGCGCGTGCCCTGGTAGCTGATCAGCTGCGGCTCGAAGGCACCGTACTGCAGCATCTCCAGGCCGGTCTCCCAGACAGGGTACCAGTCGGGCCAGTCCGCGGGGTCGATGAAGTCAGAGGTCGCCCTGCGGGTCGGGAAGTACGAGCTGATCTGGTCCCATTGCGCCTGGACCTCGGGGGTCGTGAACCACTTCACGAACTCCCAGGCCGCCAACTGTGTCTCGGGCGTGGTCTTGGGAATCATCACGTCGGCGCCGTAGATGTTCTGTACCGGATCCGCGGTCGTGTGCGGTATCGCCGTTATGCCCCACTCATCCGTGTTGCCGACCGCTTCCAGATCGCCCGCGTAGTAGGCGATCCCCGACGTCGAGCCCTGCGCGAAGATCGCGCGGCGGGCCGCGAACTCGGGGTTCGGGTAGCCCTCGGTGAAGAAGTAGGCGCAGCCGTTGTCGTACATCCGCTGCAGCATCGCCATCGCTTCCTTCGTAGCGTCGCCATCGTAGACGTAGCCGGTCCCGTCCTCGTTCAGGACGTCCCCTCCGAAAGCCATCGTCCAGGCAGCCACAGCCGACGCGTCGGAGCGCAGGATGTAGCCGCCGGTGCCGTCGCCGTTGTCCTCAGCCGCGGCGCAGGCCATCTCCTCGAACTGCTCAGGCGTCTCGGGCGGACCATCGAAGCCCAGCTCCTCCAGCCACGTCTGATTGTAAAACATGACCTCCATCGAGCGGTTCGGTGGGAAGCCCAGCCGCTGGCTGCCGAACGCAGGGTGCACGCCAGCCTCAAGGAAGCTGGCGAAGAAGTCCTCTCGGTCCTCAGGGGTCAGCCCCCAGGTCTCATCGATGACGTAGGCATCGAGGTCAGCAAGGCCATCGGCCAGGGCATAAAAGGCCTGGTCGTTCTGGTACCCGACCACCAGGCCGGGCAGCTCACCGGTCTGGATGCCCGCATTCATCTTGTCGCGGGTGTCATTGTAGCTACCGACGTTCAGCGCCTCCACCGTGATGCCGCACTCGTTGGTGGCGTTGTACTCATCCACCAGAGGCATAAGCTTCTCCTCGCGGCTGCCGCTGTGCTGGTGCCACCAGACAACCGTCTGACCGCGGGGGTCGATACCGGCCAAGGGGCCGTCCAGGGCAGGGCCACAGGGCTCGCGCGTGGCTTCGGGCGCATCCGGCTCGGCCGGCTTGGCTGTCGCCGTGGGCGCGGGGGCCTCGTCGGTGGCTCCCGGGGTCTCGGTTGCACATCCGACCAGCAGTGCCAGCGCGGCGAGCGCGACCAGCAGAACTGCTATCCAACGATTCTTTGTCCTCAACATGCTATGCTCCTCCTCAGGTGATTCCTACCACTCTCGTGATACACCGTTTGCTCGGGATCAAACAACGTCAGGTCGTCGCCGCATCACCTCCTTTCGTCAGGTTGTTTCCACCTCAATGCTGAAGCCCTGGCTAGCCCTTAAGACCAGATGTCGCAATACCTTCAGTGAACTGCCGTTGTGCAAGCAGATAAACGAGCAAGATAGGAAGGATCGTGATCACGGCGCCCGCCATCTGAAGGTGGACGTGGGCACCGGCCTCATCGAGAAAGTGCTGTAGCCCGGCCGAGATTGGGCGCCACTCGTCCGTATTTGTCACCAGCATCGGCCACGCCAGCGAGTTCCACGACCCGACAAAGCCGAAGATGATCACGGTCATCAGCGCAGCCTTCGAGATCGGCAGTACAACCTGCGCAAGGTAGCGGAGGTGTCCGGCGCCGTCAATCTGGGCAGCGTCCCAGAGCTCGTCCGGTATCTGGCCGAAGAATTGGCGAAGCATGAAGATGGTGAAGGCGCTCGCCATAAACGGTATCGTCAATGCGGGCCAGTTGTTGATCCACGGGAATGGGCCGATGCGCCCCAGCCAGGTGACTGTGATAAAGTTCGGCACCCAGGTCACAGCTTGGGGCAACATCAGCGTGATCAGCAACGCGGAGAAAAGGAAGTCCTTGCCGGCGAACTTCATGCGGGCGAATGCATAAGCGGCGAGTGTGCAGAAGACGATCTGGCCTGAGACCGTGATCAGCACGATCTGGACGCTGTTGGGGAAGTATTCGGAAAACTTCCCTGTGTTCCAGGCCTCGCCGAAATTGGACCACTGTGGCGAGGCGGGCACGAAGGTGCGCCCGGTAGCCTCAGACAGCGTCATCAGAGAAGTACTGACCATCCAAAAGAAGGGCAGGATGGCGATGACGATCCCCAGGATCAGGACCGCATAGGTAAAGACCATCCACAGCTCTATGCGAGTTCTGGTACCAGCCTTTGCACTTCGCGAACCGAATTTCAGGGGGGAGGAATTGCTCAGACTAGCCATAGAACACCTTCTCCTCCGCAACACGATTGTTGATGTAGGTCACGACCAGGATGATCCCCATCATGACCAGGGCCAGCGCAGAAGCGTACCCATACCGTGTATTGCGATTGAACTCGTTGAAGATGATGATACTCGCCGTGTCCGTTGTCCCCAGAGCCGCCCCACTGCGCAGCACGAAGATGTGGTTGAAGGCCTTGAAGGTGCCGATCACCGCCATCAGCGAGAGAAAGTAGGTCGTGGGAGAGAGCAGCGGGAGCGTGACGTGCCGGAACTGGCCCCATCGACCGGCGCCGTCGATGGATGCTGCCTCATAGAGCGGTCGCGGGATGCCGCCAAGGCCGGCCAGGAAGACCACCGTGTTATATCCGGCGTAGGTCCAGATGCCATAGAGGCAGATCACGAAGAGCGCCAGACTTGGACCCGCCAGCATTGGCGGTATGTCGAGCGCGGGGAGCAGCATCTGGATGATACCCTTGGGCTCGTCCAGCCAGAGCAGGCGATCGATCCCAACGAAGGTGACCAGGCTGTTCATCAGGCCGTTTACGCGGCTGGAGAAGATCACGCGAAAGACGCTGGCAGCAGCGACCGGGTTCGTGACATAGGGCAGGAAATAGATCAGCCGGAAGAACCCCTTGCCCTTGATCTCCTGGAAGAGCAAGATGGCTAGGAAGAGCCCGAGGACCAGCTCGATGGGCACCGTGAAGAGCACGTAGTAGACGGTGTGGAGCAGCCCCTCCCACCAATCATCGTAGCCCGCCTTGATCGCAGTGGGCACCTCGGTCATCAACAACCACGCTGCCAGCATCATCACGAGCGAGGCGAAGATCCACGCGATCAGTCCCGCCGTCGTCGGCGCGTTGCGCGCCTGTTGCCACGCCCGCCACGAGAAGAAGAAGATCACACCACCCGCCGCGATCAGCAGGATCTCGATCGTGCTGGCATTGCCGGAGTCGACCAGAAGTTTGGCACCCAACACCAGCACGCCACCTCCGACGATCAGGAGGGTCTTGGTAGGGCCAGGAAATTCCATCCGCTTAGCGATCACGGACATTGCGATAAGTCCCACAATACCAGCGCTCATCGTGGAAATCTGTGACCACAGACGGATCGCCTCACCCTCTTCCGCGGCCACAGCATAGGCTTCCTGGATCTCACTGAGCGTCAACCATCCGAGCGCTACGCCGCCTCCCAGCATCAGGAAGACGATCATCAGCCGCGTGTAGTAGCTGGCACTGCGGGGGCCGGGACTCACCCATCGATCAAAGGCGTAGGCAAGGCCAAACCCGACAATCAAGACGATGAAGGCCACCCCCCGAGACGACACTACCTGCGGCGCGCGCCAGGCCTCGCCCAGGAGATTGAGGAAAAGCTCCTGAGTCCGTTCTATGCCCTTGACCTTCTCTGCGATCGCCAGCACCTCGGGCAGCAGGAAAACGCAGAAGCGCACAAAGAGGAATAGGCCGGCGGAGGTGATCGCAGCCGGCACCAACCACGGCCACGGTCGGTCATCAGTCTCCTGAGAGTCCTTGCGGACGTCAAGCAGGGACTTGACCACCCTGTAGGCCAACATGACCACCAACCAGAGGCCGGCGACATAGACGAGGGCGTCCAACCCTCTCGCGTAATGATCCAGCCCTAGATACTTACCAGGGATGATGCGCCACCTGTGCAGGCTGACGTACACAGAAAACGCCATAGGGAAGAGACCGAAGGTGCCGATGATGATGAAGGCCGGCAGCAGGAACAAGTAGGCGGTGATGCTTTCGCGGAGTTCGCGAATCCGCCGTTTTCTGAAGAAACTCACCAGTGGAGAGGGAGTACTTGCCGTCGTCTGGGTCATAGACACACTCCTATCTTCCAGTCAGAGTAGATCTCAGCCAGCTGCCGGCGTCACAGTCCACGCACCGCTGACAGCTTGGTCAACCAAGTACACCGGCCGCTCGGTGGCTGCCGCAATCGCCTGAGGCGTCTCATCATCCAGTGAGACCCCTTCCGGCCCCCTGAAGACAGCCTCAGGGATCACAATCGCGTCCCCAACGTCCCGCTTCATCAGCGTATTCAGTATGTCGCTCACGGTCAGCAGCCCGGCAACGGTGACCGTCTCTCCGAAGAACCGGTTCTCCACCGGCACCACATCGGCCACGGCACCGGTGGTCTCTTGGAACTGTCGTGCGTACTCGGTCAATTGCGGCGCGAAGAGCGTGCCGGTGACCCACGTCTGCCGATTGCCCAGGGGGGCGAGCGCGTAGTGGAGCCCGGCCCGTCCCTCCCAGAAGGTCCGTACCATCCCGACACCGTTCTCGATCAGCTCGGGTAGCCGACCATCGTAGGACCACGTCTCGGGCGGCTGAACCCCAGCCCGCAGATACCACTCATCCGAAAGATAGACAAAGCCGACGCCGGTATCCGCGCGTATCCTCTCGCCCGCCTCCAACACGTGGAGCATCACCGCGCCGGCCTCCTCGGCCGTATGGACGCGCAAGTCCGGATCGTGCCACCGTGTCAGTCCGACCGGTACCACGGTGAGGTCGCGCACGTGCGGGTACAGCTCCGCAAGGTCCCCGATGGTCCGCTCGAGAGCCTGACCATCGTTGCGACCTGGAACCAGGACGGCTTGCGTGTGGAGCTCAATGCCTAGCTCCACCAGGCGATACAGGTGCTCCAAGATATCGCCGGCCCGCGGGTTGCGCATCAGGTCCACTCGCACGTCGGGATCCGTCGCGTGGACCGAGATATAGAGCGGACTCAGGTACTGCGCCTCGATCCTGTCCCAGTCAGCATCCTCGAGGTTGGTGAGCGTGATGTAGTTCCCGTGGAGGAACGAGAGGCGGTAGTCATCGTCCTTGACATACAGTGACCCGCGCATCCCAGGCGCCATCTGGGTCACAAAGCAGAACTCGCACCGGTTGCGGCAGACCCGAGGGAGAGTGTCAAAGAGGTCTCGGGCGAAGGCTAAACCAAGCGGCTCGCCGTACTGCCGCTCCACCTCTATTGTACGACACTTCCCGTCACGCTCAAAGCGAAACTCGACACTTGGTTCGGCGCTCAGTATCCTCACATCGATCACGTCTCTGACCGTCTGACCATTGATCGCCAAGAGACGGTCTCCCGGCAGCAGTCCGCCGCGCGAAGCAGCGCCCCCCAGCGCTACGCCGGTGATGGTAGCGGGGAAAGGGGACGTCACCATACAGCCGGCGGCATCCGGCGAGTCATCAATGTGGTTCGGGCATATGGGGAACTTGCATCTCGCACGATTCTATCACACCAACATCACCCGGCCGTTAGCAACCCGTTAACGCCGGTCCAGACACCTATTCCCACTCGATCGTAGCCGGGGGTTTACTGCTCACGTCGTAGACCACGCGATTGACGCCCACCACCTCATTGACAATGCGGTTGGCCGCACGTCCCAGGAGGTCGTAGGGCAGCCGCGTCCAGTCCGCCGTCATGAAGTCCTCGGTGCTCACTGCTCGCAACGCCACGACATTGGCATAGGTCCTGCCATCGCCCATCACGCCGACGCTGCGCACAGGCAACAGCACGGCAAAGGCCTGTGACGTCTCCCGATAGAGACCGGCCTCCCACAACTCATCGAGGAAGATGGCGTCCGCGGCCTGCAACGTCGTCACACGCTCGGGTGTGATCTCGCCCAGGATCCGTACGGCCAGGCCCGGTCCGGGGAAGGGATGTCGCCACACAAGGCGCTCGGGCAATCCCAATGCCAGACCGACGTTGCGCACCTCATCCTTGAAAAGGTCACGCAATGGCTCTACAAGGGACAGATCCATATCTTCCGGCAGCCCACCCACGTTGTGATGGGACTTGATCCGGTGTGCGGTCTCACTGCCGGCACTCTCGATCACGTCAGGATAGATGGTCCCCTGTGCCAGGAACTTGGCGTCGCCCAGTCGCCGGGCCTCCGACTCAAAGACGCGGATGAACTGCTCGCCGATGATGCGACGCTTTTCCTCCGGATCGCTCACGCCGGCCAATGCAGTCAGGAAGCGCTCGTACGCATCCACCATCACCAGCTTGATTCCTAGCGCGGCACGGAAGGTCGCCTCGACCTGCTCCGCCTCGGCGCGTCGCAGCAGGCCCGTGTCGACAAAGATGCACGTCAGCTGATCGCCGACCGCCTTGTTGATGAGGGCGGCCACGACGGCGCTGTCCACGCCCCCGCTCAGACCCAGGATGATCGACTGATCCCCCACCCGGCCTCGCACACGGGCAACAGCCTGCTCGACAAAGGCCTCAGGGGTCCACGTTCCCGCACAGCCGCAGATGTCGTAGAGGAAATGGTGCAGCATCGCTGGGCCCTGTGGCGTGTGATGCACCTCCGGATGAAACTGCGTGCCGAAGACCCTGCCGGCCTCATCACACATCGCGGCGACGATGTCGTTCTCGCTGCGGGCCAGCACGCGGAACCCGTCGGGAAGCTCCTCGACCCTGTCGCCGTGGCTCATCCAGACCGCGAGTGAGTCCGATAGCCCACCGAAGACCGGCGCCGCCGGGTCCACGACGTGAATGTTCGCCGGCCCATACTCCCGAGCCGTGCCGGGGACGACTTTGCCGCCCAGGCGATGGGTCAACACCTGCATACCGTAGCAGACACCCAAGATGGGTATCTGCGTCTCGAGCAGGTAGTCGGGCAGGGTCGGGGCGCCCTCGTCGTAGACGCTGTTGGGTCCCCCGGAGAGGATGAAGCCCTTGGGTGCCAGGGCCATCACGCGAGCCTCCTCCGCGAACCAGGGGAGAATCTCAGCGTAGACGTGCTGCTCTCGGACGCGCCGCGCGATGAGCTGGGTGTACTGCGAGCCGTAGTCGAGAATGACGACCGTCTCTCGTTGGGTCATGCGGGCTCCTACTCGGCGAAGATGATGGTCCCATCCTCGCGCATCTCGTCGATGATGACGAGCGAGACAATGGGCACATCGAGATAGCTAAGATTCGTCCGGCCTGCCTCGAAAGACTTCTCGACTAACGTGCCGATGCCGACCAGCGTGGCGTCTGCCGTGCTGATGATACGCGCCATCGCGTTGATGGTGTTGCCGGTCGCCAGAAAGTCGTCGATGATCAGAACCCGGTCACCGGCGTGGAGAAACTCCGGCGAGACCATCAGAGAGACCTCGCCCCCCTTGGTGTGGGAGGGCGCGAACTCCACAAAGACAGGGTCGGTCATCGTGACCGGCTTGTGTTTTCGTGCGTAGACCAGGGGCAGCCCCATTGCATAGGCCGTGGCCATCGCCGGGATGATCCCGGAGACTTCGGCCGTGAGGATACGCGTAGGGTAAGTGCCCGCAAATGCCCTGGCGAAGTTCGCCCCAGCCTCTAACATCAGCGTGGCATCGACCTGGTGGTTGATCACGCTATCAATCTTGAGGATGCCCCTGCCAAGGTTCCGTCCTTCTTGACGGATTCTGCGCTTCAGACTCTCCATAGACGCGTGGCCTCCAAGCGTGGGATGATGGTCATCATAACACACTTCGAGAGCGGTGCACTCTAACCATTGTAATACCGACGAAGCGTGATAGCATTATCGCGTATCGATCACGGAGGTACTGCGCGATGGACGACAACCAACCGGAGGGCCTGTCCGAAGCCTCGCTGAGGCTGACATCGGGACGACAGAGTTTCCATCAACCGCAGAGCGACCCAACACCCACCCCACAGGAGGCTGCCCCCATGCCCACTCAGCCTGACTCCCCCCCTAAGCGTCGCTTGATCCCCAGAATCTGGAACGCCTTCAAGAACATCGCGATCCTGTTCTCATTCTTGGTGAACTTCGTCCTGATCATCATCCTGGTGGCCCTTGTCCTACAGGCCGACTCGATTTTCGCTCTCAAGACGGATGTCACCGAGCCGCTGCTGGTGGACCTCGACCAGGCATTCGCCGCGCTCGGCGAGACCACGATCGAGTCCACGGTTCACATCACCGATACGATGCCCGTGGTCTTCGGGCTGCCGTTGGAACAGAACACGGACGTCATCCTCACCGAGGCGGTCCCCCTGAGCGTACCTGCCCAGTTCATCCTACCCGGTGGCGGCGGATCGATCAACGGCACGGTCAGCCTCAATCTGCCCGAGGGTCAGGTTCTGCCTGTAGCACTGGGGATGAATGTGCCGGTCAGCACGACCGTACCGGTGGTCATGGAGGTCCCGGTGACGATCGAGCTCTCTGAGGCGGGCATGGGTCCGGCCATCGAACAGCTTCGCGCCGTCTTCAGCCCCGTCACAGGCTTTGTACAGAGCCTGCCCAACTCCACTGAGGAGCTGCTCCAGCCCAATGACTGATCGCCCCATCTGCGACTACGAGGGATCGAAGTACAGCACTGAGTTCTGGATCCAGTCACGAGCGTATGAGGATGCCGTAGAGCGCATCGCCCTCAAGGCGTTGCTGCCGTCCACGGGCAGGACCCTAATCGAGATCGGCGCCGGCTTCGGTCGCCTGGTCGATCTGTACGCCGGTTACGACACCGTCGTGCTCTTGGATTATGCCCACACCCAACTGGCGCAGGCGGTGGAGCGGCTCGGCACCACAGGGTCCGGCGGGTCCCCCCGCTACGTCTTTGTGCAAGCCAACTTCTATCACCTCCCCTTCGTAGCCGGGCTCTTCGACACGGTTGCCATGATCCGAACGCTCCACCACGCGGCTGACGCGCCGGCGGTGCTGGCCAACGTCGCCGAAATCCTGGGGCCTGCCGGCGCCTTCGTGCTGGAGTTCGCCAACAAGCAGAATCTGAAGGCGATCTCGCGCTATCTGCTGCGCCGCCAGACGTGGTCCCCATTCGACCAAGACCCCGTGGAGTTCGTGGACCTCAACTTCGACTTCCACCCGCGATGGATTTGGGATCAGCTCGCCGCGCTAGACCTGCAGCGCGAGGCCGTCCGCACGGTCTCGCACTACCGGATCGACGCCCTCAAACGTGTGGTGCCGACCAAGCTCCTCGTGGCGATGGATGGCCTGGCGCAGCTAACTGGACCGCTATGGCAGCTGAGCCCCAGCGTGTTCACTTGCTCTCGCGCACCGAGCACGCGCGCGCATGCGCCGGAGGGTGCGTTCTTCCGCTGCCCGGCGTGCCGCGAGCCGCTTGGCGCGCCCGCGCAGGATGGCTTCACCTGCACCTGCGGCAAGGTCTGGCACAAGAACGGCGAGATCTACGATTTCCGCCACACCGCGGACTGATCTATGCAGATGCAGTCCGTCAGGGACGCACGACCTAACCCCCAGCGTCGCAGGCTGCTGAGGCGGGCGCTGATCATCACCGTCGTCGGCAACGTCGGCCTCGCCATCGGCAAGGCAGCGGTCGCCGCGGTCACCGGTAGTGCCGCGCTCTATGCGGACGCCGCCAATTCGGTCTCCGACGTCTTCTACTCCCTCCTCATGACGGTGGGACTCTGGATCGCGCAGAAGCCACCGGATGAGAGCCATCCCCAAGGCCACAGCCGGTTCGAGCCGTTGGCCGGTATGGTCGTCGCAGGGGCAATGACGCTGGCGGCGTACGAGGCAGCGCGCATGGCCGTCTCGCGGTTCATCATCGGGGGGTCGGCCATCTCCGGCAGCTGGCCGACGATCATCCTGGCCGTCAGTGCCGCCATAAAGGGGCTGATGTACCTGGTCACGCATCGCATCGCGGTCAAGGCCGTCAGTCCGGCACTCGATGCCACGGCCCAGGACCATCTCTCCGACGTCCTGACCTCCATCGCCGCCTTTGCCGGCATCCTCGGGTCGCGGTTTATCCACCCGATTGCCGATCCAATCGCGGGCGCTCTGGTGGCCATCTGGATCGCCAAGTCCGCCCTCGAGGTCTGGCAGGAAAATGTGCGGTACATCACGGGAGGGAGCGCCTCTGCGGAGTTGCGCGAGGAGATCGTCCAGGCTGCAGCCGCGGTCAAGGGCGTCATCCGCGTCCACCAAGTGATCACAGAACACGCCGGGCCGGAGATCGTCGCCGATCTCCACGTCAACATCGATGGGAGCCTCCCCTTCTCCGACGCCCACGCCATCTCAGACGAGGTCTGCGTTGTCGTCGAGGCGTTGACGGGCATCGACCGCGCCTATGTGCACATCGAGCCCTGCGAGGTCCCCGAGTGTGACGAAGAGGACGTGGCGAGTCTCGGTCCAAGTACGGTATAATCAGTCCTCGCTATGGAACAGTCGCACGATCGCTCGTCTGCCGACCGTCTCGCCGTCCCCCTGGACGGCGGATGGACGCTAATCCCCTTGATCTCGGCAGCAGGCGGTGCCTGGGCCCTCAATCCCGGTCTGTGGTCGGACACGCCCACGGCGCTGGTGGTGATGCTGGCCTTGGTCGCCGGCAGTTGGCTGCCGCTGTGGCGCTCCCTCACGCGGACGGACTGGGCGGCGGCCTTCTCGGTGTGGGCGACATGGTCAACGCCTGCGCTGGCACGAAGATGGCCCTACGTGCAGCCCGGCACGCCGGGCGACCATCTGCGCCGGCGGCTCGCCCTCGCCCGATCATGGTGGCAAGGTCTCGGGCGAGACTGCCTGGCATACTCCCTCCGGCGCGCCTCCGGCGCTATCGTCGTGGGCCTCCTACTCAGCCTCGCCCTGGGACGGCAGTCGATTCTCTTGTCCCTGGTGGTACTGACACTGGCCCAGCTGGCTGCGCTCTGGCACGAGGGGCGTGGCCGTGTCGGCGCGCTCTGGACGAGCGTGGCCCTGGTCGGCATCCCGTGGTTCCTTGGCGCCTCGCTGGACGCGACCGACGGCGCCGTGATGCCCGTTCTCTCCGGCCTGGCGCTCGCGCTGGTCATCGGCCTCCACGCGCAGCCCAATGGATGGGCCGTTGTGGGCCCCGTGCTGGGCGCAGCCTTCCTGCTCTGGCAGGGCTATCCGGAAGCCGTCGGGTGGCTGCTTCTTCTGGCCATCCCCGGATTGATGATGCTGACGACCCGTCCCAACCGCGAGGCCTACCGCCGGACGATTGGCCCGTGGGTACTGGCGATGGTCGCCCTGATGGCCTGGACACTCTGATATGGGGTGGGTGATCGGGGTCACCGGCGGGCTGTTGCTTGTGGCCTTCCTCTACTGGCAGCTCATCATGGCGGAGGGGGCCTATCTGGGCCGCGGCATCGTCACGCTGCTCTACGACTGGGCCGCCCACGTCTACGACCGCATCAAACACTACGACACCGGCTATGAGACGTACTTCCTGGCGCGCCCCCTGGCCAGCGCCCTCTTCTCCTTCCCCAACCCGCTGGTTCTGGATGTCGCCGCGGGCACGGCACGTCTGTCGGTGACGCTGCTGGACGAGGTCACCTTTCGCGGGCGGGTGATCGCCCTCGACCTGTCCCGGAGGATGCTGCGCCACGCGGCCCAAAAGACGGCGCGTTACGGCGACCGCAACCGGCTGCTGTGGGATGACGCCTCCGAACTCACCTTCCCCGATGACACATTTGAGGCCGTGAGCTGTCTGGAGGCACTGGAGTTCACGCCTGATCAGGACCAGGTACTCCGGGAGATGGTACGCGTGCTCCGCCCTGGTGGTCTTCTGCTGACCACCAACCGAATCGGCAAGGACGCCCGCTGGATGCCCGGACGCACACAGTCGTCAGAGGCAATGCAGGAGAAGCTACAGGCGCTCTCGCTGGAGATGGTACGCGTGAGACCCTGGCAGGAGGACTACGACCTGGTCTGGGCGCTCAAGCCGGGGGTGTGCACGCCGCTGCAGCCGAGGACGTTGACCGACGTGCTTCGCTGCCCCATCTGCGACGCGTCCGTGGGCCCTGACCCCAAGGGGTTGCGCTGTGAGCATGGCCATCTGATCCCCATCGCCGAGGATGGCGTCGTCGAGGTCGTGCGGGCCCTGTAGGCTGGGCCGTATGACCCGACCAGCGGCAAGGTGCGCCACCAAGCGCGCCGAACCTGCGTCGTGTGGGGCCTCTGTTCCGCGACGCATACGGTGCGCCGTGAAGCAGTCCGCGACACCCCAAGTCCACGGGCCGGACTCGACAGTCCGGTCTACATGAATCGCACTAGGCGGCTAGCGCCGTCGCCGGCGCGGTAGCCGCGAAAGCGTCTGGCGGATGACCTTCACCATCTCGCGGGACTTCGCCCGCTTGGCGGCCACCATCGCGCGGTTGAGGTACGACTTGGCCTTGACCGGGTTCCCGTGCTGGACGTAGAGAATGGCCAGGTTGCGCAACGTCTTGGCCTCCCCCTCACCATCCCCCAACTCCCGCCGGATGGCCAGCGCCTCATCGTAGGCCTCGATGGCCTTCTGCCAATCGCCGCTCTTCTCGTGAGCGCCGGCGATGTTGTTGAGGACGACGGCCTCACCGGCCTGGTCCTCGGCGGACTGATAGAACCCACGCGCCTCGGCGGCAAAGGTCAATGCCTGCTCCCAATCATCGAGCGCCAGATGCACGCCGGCGATGTCGTTGAGCGCCTCAGCCTTGCCGGCGATATCGCCCTCGGCGTCCATCAGCTCGATGACTTCGTCGTAGCGCTCGACCGCGGGCTCCCAATCGCCCACAGCCAGCAAGCCGCGCGCCTCAGTCTTGAGGGCCTCCGCTCGTTCGGTGACATCCGCCACTTCGCCGGCGGACCTCTCGTCCACAGCGTCGCTCAGCTCGATCTCCTGATCATCAGCCTGTGCCATTTTCTCTTCACTCATCTCTGACTCCTCCTCGTCCGGACGCCGCCTCTGCCACGGCGTCCTGGTTGTCTAGCAGCCATCTCAGCGTAGCGAGATTGGCATCCATCTGTTCGGCCATCCCTAGCCCACCGTAGTAGGCAGCGAAGATCAGCTGGATCGCCATCTGGATCTGTCCCAACATCGCCCGCTCGACGCCCGCGAGGGGCTGGACACTATCATAGCCCGCGACCAGCGACGTCAACTGCGACAACCAGGCGTGTCGTCGGGCTGAGATTCCCTGTGCCACAGAGAGCAGGGACGTGGAGCAGTACGCCAGATCGAACAACCTGGGACCCTGTGTGGAGATCTCCCAATCGATGAACCCGGAGACTTCGTTGTCTTTGATCAGCAGATTGCCCGGATGGGCATCCCGGTGGATGATCTGATGTGGCAGCTCGCAATACCGCGCGAACAACGACCCCGTGAATCCATGGTACACGTCCGCCACGCAGGTCGCCACGGATGCGATCTCATCAAGCCGAGCTCTCACCCACCCCCTGAGCTGTTGAGGCAGGTCCATCACGGAGGCATCCCACACATCCGCCAGCGCGGCTAGCCCCCGGTGCAGCCGCGCCAGGCCTCGACCATAGGCTGCTGCCCGCGCCAGTATTGCGGCGTCGACGCCTCCGGATTCAGTGTAGTGAGCCTCGTACACGCGCCCAGGAAGATAAGGGTAGAGACTGTAGCTTCCGTCTTCTCCTGCAACCAGATAGACCCCGTCGTGTGTGCGTAGTGGCGGGGCTACCGGCAAACCCAGCGCCACAAGATGCTCCAGTACCCTCACCTCGAGCGCAGGATCGTGCCTACTGGACCGGCGCTTCAGGATGAAGCGTTGACCGGCCTCGGTCGTGACGTGCAATGCACGACCCTGTGGCCCGGCTGCCCGGGTCTCTGCAGCAGCTGTCTCAACGGGCCAGCGTCGCAGCAGTTGCGCCAACTTTCGCGCGTCGAACACGGATGCTCAGTTGGACGGCGGGGCGCCAAATACCCACGAGGTGCCGGCGCCGGCCACGTGGTAGGCTTCGCCGAACGCTTGAGAAAACGCGTCCCGGGCCTGCGCGCCCGTGCAGTGCGTCGGTGCGACTCCCGCGACACCCTCCGCCTGCAGACGTTCGATGGTCGTTTGGATCGCCGCCGGAGTCGCGCTACCGAGGTGAAAGCCCCCGATGACCAAGGCAATGGGCCCCCTCGTGGCAGCGATGGCCCGGGACGCCATTCTGGCGACGCCGGGGTGAGCACACCCGGTCACCAGAACCCAGCCCTCTGCGGTCTCTACTACCAGCGCCTGCTCAGGGACCGATCCTACGACCTGGCCAGTCGTCCAGACACCGTCGGCGACTTCCTGCTCGTTGGTGACGTCTCTCACCTCGACGAGAGCCTCCGTGGGACGGCGGATATCATCCGGAAACGACGCCAGCATATAGACCTCGGGGGTCACCCCCATCTCCAGGAGCCCTGGAAGCCCCCCGACATGATCCCCGTGCCGGTGCGATAGCACCACCACGTCAACCTCAGCGGGATCCTTTCCCAGGATCGTCATGTTCTCCAGTAGCGTCGGGCCGTCTCCTCCGGTGTCGAAGAGGATAGTAAGCTCAGGGGCCTCGATGTAGCAAGCGAAGCCCCACGCGTTGGTCAGGCGCCGGTCGTCAACCTCGTTGTCATACACGATGGTGAACGTGATCGCCTCGGGCGCATCCAGCGTTTGAGACGGTGTGGGTGCCTCCTTCGTTGGGGTTGAGGTGACGGGAAGGGCGGTTGCGGTGGGTAGGGTGGTCGCAGTCGGGGGCAGCGTCGGTGATGGCGCCGCTGCCGTCTCCGCTATCTCTACACTCGCGGGTGGCGAAGGCGACACAGCTTGCTCAGAGCCGCCTGCGCTACTGACACATGCTGCGAGGCACGTGACGGTTAGGAACAGAACAGCCAAAGTACGCGTGCGAGCCCTGCCGCTCGCCACAGACTAGGATCTTGCTCGCCGTCGTGCGCGCAGCGCCTCGCGGCGCCGCCTCAGGACGAAGACCGCGACGACAACGACCGCCATCAAGCCCGAAACAATGCGCACACCCAGATGCTGGAAGTTGCGTCCAATGAGCTGCGCGTGGGCCGTTGCCAGCAAGAAGGCCAGGTAGTTGAGCCAATGGACCGTCTTCCAGCCCTTGCCGATACTGGCCCGAAGCAGCGCAGTCAGGGCCGCCACGGCTATCAGCCAGAAGGCCGGGCGCCCCCCCAAGCTAAGGAAGAGACGTAGTGAGCTGAACTGCGGCACGAAGGCCCCCAGGCTGCCCGACCGCCAGGCGACGGTCGTGGCGTGGACTGCCAACGCGACAAGCGCCGTGACGGAGAATGCGTGGTGGACCTTGACGAATCGCCGACCGAAGTAGCGTGTCAGCTCTCGCATGTAGTTGGACGATACTGACGATACAAAGACACCAAGATACCCGAGCAGGGCCCCCACCCGGATGACAGCGTCCATCGGTGCGAAGACCTCGTCAAGGGCTACCACACCGGCAACCAACGCCAGGGCAACGAGACCACTGACTACCAACACCCACGTGTTCTTCGGCTGCGGACGAGCCATAGAGACCTCCTGTTAAGCCTTGATGGCCGCGCGCTTCGCGGCCTTCTTCTCCTCAACCCGAACTGCCGCACGGATGACAAAGAAGGCGATGACGGCCCCAAGCACGAAAGGCAGCGCGATCTGAAGCCCCATCAAGTCGTATGGCAGCAAGAAGTTGGGGTCGGGATGCTGCTTATTGGGCGGCACGGTGCGCACATAGTAGGAGATCGCCGCGGTGATCCAATTGTAGGCCCACGCCAAGAAGAGCGCCAGGCCCAGCCACTTCTTCTTGCTGTAGAGCGGCCTCTTGTTGAAGTAGGAGAGCCACGTCTTCCACACAAAGATCACGAAGACCACGAAGGACCCCCACGTGTGGAAGTTGTAGGAGGGGCTGTTGAGCTCGACGGGCGGGCTGTTTCGGAGAATGCCGCCCAGAAGGCCGTTGATCCCCGCAAAGAGACCCAACAGGTAAAGCGTGGTGGCAAAGCCCCCAAAGGCCCTGTGCGCCCTGAAGAGCACGTCATTGGTCTTGATCAGCGACGCTCGCTTCCTGCGGTAAGCCGCATATCCCCCGATAGCGCCCTGCACCATGGCGCACATCATTCCCAAGAAGGTGATGATGGTATTGAACTCAACTTGCTCGATGTGCATTGTCCCTATCCCTTGTTCCCTTTCCCAAGTCGTTTCTGCCACTCATAGAGCCGCGTCAGCGCGTCCAGCGGCGTCAGACTATTGACATCCAGCTCCCGCAACTCCTCGATAATGGGGTGGTCTTTGGCGATCAGCATCGGCTGGAAGACCTCGGGTTCCTGCACCGTCACCCCAGGACGGAACTCGCCGCTCTCCAGTTGCTCCAGCAACGCCTCCGCACGGTGAACCACGGGCGCAGGTATCCCCGCCAGCCGGGCCACGTGGATACCATACGAGCGATCCGCGCCACCGGGGACGACCTTGTGTAGGAAGACCACGTCACGGCCCTCCTCGATCACGTCGAGGTTGAAGTTGCCGATGTGCGGCAGATGGTCCTGCATCTCGATCAGCTCGTGATAGTGGGTGGCGAAGAGCGTCCTGGCGCGGCGTTCCGGATGATTGTGCAGATACTCGACCACAGCCCACGCGATGGCCATCCCGTCGTAGGTGCTGGTACCCCTTCCCACTTCGTCTAGGATCAGTAGGCTGCGCGGCGTGGCGTGGTTGAGGATGTTCGCCGTCTCGACCATCTCCACCATGAACGTCGATTGGCCGGCAGCCAGCTCGTCAGTAGCGCCAATCCGTGTGAAGATGCGGTCCACCACCCCGACGACGGCCTCGTCCGCCGGGACGAAGCTGCCGATCTGTGCCATCAGCACGATCAACGCGGTCTGGCGCAGGTAGACGGACTTCCCCGCCATGTTGGGGCCTGTGACAATGTGGATGCGGCTCTCGGCATCCATCTCAAGGTCGTTGGGGGTGAACGGCTCCCGCTGTGCCAGCTCGACCACGGGATGGCGTCCACCCAGGATGTGCATCTCGGATGCCTCAACAAAGGTCGGTCGGATGTATCGACTGCGCACCGCCAAATCGGCCAGCGCCGCGGCGACGTCGACGCGGGCCAACGCCTGCGCCGTGCCCAGGAGCGCGGCAGCGTGTACGCTGACACGCTGGCAAAGCTCGCGGAAGATTCGGGCCTCCAGCTCAATGACCCGCTCCTGCGCGTTCAGGACAATGCTCTCATACTCCTTGAGGTCGGGCGTGATATAGCGCTCGGAGTTGACCAGCGTCTGTTTGCGGATGTAGTGCTCGGGCACCGCCGCAGCGTTGGCCTTGGTGACCTCTAGATAGTAGCCGAAGACCTTGTTGAACCCGACTTTGAGGTTCTTGATGCCGGTGCGTTCGCGCTCCTGCTGCTCCAGTCCCGCGATCCAGGTCCGCGCATCGCGGCTGGCGAGCAGGATGCCGTCCAGCTCAGCAGAGAATCCGGGCCGGATCAGCCCGCCTGCACTCAGCTGGACTGGCGGATCATCGACGATGGCCTCCGAGATCAGGTCCAGCACGGCGGGCACGGGATCGAGGCCGTCGAGGAGCGTGGACAGCCCGGCCTCGGCAAGCTGCGAGGCCAACTCGGGCACGGCCGATAGCGCAATCCGCACACCATCCAGGTCCCGTGGACCGGCTCGTGACGCGAGGATGCGATTGGTCATCCGCTCGAGATCGGGCACACGCTTGAGGCGTTCGCGAATCGCAGCGCGCACGACACCGGCATCCCAGAATCCCTGAACCTGATCCAGCCGTGTCTCCAACTCATCGATGTCTAGCAGAGCCTGGGACAGTCGTGTGCGAAGCAGACGCCCACCCATCGGCGTCACCGTGGCATCCAGGACGCCCAGGAGCGACCCGTTCGTGTCGCCGCGCAGCGTCTCGGTGATCTCCAGGTTGCGCCACGTCGAGTGATCGATGGCCATGAAGCCGTCGGTGGCATAAGTAGTGAGGCCCGTGATCTGGGGCAGCAGGCCCTGCTGAGTCTCCCGCAAGTAGCTGATCGCCGCACCCGCCGCACGGATGGCCAAGGGCTTGCCCTCACACCCAAACCCCTGCAAGGTACGAACGCCAAAGGTCTCCATCAGAGCCTGACGGGCCGTCGATTCCTCGAAGCGGTAGCCCGGCCAGGGCGTGAAGAGACACGGGAGCGTGCCGATGAGCGCATCCTCGGGCCGGCGGGGTTGCTGATCGGCGTCGCGTTCCTTCCACGAACCGACCTTGGGAATCAGCACCTCACGGGGCTGCAGTCGGGCCAGCTCCTGACGCACCAGGTGCAGGATGTCGCCGGTCGCGCCGTCCGAGAGCTGGGTCGTGGCAAACTCACCGGTGGATATCTCGGCGTAGGCAACACCGGCCCGGTCTCCCTCGACCACCACCACAGCCAGAAAGTTGGAGCGTTTCTCCTGGAGCATGGTCGGTTCGGTGAGTGTGCCGGCCGTGACGACGCGGGCCACCCGCCGCTCCATCGGGCCCTTCCCGGTGGGCTCCCCGACCTGTTCCGCCATCGCGACACGATAGCCCTTCTCCACCAGGCGGGCGATATAGCCCTCCACCGCGTGGTGCGGCACGCCGGCCATCGGCACACGATTGCCTTTGGAGACCGGACGCGAGGTGAGAGTGAGATCGAGCTCACGAGACGCCAGCTCGGCATCGTCGTCGAAGGTCTCGTAGAAGTCGCCCAAGCGGAAGAACAGGATGGTGTCCGGGTACTTGGCTTTGAGGTCCAGGTACTGCCGGCGCAGAGGGGTGGTGTCTTTCTTGACCATAGGGGTGATTATAGCGGGTGGGATAGGCGGTCGCAAGATGCGTTTGGCGTGGGCAAGCTCCGCGGGATACCGACCCAAGCCGAGTGGAAGGGCAGAATCTAGATGAGTTGGGTCAGGTGCTCGACGGCGCGGCGCATCTCCAGGAAGACGAGCCCCAGTTTTGCGCGGCTGTGAGCCAGCACGGTGAGGACGGCCTCGTCGCCCACGCTCATCAGGATCACGTAGCCCTGGTCGCCCTTGACGTAGACCTGCTCCAGAGCTCCCCGTCCGAGCTCCATCGCGATGCGCTCGCCCAAGGAGAGCATCGCAGCCGACATCGCGGCCACGCGATCCTCCGTCGCATCCGACGGCAGCGCCGAGGCGATGATCAACCCGTCGACACTGACGATGGCCGAAGCTTCAACGTCCGTCGTGCTGGACTGTAGCACATTGAGGGCAGTGGTGAGCTGATCGAGACGTGACAGTGACGCCATAGAGCTCTCCTCCCAAGACGACGGGACCCAAACGGTGCTGCTTCACAGGTGACGCGGAGTGTGGGATAATGATCGGCAGTTTGGGCGTTCATGTGCCAACCCAACGGAGATCATCGTACCACGGTCAATAGCCATGTCAATCGATCCCAACGCCCAGGGGGCGCCAACCACCCCGCCGCAAACCCACACAGACCCGGATGCAGCCGTCCGGGGCAATCCCTCTTTCGTGTGGCGGGCCGGACAGGAGCGGCGGCTGGCCATGGTGCGGCGCTACGTGCCGCTCGAGAATAAGCGCATCCTGGACGTGGGATGCGGCGTCGGCATGTACACGTCGGCCTTTCGGCGCTACACGCACCAGGTCCACGGCATTGAGGTGGAGTTGTGTCGTGCCCGAGAGGCGCGCGATCGCACCGCCGGAGTGGCGCAGGCGGTCGGCGAGACGCTGCCGTTCAAGGATGACGCCTTCGATGTGGTCGCCTCGCATGAGGTCCTCGAACACGTTGAGGATGATCGCCTATGTGCCGCAGAGATGGTCCGGGTCACGCGCCCAGGTGGGCACATCGCCATCTTCGTCCCCAACCGCCTCTATCCCTTCGAGACTCACGGCATCTACTGGCGTGGTGTCTACCGCTTCGGCAACTTTCCGCTGGTCAACTGGCTTCCCGATGGGCTCCGCAACCGGCTGGCTCCCCATGTCAAGGCGTACACGGGCCGTGGATTGCGGCAACTCTTCGCCGGCCGGCCCGTTCGCGTGATCGCGCACACCCGCATCTTCCCAGGCTATGACAACATCGTGGCGCGCCGCCCCCGGCTGGGCAGCGCTCTGCAGACGACCACCTACGCGATGGAACGCACGCCGCTCAACATACTGGGACTCTCCCATTTCCTGGTGCTGCAGGTGACCCCAGCGCGGGTCACGTAGGACACGGAGCGATGATCGAGACGGCGCGGCAGCGAGAACCGTACGGAGCGAGTGGGGAGGCCGCCTACCGCGTCCTCGTCGTGGTGAATAACGCCCGTGACCTCCAGACTCTGCTGCGTACGGGCCACGGCCTCGCACAAGCGCACGAGGGCCGGGTCCGCGTCCTCACCGTCACCCGCACCGGCAGCCGGCCCTCGTGGCTCGTCGTCCCGGAAGCCTATGGCACCGTGCCCACCGAGGTCTTCACCCGGGCGGGGCGAAACGTCGCCTCGGTCATCCTCGGCGAGACCCGCCGCTATGAGCCGGACGTGCTGGTCCTGGGTACGAGCGGGTTGCTCAAACAGGGCCGCTACCTCCTGGGCCGCAGCCTCGATCCCGTCATCCAGGCGGCGCCCTGTGAGATCATCGTCCAACGGGGCGAGACCACGCCCGAAATCCGCCGAGTGCTGATACCGGCTGCGGGTGGCCCCAACGCCCCACGCGGCCTGACGATGGCCCGCATCCTGGCCCCCGAGGCCCAGATCACGGCCCTCTATGTCGCGGACCGCAAACTCGGGCAGGCAGAGGTCCTGGTGGGCAGGGCACGTCTGAACCTGATGGTGAGCAACCTGCGCTCCGGGGACCGGGACGTCGTGAAGTCCAGAGTCGTGCAAGCCCCCTCGCCGATCGACGGCATCCTGGAGGAGGCCCCGGGCCACGACCTGCTGATCCTCGGCGCCGGGCATGAGGGAATCATCGACCGGTTCCTCTTCGGCGACATCCCACAGGCGGCCCTGGATCAATCACCGATCCCGGTGATGGTCTTCCGGCGGCGGCTGACCAGCCTCTCCTCCTCGTGGCGACGGCTCTGGGGGCGCATCTTCGGTCTGCTGCCCTCGCTGACACTGCGTGAGCAGGCGGAGGTCCAGAAGGCCGTCCGGCGTGGATCGCAGCCCAGCCCCGACTTCTTCGTTACGCTCACGCTCGCCGCGGCCCTGGCGGCGCTGGGGTTGCTGATGAACGACGCCGCGATCATCATCGGTGCGATGATCGTGGCTCCACTGATGATGGCGATCATCGGCATCGGTCAGGCTATCGTGCTGGGCGATCCGCGCTTCTTCTGGCGAGCTGCCGCGACGACCCTGCGAGGCATCCTGCTCGCCGTGACGATGGGATTCATCGTCGGCCGGCTGGTGCCGGGAGCCGAGAGTACGGATCAGATCGTGGCGATGTCCAGCCCGTCGATCCTCCACCTTGCCGTCGCGCTGACGGCGGGCACGGCGGCGGCCTACGCCATCAGCCGCAAGGAGGTCTCGGCCGCGCTGGCAGGTGTGGCCGTGGCGGCTTCGCTGACGCCGCCCCTGGTGAACATCGGCATCGGGCTGGCGCTGGGCGGCACCGGCCTTGCCGGCCGTGCCGGGCTTATCTTTCTGGCCAACCTGGTGGCTATCGTCGCCACCAGCGGCCTCGTCTTCCTGTGGATGGGGTTCCGCCCCCAACCGGGCGACCGCAGCCGCGCGGCCACCCAGCGTCGTGGATTCGCCACTTTCGGCGTGCTGTTGGTGCTCATCACGATCCCCCTGGCGCTCTTCACCCGTCAGTCGATGCAGAGAGTGCAGCTCGAGCGGCGCATCGATGCCGCCGTCCGGGCAGAGGTCAGGGAGGAGTATGGTGCCGAGGTGATGGACTGGGATTATAACCGCACCGAGACGGAGACACTGTACCTGGACCTCACGCTCCGCGTGCCCGCCACGATATCCTACAGCGATGCACGGAACTTGCAGGAGCGCATCGCAACGCGGATTGAGATGCCGGTGGCACTCTCGCTCAATATGGTCCTGGCGAAACAGCTGGCGGCCTTTGTGCCCCCCACGCCGACGCTCACCCCGACGATGACCCCTACGGGTGTGCCGACGGAGACGCCGGCACCCACACCGACACCCACGCCAACCGCCACGGCGACGGCGACGCCCACCCCAACACCGACGGTGACCCCAACACCGACGCTCACACCTCTGCCGACCGCCACGCCGACCGCCACGCCGTGGCTGCTGACCGTCATCGATGCCGGCAGCGCAGGGCTGCGCGTGCGCTACTCACCGGCTGGGCAAGTGATGGGGCGAATCGCCGAGGGCAGCTCTGTAGAGGTCCTGCGGGGGCCGGTGGAGGTCGACGGTGAGACATGGTATCAGGTCTACGTCAGCGCCGAGCATCTGAGCGGATGGGTGAGCGGGGCGTATCTGGCTCCGTAGAAGGGATGAACGATGCAGGCCTATGACAGGGACTTTGCTCACGTCTATAATATGCGATGGACGCACTTCGCGGAGCACGTCGCGCCGAGGATTCGCGTGTTCTTCGAGAACCAGGCCGGCGAGGACCTTCCACGCCGTGTGCTGGACATCGCGTGCGGCACCGGACAGTTGGCCGGCATCTTCCTCCGGCACGGCTACGAGGTGACGGGGCTGGACCTCTCACCGGCGATGCTGACGCACGCCAGGGAGAACAACCAAGCCTACGTCGATGAGGGCAAGGCCAGGTTCGTTGAGGCCGACGCCGCCGACTTTGAGCTGGACGAACGCTTCGGCCTAGCGGTCTCCACCTTCGACGCGCTCAACCACCTGCCCGACTTCGACGACCTGGAAGGCTGCTTCGCCTCCACCGCCGCGGTGCTCGAGCCCGGCGGCTGGTTCGTCTTCGATCTCAACACGCGGTTCGGCCTCCGACGCTGGGCCGGCATCAACGTGCAGGACGAGGAGGACTTGGTTCTCATCACACGGGGCGTGGTCTCAGACCAAGAAGGACGTGCCTACACCCAGATCTCGGGCTTCCTACGCCGGGAGGATGGCCTCTACGAGCGCTTCCAAGAAGTCGCCTACAACACGATCTTCGCCCTGGACGATGTAGCCGATGCGCTGCACGACACGGGGTTCGAGGGAATCCACTTCTCGACGGCCGAAGCCCTGGACTGCCCGCTGGATGCACCGGAGAGCCTGGGCCGCGTCTTCGTGGTGGCACAGAAGGCCCCTGGCGGGGTCTAGACTGAGCTCTACAAGGCCAATCAGTGCACTGGGATCAAGCCCTCTCGGATCAGTCTCTCCGTCTTATCCAGAACGGTTATGAAGGTCGGTTGCTCCTCGAAGTGGCGACGCAGAATCTCGCAGTTCTCTGTCAGCGTGTGATCAAGTGTCCCATTCAGCAGGATCTGACCTGATGCAACATGCGCTCGAGCCTCGACAATGTCCGCATCGGCCTCGTACACCACCACCGCGATGTCTCGACCGACGAAGGTCAGGGCTGTCGTCCTGTGGCTGCCGTCGAGCATGAAGTAGGTCGCGTCGGGATGTTGCTTCTCGAATGCCTCGAGCACGCGGGCGAGATCAGCGCCGAGGTACGGTCTCACGACATCCCAGTGGATGACCGGCACATACGGCAGATCGTCCCCGGATTGACATCTCTCGAGGTATTCGCCGAAGACGCGGTTGCTGTACAGTGGATAGTCGTTCAGTGTGATGATCTGGGTGGGCTTGAGGCGTCTGGTCTTCATATCATCGTCCGTGCAGTGATCGCACACTAGAAGATGTCGCCGTCGCGTGAGGAATAGACCACGCCGGCGTAGTCGCGCTTGAACTCATCCATCAGAGCGTCGGGAACGTACGGATCGGTGTAGTTGCGCTCGTGCATCGTCACGAGCGTCCCGACGTTCGTTTCGGCTGCAAACTCGGCCAGTTCGCGCGGCCTGATGTGGTAGGACCAGATCGTCTTCTGCTTGGCCTCAAGGGTCGGTCCGCCCCAGTTAGCATTGCCGAGCATATCCTCGGTCGAGAGCTCGCAGAAGAGGATGTCGGCGCCCCGTG
>Ga0180436_10000559_pt1 | contig 38289 bp, 34 predicted proteins | sample SS_ome_2_FD_132434 | JGI IMG/M metagenome (GOLD analysis project Ga0180436, IMG submission 132434) | Hypersaline lake sediment archaeal communities from the Salton Sea, California, USA - SS_3_S_2 metaG | ecosystem: Environmental > Aquatic > Non-marine Saline and Alkaline > Hypersaline >... | reverse complement strand
GACGGCATCCCCCCCACAGCTCAAGATCGCTTCAACGTGGCGGCAAAAATGATCGAACGGGCCGATAAACTGGGCATCTCGGTTGAAAGATTGGTCTTCGATCCATTGGCACTGACAATGGGATCTGATCATAATGCCGGCATGATAGCTATCGACACCATTCGCATGATCGTGGCTGAATTCGGAGCCAACATCACCATGGGTGCCAGCAATATCTCCTTTGGTCTACCAGATCGACCGATGATCAATGCCACCTTTATCGCGATGTCCATACTGGCTGGACTGACCTGCCCCATCACCAACCCACTGGAAGAAGAGGTTAGTTTGAGTATTAAAGCTGCTGACATGGTTATGGCCAGAGACGAGTTTGGCATGAACTGGATCAATGCCTTCCGCGCCCGATCCAAAGAATCTTGAGATTAAAAAATGAATCAGACCAACGCCGATCAGGCTTATCAGGAAATAAAAAAAAGGATCATTAGAACCGATTTATCTCCCGGCTCTGTTATCAATGAGTCGGAAATGATGGATCAGCTTGGATTAGGAAGAACCCCCATCCGGGAAGCTCTGAAAAGGCTTCAATGCGACGACCTTGTGGTTGTCAAGCCCCGCCGGGGGATCTTCGTTTCTGAACTGGCCATCACTGACCTGACTCAAATCTTTGAGGTCCGGGTAGAGCTGGAATCTTTAGCTGTCCGCCTAGCCTGCCAGCGCATTTCACAAGATGAGCTGAAAAAATTAGAGACCTTGGCTGATCAATACTCCAGGATCAACAGGGAGGATAAAGACGATCTGATCCTCCTCGACAGTAAATTTCACGCCACACTGAGGGAAGCTTCTCACAACAGATTTCTGATATCCAACCTGGAATATTATTACAATCTCTCCCTGCGGATCTGGTATCTGGCTCTCCCCCGGGCAGCAGCTGAGGAAATTGATGTCAAAGCTCATTGTGATATCTACCAGGCTATCGCTGCCAACGATGAAGAATTAGCTGTTAATAGGATCACAAAACACATCAAAGATTTCCACAAGACCATCAAAAACTATTTATAAAGAAGAAAATTAAATCATCCACTTCAAATATTTAGGAGGCTACTACAAATGAGCGATATTCTATCCACAATATCCACCTTTGTCATTGAAGGAAACTTCGTGGACATGGTGGACAAAACCAATGCCGCGCTAGAAGAAGGCTTGGGAGCTGACGAAATCCTCAATAACGGGCTCATGCCAGGCATGGACCATGTTGGTGTGGAGTTCAAAGCTGGCAACATGTTCGTACCCGAAGTGCTGCGTTCCGCCAAAGCTATGCAGGAAGCCATGGACATCATTCGTCCCATGCTGGCGGAATCCGGGGCTGAATCTGTCGGCAAGGTTCTCCTCGGCACAGTCAAGGGCGACCTGCACGACATAGGTAAGAACCTGGTTGGCATGATGTGTGAAGGCGCAGGTTTTGAGGTCGTCGACCTCGGAAAGGATGTTGAACCTGAAGCTTTCGTCGAAGCAGTCAAAGAGCATAAACCCAACATTCTTGGCATGTCTGCTTTACTCACCACAACCATGCGCTCTATGGAACGCACAATCAAAGCCCTGGAAGAAGCTGGCGTGCGCGACACTGTGAAAGTCATGATCGGCGGCGCTCCTGTCACACAGGATTTTGCGGAACAAATCGGCGCTGATGGTTATGCCGCGAATGCAGCCTCCGCCTCAGAAATGGCAAAGCAGTATGCCGGCTAAATAAGGAATTGAACCTCAAGGAGCAAAAGTATGAGAACTAATTACCGAGTAAATTCCGGCGTCCAGTTCCGGATGTTATCAGATGATCAATTAGAGGAATTATTTAACGGCGTACTCCATGTCCTGGAATATGTCGGCCTCGAAGTGAAACACGAACATGCCAGAGAGGTCCTCAAAGAAGCTGGTGCCTGGGTAGATGGGGATCGTGTCAGATTACCCTCCTATATGGTGAAAGACGCCCTGGCCAAAGCTCCCCGCAGTTTTACGATCTATGCCCGCGATGGCAATCCAGAACATGATATTCACATAGGACCAGGACGGGCTCACTTTGGCCCTGGCCCCACCTGTGTTAATTTCATTGATGTGGAAACCATGGAGCGTAGACCTTACCAATTGAGCGATGTGCCCTATGTCGCCAAAGTGGTAGACTCCCTTCCCAATATTGATTTTTGCGAATCCCTGGGATCGGTAGACAATGTCCCCTACGACCTGAGCGCCCTCTACGAGTTTGCGGAGATGTTCCGCCATACCACCAAGCCGATTGTGGCCTGGTCATTCGATTATTACGACTCCAATGCCATTCACCGCATCGCGGTTGAAGAAGCTGGAGGACAGGAAGCCTTTGAGAAGCGTCCCACGTACATTCATTATTGTGAACCGCTTTCTCCATTGATTTCCACCACTGACTCCCTCAACAAACTGGTTTTTGCAGCTGAGAAGCGAATTCCTCTCATCTTCACCCCCTGCCCCCTGGCAGGTGGTACTGCCCCTGTTACACCTGCGGGTATCATCATCCAGGCTGCAGCGGAATCCTGGATGGGGCTGACCATCGCCCAGAACATCCAACCCGGGAACCCCTTCATCATGGGCGGCGTGCTTTCTGTGATGGATATGAGTGCTATGATCCTCAGCTACGGCGCTCCCGAGCTCTCTCTGATGATGGCCGGAATCACCGAATTGGCCCACTATGCTGGTCTGCCGCTCTGGCAAACTGGTGGATGCACGGATTCAAAAACTTTTGACGAACAGGCTATCACTGAAGGATCACTCTCTGTGTTCTTCTCCGCCCTGACCGGCGGCGATCTGTGCCATGATGTTGGTTATACTGAAAGCGCCATGACCGGCTCAGTATTCCAACTAACCGCCATGGATGAAGCCATCGGTTATGCCCGGCGCATCACCCGGGGAATTGAAGTCAATGAAGACACCCTGGCAGTAGACGCTATCCACAGGGTTGGTCCCAATGGCCACTATCTAAAAGATGAACATACCAGGCGCTACTACAAATCTGAATACTGGCTGCCCAACCTGGTTGACCGGACCTCCTACGAGGACTGGGTACTGATGGGCGAAAACTCCTTCAAGGACCGCACAGTTGCCAGAGTACAGAAGATTCTGGCTGAATACGAACAAGTACCCCTTAAGCCCGAAACCGAGAAATTGATCGATGTGGTTTTGGAAGAAGCAGAAGAATGGGTGAAGCAGCAAGAAGATTAATGAGGAGACTATAAAAATGAGTGAAAAAATATTCGAGAAAATATCTACTGCAATTCTGGAAGGCGACAGTGATGTTAGCGCTTCCGTCACCCAGCAGGGGCTTGATGAAGGCGTATCCGCAGCTGATTTATTGAATAATGCCTTGATTGTGGGTATGAATGAAGTGGGCGTCCGATTCAAAGCTGGCGATATGTTCGTCCCAGAAGTACTGATGTCCGCTGAAGCCATGGCTTCAGGTATGGATCTACTGCGACCTCTACTGGCAAAAAGCGGAACCAAAATGGCGGGAACGATCGTCATGGGCACTGTGCAAGGTGACCTGCACGATATCGGCAAGAATCTGGTGAGCATGATGTGTGAAGGTGCAGGATTCCAGATCGTCAATATTGGTTTTGATGCCGCCCCCGCCAAATTCATTGAAGCCATCAAAGAACACCAACCAGAGATTGTCGGCATGTCCGCCATGTTAACCACTACCATGCGGGCTATGGGCCATACGATCAAGGCCATAGAAGAAGCTGGTCTGCGTGACAAGGTCAAAGTAATGGTTGGCGGCGCTCCAGTCGACCAGGAATTTGCAGACAGGATCGGCGCTGATGGATATGGCGCTAACGCCCCTGCCTCTTCCGAATTGGCTAAACAACTGGTCGGACTGAGCTGAGAGGAGAAAAACATGCAAGTTAAAAAAACTAACTACCTAGTCAACAGTACACCGACATTTGAGGTGCTTTCACAGGAAGAGATCGAAGCCATTTATTTCGCAGCACTGACAGTCCTCTCTGAGACCGGTGTCCGGGTTTATAACAAAGATGGCTACGACCTGCTTGGACAACATGGCGCAACCATAGAAGACATTGAAGAGGACAGCGCCCTCGTGAAGTTACAACCAGAAATGGTGGATATTGCCCTCTCAACACTACCTCGCAAAGTTGTCATCTACGGTGCAGATCACGAAAAGTACAAGATGGAGCTGTTCAAGAACCAGATCTATTTTGGTGCCGGTTCCGACACACCTTTCACCATTGATCCCTACACCGGGGAACGACGGCGTGCCATGTACAAAGACGTCAAGAACTTCGCCCGCCTGGCACAGGCGCTGCCTAATCTGGACTTCCACATGTCCCTCGGCATCGTCCAGGATACAGCTGTAGGAACCTATGACCGCTGGCAGTACCTGGCCATGCTGGAAGGAACTACCAAACCGATTAACATCACAGCGGTCGACAAAGATGGCTTGAAAGACCAGCTGGAAATGGCCTACATCCGGGTTGGCGGCAAAGAGCAGTGGTGGAAGACTCCCATCTTCTCACTCTACATTGAGCCGGTATCCCCATTAAGCCACTCCGTTGAGGTGATTGATAAACTGATGTTCTGCGCGGAGCACCGCATCCCCTTTGTGTACACACCCTGCCCCCTGGCAGGAGCTACCTCCCCGGCCACACTGGCAGGCACTGCCGTACAAGCCCTGACGGAAAGCCTGTTGGGTATTGTACTCAGCCAGCTTGTGCGCCCGGGCGCCCCGCTGATCATCGGCGGCTTGATGTCAGCTATGGACATGCGCACCGCCGTGTACTCCTACGGTTCACCAGAAATGGCCCTGCTCAGTGCAGCCTACACTCAGATCACCAAATGGCTCGGTGTACCAGAGTACGAGACTGCTGGCTGTTCTGACGCCAAGATGTATGATGAGCAGGCTGCAATGGAAGCTACCATGAACATTGCCACGGCTGCTTTGGTTGGCGGCAATATGATCCATGATGTCGGCTATCTGGAGCAGGGGCTGACCAGCTCCGCAGAAATGATGGTGGCCGCTGATGAGATCATTGACATGGTCAAACGCATCCTGCAGGGAATCCCTGTTGATGATGACAGCCGAGCCCTTCACGTCATAAACGACATTGGCCCTGGAGGCCACTACATGGCTCACGATCATACATTTGATCGATTCAAAACCGGGATTTGGAAACCCAAACTGGTTGACCGCCAAAACTTTGAAGGCTGGGAAGCCTCCGGCAGCAAGACCCACCGCCAGCGAGTCACCGAACGGGTCCAGGAAATCCTTGATCGCGAAGAGGAACCAATCCTGGATGAGAAGATGTTCAAGGAACTCAAACGAATCTGCGAACTGGCCGATGAGAAATACAAGGACCAGGAACTCGATGTAGACATGTTTGTTTAGGATTACTATCAGTTTAAAAACCAAGGGGCGTGAACACTGCATCAACGGTCACGCCCCTTGATTGTCATGAGGTAGGAAGGTGAACAAAAAGACCCCCCCAGAAACTCTAGTATTGGGCATAGATACTGGAGGAACCTATACCGATGGTGTGCTTCTGGAATATAACTCCCATCAAATCATCGCCGCTCATAAAAGCCTGACTACCAAGCGGGATTTTTCGATTGGAATAGAAAATGTAATTAAAGAGATCGAGCTCAAGGATCCCTCTGCGATCCAAATGGTTTCGATCTCAACTACTTTGGCAACAAATGCCATTGCCGAAGGAAAGGGGAAACGTGTCGCGCTTTTCTTGATCGGTTATGATCCCGATCTGATCGATTCCTTTGATATGGCAAAACGATTTGCGACCCCTCATTATTACTACATAAACGGGGGACACGACCTGCATGGACAGGAACACGCACCTCTCGATCTTCAGAATCTACTGGAAAAAACCAAGGCTGTCAAAAACAAGGTGGATGCCATCGCAGTGTCATCCTATTTCAGCCCCCGCAACCCTGAACATGAGATACGGGCTCAAAACGCCATTGCCAGTGTCTGCGAGCTGCCGATCGTGCTCGGACATCAGCTTTCCACCTCCTTGGGATCAGTGGAAAGAGCTACCACAGCAGCCTTGAACGCATCCTTGCTGGCCGTACTTCAAGAATTCATTATCGCTGTCCGCCGGGCAATGGAACACAGGGGAATAAACGCTCCCCTGATGGTTGTCCGGGGCGATGGTACCTTAATGAATGACGAATTCGCGGCTCAGTCACCGGTGGAAACCATCCATTCCGGTCCTGCGGCCAGCGCTATCGGAGGTAGATTCCTGTCCGGTCAAGACCAGGCCCTGGTGCTGGATGTTGGGGGAACAACAACAGATCTGGCATTGATCAAAGACGGTAAGGTCACAGTATCCGAGACTGGGGCATCTGTTTCAGGATACCAAACAGCAGTGAAAGCCGCCAATCTGTTCTCGATCGGATTGGGCGGTGACAGCCATATCACCCTGGAAAGGGGAAATGAACTCTGCATCGGCCCCGAACGGGTAGTTCCTCTCTCGTATCTATCCCATCTACACAAAAATGTTGGGGAACGATTAAAAGCCCTGTCCAAGAGGGGCTGGCCAGCTCCCTACCCCCGGGAGCTGGAATATTGGTTCCTGCAGCGTGAGGTATCTGACATCCATTCTTTTACTGCCAGGGAACAGCAGGTAATTGAGATCCTCAAATCCGGCCCCAAGCCTGCAACCGAGGTACTTAAATCATTGGGATTATTGGATCCCAGTCAAATTGACCTGAACAACCTCTGGCGGGAAGAAATCACTGGAAAATCAGGTTTCACACCAACGGATATCCTTCACATAGAAGGCATCCATTCACCATGGGATGTAGAAGCCAGCCAATCAGCCCTGATTGTATTCAGTCATTATCTTAACTGGGGTGAAGACGAGTTCAGGCGCATATTCTGGGAATTAGTGACAGAGAAGATCAGCAAGGCTGTCATCTATTTCTTAACCGAAAAAGCAATCCCGGCCAAGAATGAACCTATTCATGCCCTGGCAAATTGGTTCCTGGAGAACACACTCCTGCCCCAGCATGATCAACTGGAAACCCAGATCAAATTAAAGATACCCCTGATCGGAATTGGCGCTCCTGCCAAGGAAATTCTAGACAGGGTAGCCAGAATATTGAATAATGAGCTGATTTTGCCGGATAATTACCAGGTCGCCAACGCAGCTGGGGCGGTTGCTGGGTCTGTCATGGTAACCGAGGAGATCCTGATCTACCCTCACCTCTCCACCGGAGACATTGATGTCATCGGGTACTTTCTCCAAGCCCGTGATGGCCGGGAGGAAATAGAAGAACTGGAAGATGCCCTCAACAAAGCAAAAAGACTTGCTGGGGAAAACGCGCTCAGCGCTGCGCTGCGCTCTGGAGCTGACAATCCCCAGGTCGATATAGAAGTGATCCAGGATGGTATGGACAGCTATCGGATAAAAGCCCGTGCTGTAGGTAAACCACGCCTGGAAGGATAGGAAGGTCAAAATGAAATTGAATAAAGTGGATACAGATAAAGCTTACCAATTGCTTTGGGAAAAAATAACCTCCCTTGAATTGAAACCTGGAGAGATCCTGGACATTGCCGTTCTGGCTGATGAGCTGAAATTTTCACAGGCTTCGGTTCGCGAGGCGCTCAGTTTATTAATTCACGACCACCTGGTGGAAGCTCCACCACGCGGTTTATATGTAGCCGGACTAAACTTCGATGACCTGGAAAAGATCAGCACTATCCGCCTGAATTTGGAAACTCTCGCCGCCCAGCAGGCAGTGCGCCACGCTACAAAAGACGATCTGGTCATCTTGAGTACCCTCTGTGAAGAAATTGCCCAGGATACGCGGGAACTCTTTGTTCTGGACCAGCATTTCCATCAAGCCATCGCCAGGGCAACCCATAATGATTATCTGGAAGAAATGCTCCAAAGATTATATGGATTATCCAAAAGACTCTGGTTCTTGGCTTTACCCTACCTGGATTTCCTTCCCAGCGCCGTCAAATCACATATAAAATTAGTGGACGCGATCAGTGAACAGGATGAAACCCGGGCAATGGAAATCATGGGTAACCATATTGAAGAGTTCTACCTGAAGATCAAGGATATAATTCGCGAGAAAGATCTCATCTAAGGATGAACCAATCTCAATTGTGATGATTTATTGGTTGAAGTTACTGGAGGACAGAAATGGCACAAGTCACTGTAATTTACGGCTCGGAAATCAAATCCGTCCAGGCCGATGAAGGAGAGATCCTGGGAGATGTTGTCGCCCGGACAGGACTACCCCTAGAGCAGCCCTGTGCAGGCAGGGGAACCTGTGGAAAATGCAAGGTACTGGTAGAAGAGGGCACCGCTCCGCCAGATGAAATCGAACTACAGAACTTGACCGCTGGCGAGATCGCTCTCAACAACCGTTTGGCCTGCCGAGCCCGGGTCCAAGGCAAGACCCGGATCGTACTCTCCCCAATATTGGTTTATTCCAATAAGATCTTTCGAGGCAGCAGCCGCTATAAAAAAGATAAGGATATACCTCTGGGTCTGGCCGTTGACCTGGGATCAACAACTGTAGCTGCTTTCTTAACCTGTCTCGATAACGGGGAAGTTGCTGCGGGCGGCGGTGGCCTTAATCAGCAAACCGTCTATGGTTCGGATGTGATATCTCGTATGGCAGCTGCCCTGGAGAACGATCAGAATAAAAAACGGCTTCACCGTCTGGCTCTGGCATCAATCATCCAGGCAGTGGATTCCTTAAATCTCAGCCCCAAAATATGGGAGAGGATCCAGCAAATTACCATTGTCGGCAACGTGGCCATGCATCACCTGCTGGCCGAGCTCCCGTTGGATCAGTTGGCAACCATCCCCTTTCAACCTTACGAACCAGACGCCATCAAAGATGCTTCACCCCTGATGGATGGCATTTTTCCAGAGCATGTCAAAGTATCCCTACCACCTCTGATAGGCGGATTTGTCGGCTCGGATGCTTTGGCCTGCCTGGCCTATTTTGGATTTGACAAGCCCCAAGGACCTATGTTGGCTATTGATCTCGGTACCAATGGGGAAGTGATGGTCACTGATGGTGACCGCATCCTGACTGCCTCAACTGCCGCAGGCCCTGCATTTGAGGGTGTCAATATCTCCTGTGGCTCCCGGGCTGTGGATGGCGCCATCACCGATCTCGATCTGAATAACGGCGATTTCACCCTTACAACCATCGCGGATGCTGAGCCAGTAGGCTTGACCGGATCCGGCCTTCTGGCAACTATCGCAGCATTCCGGAAAATTGGGATTATTGAGGAATCAGGAAGAATCAACCCTGATTGTGCTGCATATGCTGAACAGGTTCGGAATGGAAATGGCGACCATTCTATTGAAACCCTCCCGGATGGCAGAATTCCCAAGCCCTGTCTGGAATATTTGGAAAAGATCAGTAAGGATGATAAGGGCAGCCGGCGGGTCTTACTCGCTCCGGATAAGGACCTGTATCTGACTCAACTTGATATCCGAGAATTACAAAAAGCTAAGGGTGCCATCCGGGCTGCAGTGGATGTACTGCTGGCCAATTTGGATCTGCAACCCCAGGATCTTACCCGGGTGATCCTGACAGGCTCATTTGGCGGCCAGGTGGATATCCAATCTATCCTGGATATCGGCATGATCCCTCCCGTCGATCCAGAGATCGTAGAGACAGCTGCCAATGGTGCAGGCTTCGGTGCTGCGATCTTCCTCTCCGAGGAAGGATTCGAATTGGGAGAAAAACTGGCCCAAAAAGCAGAACAAATCGACCTGGATACTGATGCCCAGTTTAATCAATTCTATATCGACGGCATGAGGCTGGCGCCATAATAATCAAAGAGAGGAAATTTTGCATCAAAAATCACTTAAACAAATTTCACCCAGGCTATCCGGTATCTTGGTCGTTATTGCTGCCACGATTTGTTGGGCTACCTCTGGTATATTCATCAACCTCATTATTAGGGAAAGCGGTTTATCCGCCGTTGGGTTGGCGTTCTGGAGAGATCTGACAACTGCCATTCTGCTGTTTATCGGCATCCTGGTTATCAAGCCCCAGTTATTAATTGTCAAGAAAAAAGACCTGCCCTGGTTGATAGGTATGGGCGCTATCAGTATCGGCGTATTCCACATTTTCTGGAATAAAGCAGTGTTAATGCTCGGCGCCTCGCTGGCGACTGTTGTGCAGTGCAACGCTCCTATCTTTGTTACCATAATGGCCTGGTTCCTGTTTGGAGAGAAGATCACCACCAGGAAAATCATTGCCGTTATCCTGGCTGCCGCGGGCACAATCCTGGTCTCTGGTATCAGTAGTGTCGGCGAATGGAAAATTGAACCTGTGGGTTTGCTGATCGCTCTCGGATCCGCAATAACTTATGGATCCCTGAGTTTGTTCGGTAAGAAATTAAGTGGCCAATATAATGCCTGGACGATCATGTTCTATATTTTTGCTTTTGGTACCTTGACTCTCTTTACCGTACAGCTCGGCAATCCAGATCCCTGGCCGGATTCCCAGAACTTTCTGCCCCTTTTCATCGGATTTGTCATCATTTCAACTATTGTCGGTTTTGGACTTTATACCTCTGCTTTGAAATTTCTCCCGGCCAGCGTAGCGTCGATCACAGCCACTTCAGAGATCTTTTTTGCCGCGATCCTGGCCTACATTTTCCTCCACGAAAGAATGGATCTTTGGCAGATACTGGGTTCGGTAATGATCATCACCGGTGTGATCCTGGTTTCAATGGCAAATGAAAACAACACCGCGGAGAAATCGCTGGATGGTTGATTATGTCCTGGGTATCGATACCGGAGGAACTTATACCGACGGGGTGTTGATCCAACGTGGGACCCGGAAAATCCTCAGATCTTCAAAAACATTAACCACAAAACCTGATCTTTCAGTGGGAATCCTGGCAGCCTTGAGTGACCTGCTTCCTGAGGATCCAGGAAAAATCAAATTGGTGGTGATCTCCACCACTCTGGCGACGAATGCCATTGCTGAAGGCAAAGGTCAGCCCGTGGGTCTATTCCTGCTGGGTTATGATCGCGACCTTATTCAAGAATTTTCGCTGGATTCCCGCTTTGCTGCCACCAGTTATCACTATTTCCAGGGCGGGCACGACCTCTATGCCAATCAACAGACTGCTCTCGATATTGAAGGCATCCAAAAAACGGCCCGGGAGATTAAACAAGAGATTGAAGCAATAGCCATCTCGGGATATTTCAGTCCATTCAATGCCAGTCACGAGGAGCAGTCCTTTCAAATCATCTCGGAAACGGTAGATCTGCCAGTGGTGCTTGGCCATGAGCTTTCTACCCGCTTGGATTCTGTGCAGAGAGCGACCACTGCCAGCCTGAACGCCTCCCTGCTCAGCCACCTGCAGAATTTCATCCAGGCTATGGAGAACTCTCTTAGAGAAATGAATATTCAAGCACCATTGATGGTTGTTCGCGGCGATGGCGCCCTGGTAGGGGCTGATTATGCCCAGCACAGGCCAATCGAAACTGTTCACTCCGGCCCGGCGGCCAGTGCTATCGGGGGACGTTTCCTGGCGGAAGTGGATCAAGCCCTGGTAATCGATATCGGTGGAACCACCACAGATATCGCACTCGTTGAGAATGGCCAGGTACATATCCGAGAGGAAGGCACCACGGTTGGCAGCTACCAGACAGCAGTACGGGCAGCCAGGGTTCATTCTTTAGGATTGGGTGGGGACAGTTTCATTCAATTAAATTTAGAAGATCAGCTGGAAATCGGACCTGCTCGCGTCCAACCGCTTTCATACCTGGCCCAGGCATATCCTCAAATTCTTCAATATTTAAAAAAATTGGGAGCGGAAAAACATAAGAAGCCCAACTTGAGAGATATTGAGTTCTGGTATTTGATCCGCCAGCCTCCCCGGTCCATTTCAAATTCCCGAGCGAAACAGGTGATTGAGATCCTTTCCCAGGGGCCAGAGAGTTTGCCCCGGCTACTCAAGAAGTTGGACATCTTTCATCCCCTGCAAAGCGGAACAGGATCCTTGATTCGCGAGGAAGTCATCGGTATAGCAGGACTGACTCCAACAGATCTCTTTCATGTAAGGGGAGATTTCACTCCTTGGAATAAGGAGGCGGCTGAAATCGGGGCGGAACTGATGGCAATTCATCTAGGATTGAGCCGGGAAGAGTTTTGCGAGCAAGTGCTGGAGCAAATGGTTTCCAGGATTGCCCGGGAAACCATTACCTACCTGACTGGGCAGAGCTTAGAGCCTGCCCCATATTATGCAAAACCTGATGATCTGGGATTATGGCTTTTTAATGAAAACGCCAGCAAAGAGGATTCTTACCTTGGTTGTGAGATCTCCTTAAAAATTCCCCTGGTCGGGATTGGGGCCCCAGCCTCCTTGCTTCTCCCCCAGGTTGCCAGGCTTCTTCATACGGAATATATTTCACCGCCATATTATCAGGTTGCTAACGCGGTCGGCGCTGCTATTGGCTCTGTAATCGCTTATCAAGAAGCCTGGGTAATCCCCCAATCCAGGAACCTCAGGGCTGTAGGCTATTATGTCCAATCGGGAAAAGAAAGGAAACGCTTCCGAACCCTGGAAGAAGCGCTTGATTATGCCGAAACGTCCACCCGGGCAATGGCTATTGCCCAGGCAGAAAAAGTTGGATTGCAGAACCCGGTGATCAAAACTGACCGCCTGCCGGATGGCTCGGAGAGTTATCGGGTTCGATCTATCGTCACCGGCCGTCCTGAGTTAGAATGAGAGCTGTATTATCGCCCCAACTTGGGACCCGAACCGGCAATAAAGGGTTCGATTCCTCATGTGTATCCCGACAGGAATCGCCTCTTTCAAAAAGGTTGACCTGATCAGCATGTCTAAATCATTAATTTCAATATCACAGCAATAAAGCTGTCTCTCTGAAGGCATTCGTAGAATATGGAAAAAAAACTTGCTCCCCGGGAAAAGAGAATTACCGGGATAATCCTGGTGATTATCGCCTCTGTTGGCTGGGGATCATCAGGTATCTTCATCGTAAATATCGTTGAAAAAGGGGGATTGAGCCCTGTCAGTTTAGCCTTCTGGAGGGATCTGGTTTCTTCCATTATCCTCTTGATCGGCCTGCTTGTCTCCAACCCGAAGCTGCTCAGAGTGAAAAAAGAGGATTTGCCCTGGCTGATCGGTATGGGCGTGATCAGCATTGGCATCTTTCATATCTTCTGGAATATCACCGTTCTGCGGGTAGGAGCATCTCTGGCGACCGTACTGCAGTCCAATGCGCCCATTATTGTGACTATGCTGGCCTGGGCACTATTTAAGGAAGAACTCACGATCCGTAAGATCCTGGCGATCCTGGCAGCAGCAGGTGGAACTATCATGGCCGCTGGGATAATCGGACAACAGGATTTGCACCTGGATCCTTTGGGGATATGGGTAGGCCTGGGTGCCGCTGTTACATATGCATCCTTATCGCTATTTGGCAAGAAACTGAGTGGGGAATACAACTTCTGGACGATCACCTTTTATATTTTTTCGATCGGGACAATCACCATCTTTCTGTTCCAGGCTGGGCGTCCTGAACCATGGCCGGTTGGCAGCGGAATACTTCCCTGGATGCTTGGATTCGTCTTGATGTCAACCATGGTTGGCTTTGCGCTCTATACCAAAGCGCTATCCTTACTCCCAGCCAGTGTGGCCGTTATCATTTCAACCGCGGAGATCCTCTCTGCCGCAATTCTTTCGGCCATTTTCCTGGGAGAACGAATGGGGATCTGGCAGATCCTGGGCGCCGCGCTGATCATCGTAGGAGTTGTGCTTGTGTCGTTGAGGAAAAGACAAATAGCGGAAATTTAGCGCTATAGAATTTCCCTTTTGATATTAGATAATATTTATATTTCTTCTTCGCCTGGCGATAAAACGCCAGGCATTTTCTTTCGCCCTTACGGGCTTGTAATAACTAAAATATCGGGTGTTTTGAAAATAAAGGGGGAAGTTATGGCTTATAAAAAGCTCTTTTATCATATTGTCTGGAGTACAAAACACAGAGAGCCGATCATAACTTCAATAAGTGAAGAAAAATTAGATTGTTTTCTATTACGCAGGGTGATGAATCACCCGGCTATTCTTAACGCCCTGCGGGCTTGAATTCCAGTGAAAAACAGAATAAAGTGCTAACAGGGGGATGCGATGGCTTACACAAAGCTTTTTTATCATGCTATTTGGAGCACAAAACACAGGGAACCCATCATTACGCCAAACATTGAAAATCAAATTCATTCCTATATCACAAAAAAAGCCCTCAACCTGGGGGGGATTGTCTACGCGATTAACGGGATCAGCGATCATGTCCATCTCGCTGTATCCATACCACCATCCATATCAATCTCAAAGTTCATCGGACAAATCAAAGCAGTCGCTTCGGTCAGGATCAATCAATCGGGTTTATGCGATCAGAAATTCTTCTGGCAAACATCCTATTCAATATTTACATTTAGAGAATCAGAGCTTCCCAGCATTATTAGATATGTCGAAAATCAAAAAGATCATCATGCGCAGGGACATCTTCGAATTCCTTAGAATTCCTTGCGAGAGAGAAAGATTGAGCTTAATAGCCCGGCCATTCATGGCCGGGAAAGAGAGAAATATCAATTAATTGCACTCTAGATAAATTTAAAGGATCTCCCCTATCTTATCCAGCGCTCTTTGAATATTCTCTAGCGAATTCGCGTAAGAAAGCCTGAGATACCCTTCCCCATATATTCCAAAAGCGTTTCCGGGCAGCAAGGCAACTCCCGCTTCATCGAGGAACCAATCCGCAACTTCCTGGGAAGTTTTGCCCAGTTCCTTTATATTTGGAAATACGTAGAAAGCTCCTTTTGGGTTTTGACAGCTGAGACCAGGAAGATCATTCAGCCCTGCTACAATCAAGTCTCTACGTTTCTTATATTCAGCTACAACAAGATCAACTTGTTCCTGATCCCCTGTTAACGCTTCAATCCCTGCAAACTGCGTGAACTGGGCGGTAGACCCAACAGAATGCATCAATAACAAACCAACCTTAACGGCCAATTCCCGGGGCATAATACCGTAACCCAACCGCCATCCGGTCATGGCATAGGTCTTCGAAAAGCCATCCATGATGATGGTCCTCTCGTTCATACCTGGCAGCCCCATGATGGAATCCACCTGGGCATTATCATAAACGATGCGGGTATAGATCTCATCTGAGAGCACCCAGCAATCATATTTCTGTGCTGCCTGGGCGATGTGTTCCAGATCAGCAATGGGAATGATCCCACCTGTTGGGTTGCCCGGGGAATTGAGAATGATCATCCGGGTCTTATCTGAGATCACCTCATCAAATACGGAGAGATCAAAAGAGAATTTGTTTTCCTCCAGCAGCGGCACTGGAACAGGTGTACCCCCAGCTACACGGATCATAGCCTCATAACTCGGGAAACCCGGGTCAGGGTAAATCACCTCATCTCCCTCTTCTACCAGAGCCAGGGTAGGAAAGAACAGGTTCGGTTTGGCCCCGGGACTGACAACAACCTGATCTGGCTGGAAATTGAAACCCCGCTGCTTGCCGGCATCCTCAGCAATTACTTCTCGCAGTGAAGGCATTCCAATCGGAGGTGTATAACGAGTATATCCGTCCTGGATGGCCTGAATGCCAGCCTGGCTCACATTTGGAAAGGTCTTGAAATCCGGCTGACCGATCTCCAAATGGATAATATCCCGGCCATCCTTTTCCAGGGCCTGGGCTTTGGCCAATACTTGATAAGCACCTTCTGAGGACAGGAAAAGGGTTCTCTTCGCAAAACTCATGTCATTCTCCATAGATTTTTTTTAAGAAATCCGTTCTATCTGAGACTTCATTGTAATAGATAAATCAGCAGTGAAATGACCATAATGATCTATTTCCGGGGTAAATACCAGGTAAGAAATATAACTTAACTGCCATCATAGAATTAACTAATCAGCATAACTTCCCGGTAGGATTGACAAGCCAGGCTTATTTATTACAATATATATCACTTATTTCATAATAAATGGATTGGTTTATGATTTTCAATTGCTCCTGTATACAGCGGGGATCGTAAAACTGTTTCCTGAAAAACTGATTAAAACAGGTCTGGAAGCTGGAACGATTTCCGCATATTATCGAAACGATACGGCTTTTAATGGATCTTTGATCGGTTTTTTATTTTAATAAGGAAGCAAGATGCAGGATTTAGTACCCTATGTAAAAAGAATATCTCTCGATGAAGGAATGCCTTCACTGGTGGGAAATACACCTCTCCTGCCCCTGGTAACACTGGCAAACAGGGCCAGGAGTAAGGTCCGGGTTTTCGCCAAGGCAGAGTGGTTCAACCCAAGCGGATCTGTGAAAGACCGGCCAGCCTGGGGGATCATCCAAAATGCCCTCCATAAGGGTATGATCCTGCCGGGAATGCACCTGCTGGATTCCACCTCTGGCAACATGGGCATCGCCTACGCAACTTTTGGTTCCGCCCTGGGCATTCCCATCACTCTCGCTATACCATCAAATGCCAGTCCCGAAAGAGTAAAGATCATGAATGCCCTGGGAGCAGAACTGGTGTTAACCGATCCTCTGGAAGGCTCTGATGGCTCTCTGCGAATAGCCCAACAAATGGCTGAAGATCATCCAGAGCTTTATTATTACGCCAACCAGTACGATAACCCTGCCAATTGGAAATCCCACTACCGCAGCACCGGACCGGAGATCATCGAGCAAACAGACGGCCGGGTTACTCATGTTGTTCTAGGGATGGGAACAACAGGCACACTGACCGGTGTCTCAAATTACCTAAAGGATCATTTCCCTGACGTTCAGGTCATTGGAGTCCAGCCCGATTCACCATTTAACGGGCTTGAGGGCTTAAAACATCTGCCATCAGCTATTCAACCGGGCATATACGAACCCTCTGCAGCCGACCGTATCGTTCCTGTTAAAACAGAAGATGCTTATGACATGGTGCGCTGCCTGGCCCGGGAAGAGGGTTATTTCATCGGGATTTCCTCCGGAGCAGCAGCGGTGGCTGCCCGCCAGGTTGCCAATGAGCTTGAGGAAGGTGTAGTGGTGACGATCTTTCCTGATGCAGGATTTAAATATCTCAGCGACGAAGAACTTTGGAGGAATTCATGAAAATTCAAATACCTTCCCATATCCTGGAAAAGATCCAATCTCACGGAGAAAGCGCGTATCCCTACGAAGGAGCAGGTTTAATGTTGGGACACGAAGAAAAGGGCGCGCGAAAAGTTGAGACTGTCCTGTTTCTCGAAAATGCCCGCGAAGAAACCCATCAGCACAATCGCTACCTGATAACTGCTGAGGATATGCTCTGGGGTGAAAAAGAAGCTGCTCGATTATCGTCTTCCATCCTGGGAATCTTTCACTCCCATCCAGACCACCCCAGCCAACCCTCGGAGTATGACCGTGAATTTGCGCTTCCCTGGTATTCATACCTGATCACAAGCGTGATTAACGGGTCAGCGGAAAGAAGCCAATCCTGGCGGCTTGAAGATGATCGAGCGCGTTTCTCTGAGGAGATCATAAAGGTTTTCTAAAACAGCAATGAAGGAAATAATTGGGAAGGCTGTCAGACTAATCAAATAAAGCAAGTATATAATACTTACCAGTAGAGGAAAAATGCCCACACTTAAAATACCCACACCATTGCGGCCCTATGCAGAAGGTGAAAGCACCCTGACCCTTCCAGGCCAGGTAGTAGAAGATATCCTTGATGGAGCCGTTGAAACATACCCCTTGTTAAAGCAACATCTTTATAATGACGAAGGTCAATTAAGGCCATTCGTAAACCTCTTTCTCGGGGAAGAAAACGTCAACCAAATGGAAGGACTAAAGACCCCCATATCAGATGGGGACACTTTGTTGATCATCCCCTCCATCGCTGGAGGATAAAAGAAACCGCAGGAGGGATTATGCTCCCTGAACTATCACACGAAGAAATCCACCGCTATTCCAGACATCTTCTGATACCTGATGTTGGGCTTGAAGGTCAGAAGAAGTTAAAAGCAGCTTCTGTCCTTATTGTTGGAACTGGTGGATTGGGATCCCCGGTTGCGCTTTACCTGGCAGCTGCTGGCGTCGGCCGGATCGGGTTGGTAGATTATGACGTGGTAGATTTTTCAAACTTACAGCGCCAGGTCATCCATGGAGAATCCCACCTGGGTGATCTGAAAGTTGACTCTGCCAGGGAGCGGATGCTTGACCTCAATCCAGAAATTCAGATCGATACATATAATGAAATCATCAACTCGGATAACGCCTTTCGGATCGCAGAACCTTATGACATCATCGTTGACGGAACCGACAACTTCCCCACTCGCTACCTGATCAATGATCTCTGCGTTCTTACTGGTAAAACCAATGTGTATGGTTCGATTTTTCGATTTGACGGACAGGCCAGCGTCTTTTCAGCAGAAGATGGCCCCTGCTACAGATGCCTGTTCCCCGAACCCCCACCTCCTGGGCTGGTTCCATCTTGTGCTGAAGGCGGAGTATTGGGCGTATTACCCGGAACCATCGGAAGCATCCAGGCCACAGAAACCCTCAAACTCATCCTTGGGATCGGAGAGCCACTTATAGGCAGGCTGCTGCTTTTTGACGCGCTGGATCTCGCTTTCCAAACAGTAAAATTGCACAAGAACCCCGATTGTAAAATATGCGGAAAGCATCCAGAAATAACAGGGCTGATCGATTACGAAGAGTTTTGTGGTATGCCAGCCCATGACCAAAGCGAAGGTTCGGCAGGTGAGGAATGGGATATTACCGCCCAACAGCTTTCATCCATGTTGAAGGATAATCCCAATCTGCGCTTGATCGATGTCAGGGAACCGCATGAGAGGGAAATCTCCGATCTGGACGGGTCCGAGCTAATACCCCTGGGACAGTTCGCCGCCAAATTAAATGAGCTGGACAGCGCGGAAGAACTGGTGATCTTCTGTAAAGCAGGCACACGCTCAACCAGGGCTCTGGAAATTCTGGTAAGTGCCGGGTTCAAAAAGGTGAAAAACCTGAAAGGCGGAATCAATTCCTGGGCAGTCAGTGTCGATCCCAGTCTACCGATCTACTAAATATCAATTTGATGTCCTCCAAACCAGCCTCTCGATCAGGAGGCTGACTCTTTTAACCCTTTTTACGATCTAATTAATCTTAAGTTAACAATATTGCTGATCCGTGCCATTAATGTTACATTATGAGTAGAAGCCCATCCCTGCTACGATCTACTTCACTCATGCCAAACATAAATATTACATTATACGGGGATATCGCCTCCTACGGTGGCGGCACATATATCGCCAGCCATGATCTGGAATATTCCTCTGGAACCACGGTGGACACGCTGCTCCAGAGTCTTGAGCTGCCCTCAGAGGAACGAGGATACCTATTCATCAATGCCGTCCTGCATGATGCACCTGGTCTGTATGCCTCAAAAGATGTCATCCTTCAGGACAACGACCACATCGGGATTTTTTCGATCCGGCACATGTGGCCCTATCAATATCGGGACGGCATACGTATATCGGAAGCCCTGGCAGAAATGATGCATAAACACGGAGGAATGCGGAACACGTATAGAGAATGACCTAATCGCCGGCGTACACTATTCCAAAAGGAGGGAATATGGCAAGGAAAATATTAAGAATAGATATGGCAGAACTGTCTCACGCCTACGAGGAGGTTCCCGCAAAATGGGGAAAATGGGCCGGAAGGGGATTGACATCGGCCATCGTGGCGGAAGAAGTGGAACCAACCTGCCACCCATTAGGCCCCAATAACAAGTTGGTGATCGCTCCCGGTTGGGTCTCGGGAACACCGGCAGCACCCAGCAGCGGCAGGACTTCCTTTGGGGGTAAGAGCCCACTGACTGGCGGCATTAAGGAATCCAATGCTGGTGGTTTGAGCTCACAGAAAATTGCCAAGCTGGGTTTAGCAGCCATCATCCTGGAAGGTATGCCAAAAGGTGGAAAATGGTACACCCTGGTTGTGACCAAAGATGGTGTTTCCTTTGAAAGCGCCGCTGATCTCATGGGCAAGGGCTTGTACGAAGTAGATCAGATCCTCTGGAAGAAATATCCCAATGAGCCCGCCGTGATTGGCATTGGCCAGGTAGGCGAGGAAAAACTCTCAAATGCCGGGATCAGTGTTAACGATCCAGAAAATAAGCCGGGGCGTTACGCAGGCAGGGGCGGCCTGGGCGCAGTCATGGGCGCTCGGGGGGTTAAAGCGATCATAGTGGACGACAGCGGTGGCCCCGGAGTAGAAATCGCCGATATGGATCTATTCAAAACAGGGCGTAAGAAACTCACTGATGCCATCACCAGTCATGATCTGACAAAACCAGCAGGCGGTTTGAATTCCTTTGGGACCAATGTCCTTATGAATATCATCAATGAGGCCGGTGGTTTACCCACCAGGAATTTCAGTGCCGGCCAATTTGAAGGAGCAGCTCAGATTTCGGGGGAGATGGTCGCAGAAATGGTCGAAAAACGGGGCGCAGGCATGACTGGCCACGGCTGCCATCCCGGATGCATTATCAAATGCTCCAACATCTATCCGGATGAGAATGGAGAGGAACTGGTCTCTTGCGTGGAATACGAAACAGCTTGGGCTTTAGGCGCAAACTGCGGCATCGATGATCTGGATTATGTGGCCAAGATGACCCGGGAATGCAACGACCTGGGCCTGGACACAATAGAAGCTGGAAATACTGTCGCCATTGCCATGGAGGGAGGAGCTCTCGAGTTCGGTGATAAAGTTGGCGCACTGGGTCTCTTCGATGAAATCCGCCAAATGACACCGCTGGGTCGAATTTTGGGGCAGGGTGTGGAGGCTACCGCCAAAGCTTATGGCGTACACCGCATCCCCACCGTTAAAGGCCAGTCCATGCCAGCCTATGAACCCCGGGCTATCAAAGGAATTGGTGTCACCTACGCAACCACTCCGATGGGCGCAGACCACACCGCTGGCTACACCATCGCCCCCGAGATCGCCGGTGTTGGTGGTAAAGTCGACCCGCTGAGTGACGAAGGTAAAGCAGAGCTTTCACTCACCTTCCAGGCCGCGACCGCTTTTGTCGATAGCTCTGGTTATTGTCTGTTCATCGCCTTCCCCATCCTGGACATTCCAGAAGGGTGGGCCGGAATGGCCGAATCAGTCGCCGGAGTAACCGGTATGGAAATCACAGGTGACGATGTGATCCCGATCGGAAAAGAGATCCTCAAGATCGAACGAGAATTCAATGCCCGAGCAGGATTCACCGCCCAGGACGATCGACCGCCAGAATTCATGCGCTATGAGGAACTGCCTCCTCATAATGAGGTCTGGACCATCACTGACACCGTCCTCGATGAGGTGTATTCCTGGACAAACGGGAAATAAACACACAAATGCAGGTCGAAGTTCGTGTTTTCGCCACGTTGCGCCGCTACCTGCCGGAGTTAGGCATCGGCGAAGCAAAAGTGATGGAAGTGGCCCAGGGGACTACCCTGGATGAGATCCGAAAAATTCTCGGCCTGCCTGCTGATGAGGTCAAGGTGATCATGGTCAACCACAAGCAGGCATTTCCTGAAGACCCTGTTGAAGATGGCGACAGGATCACCTATGTCCCAGCAGTTGCCGGGGGATAACACCTGACCTGACGTTACCAGAACAGCCTTGGGAGGACTATTCACTCAAGGCTGTTCTCCATTACAATACCTTCTATGAATCCTTTCCAGCACCCACTTTGGGGATACCAAATCCTGCTTCCTGAGGGTTGGCAGCACAAGAATTTGGTTGACCGAGATGGATTTGCCGTAGACTTGCGGTCTTTCGATGGAGATTATCAAGGTCAAAATTTAGCCCAGCTCCTGATCCACGGAGAATGGAATGGGTTGAGGAAACCTGTCCCTGAGCTGTGGCAAAACCATTTGGCTAAGGTTTCTCTCATGCTAGGTGCCAAGAACCTCAAATATGCCACCTGGGAAATGGGGGGCGCCAAGGGTTATGAAGTAGAGGTGATCCTTCCCAAGAAAAGTCCCCAGCGTTTATGGACCGGGATTTTAGAGAATGGAATGCTAGTTCTGTCCTTCCTGGCCTTGCACTGGAAAGAAAACTGGGGAGAAATTGAGCCAGTTCTTTCCGAGATCATCGCCAGCCTCAAGTACCTGGCAGCAGTAGATGATCTGTCTGAGAATGAATTGGGGCTTCCCCTACCCCCGGAAGCTGAGCCAACCGATCCTTGTTCTATCGTTTCAGACATCACCGATCCAGAAAATTGGTTGGCATATCACACCAGGGCTCACCAGGGAGCCCTGCAAGCATTTTACTTACGGGAACTACCTTATCGCAATTGGGAAATTTCCCGGTACGTCCCCTACCCCAATCCAGGAGAATTACCTTTTGCCAGGATCATAACCCACAATAACAGGCATTCCTTTTCCCTGGGCATCATGCCTGGAGGAGAGGAAGGACAAGGGGCTTCGATCATCCAAAAAACCCTTCCTAAATGAATTTCTTCAGGAACCGGTCCACAACTTTCAAGTGTACTTGATCCACATGATACGCCATCGCCTGACTGGCTCCTTCACCATCCTTATTAAGGACTCCTTCCATGATCACGGGATAATCCTGAAGTTGGAGGTCATTCAGTGTAAGGAAGGAATCTAAAAGGTGCCAGGTCCGCCTTGCGTACCCACTGTACTGCTGAAGGGTACTGCATAAGAATGGATTGCCACCAGCTCTGGCAATATCGATCTCCAGTTCTTCAATGGATTTAACCACATTCTTACCATTAATCGTCTCGGCACAGGCAGCCAAAGAATTCGCTTTCCTTTCCAGCATACTTCTTACTGTCTCCCCTGCCTGGGAGGCCAGAGCAACAGCAAGGGTCAATAACTGGCGGCGAACTTGATACTGCCGCTTGATATCTACCAGGGTGATCGAATTTACATAGGTACCCTTCCGGTGATGGGAAACCAGAAACTTTTCCACTTCCAGGCGTTTGATAGCCTCCCGAATAGGTGTTCTACCAATCCCAAGTTTTACTGTTAAATCCGCATCCCTGATCGCTGAACCCGGCGTAAATTCCAGGGTGATAATCTTCTCCCGCAAGATACAATAAGCTTTTTCAGCTTCAGAAGGATAATCATCTTCAAAATAAAGCAATCCACCTGGTTTCTTCTGCCGAACAGGAAGTATCAGTTCGGGTCGGGATTCCTGAACGGTTGGTTGATATGCGGTTTCCACAGAGAACCTCCTTATATTATTAACGGTCTGGTCTTCTGGCCAGGAGGTAAAAATAAACACCCCGCCTCTGGAAGCGGAGTGTTGGGGAACTTCATTAAAAATGAAGTTCTCTGTTCCTTCCTCGAGGACAAAGAGAATTCTGGTTATCGCGGTCGACCTGGCTTAGCTCAATTTGAGCATCACAGTTGCGGGACAGCGCCGGAATCTCACCGACTTCTCCACGAGCTTTAGGGAGGGATCCATAAAGCCTATAACAAGAAAAAATATATATTCTTGCTTTGATTCTATCACTATCCTCTATTTCCTGCTCCATTAAATAACAAAAATTCTATATAAATCCAGATTCATTTTGGGATGAATACCCAACCTAAACATCCCATTACAAATCAAGCACAGCGCTTTAATTTACCTGCATGATCAACCACTATATTCAACTCTGGGTACAATATACATCATCAAAAATTCTGATCAGACTGTTGAGCGATTTGTTATTGTGAGACTTATGAGAAACCAGACACAAATTAATCGAGCTATACTCCTGCAGCTTCGTCTGGAACGCATCTCGGCCGATTCAAGCTGGGCCCATCAAGCCAGCGGTATCAGGGCCGCCCTGGCAAAAACCATCTCCCAGGAAGACCACGATGCCAGGCAGCTTTCCGATTTAATGGAAAAAGGCTTTCTGATCCTCGAGAAAGCCGCCGGGGAAATACCTGAAGAGTAAAAGCGCGTCACCCCGCCCCCAGGGCACATGTGAGATTTCGAAAAGGCGCCCAAAGACGGGCACCGGAGCCCTCAACAATACAATCCGTAATCTTCAGGGGAGCGCCACCATGCTCTTGATCCTGAATTGACTTCGGATTTTTATGTACCAAGATCCAAACTTCCGAAGCAGGCAGAGAGTCAGCTCACTGGAAAGAAATCGCCTTAAAACTTCGGAAGGTGAGATCCTACGCGCTCGCCAGAGCCCTAAACAACACACTCCGAAGTCTTCAGGGGAGCGCCTCCATGCTCTTGACCCTGAATTTACTTCGGATTTTTTTGTACCAAGATCCAAACTTCCGAAGCAGGCAGAGAGTCAGCCCACTGGAAAGAAATCGCCTTAAAACTTCGGAAATTGGCCGCCGGAGCGCGTTGATGAACAAATCGCGGAAGAATATCACTTCACTCCATTGCTTGATCATTGCTATAATGATTGAGGATTTATTGCAGGAGTGCCATAGATGAACCATCCCCGAAAAGAGATCATTGGCTACCAGGAAGTCAGCAAGCTTATCACCCTGATCCTCCCCCAATTTGAGACTGAGTTTAACGCAATTATCATGCTATCGCCCGGCGGTATCATACCAACAGGTATGATGGCGGCTGCGGCAGGGATCGAAGAGATCTACCTGGCCCAGGTCCAGTTCCCTTCAGAAACAGATCTGGAAGAAGCCAAACTTTTTACCTTGCCCAAGATCGCTCAGTTCCCGGCAGATGCACCCCTGGCCGATAAAAGGGTCCTGGTAATGAACAACGCCTGGGGCTCTGGCCGGACAACCTGGGCTGTCTATAAACAAGTAGAAGGCGCCGGTGGAATCCCCAGCACATGTGTCCTCCATTACAATCCCTACCGGAACCTGCTCAAATACCAGCCCGATTATTATGGAGCTATCACAGACGCGTATATAATTTACCCTTGGGATATTGACCAAGCAGGTCCAGATCGAGTTTATTTAGAGAACGGGGGACGAGGTTAGGACAACCTCACATAACTAAACCCAATAAAAACCAACTAAAAAGCCGATACTTAATCCCAGCAAAGTTCCCAGGATTGCCTCTCCGGGCGTATGGCCTAGAACTTCCTTCAACTTATCCTGAGGAGGGATCTTTCCTTTTGAAAACTCTTCAATGATCGAATTAATCAGTACTGCCTGTTTTCCGGATTCCCTGCGAACACCAGTTGCATCATAGATCACTATCGCTGCAAAGATCGCTGACATGGCAAAAGTAGCCGTGTCAAAACCTAAAACCAGACCTATCGATAATGAAGTTGCACTGACCATCGCTGAGTGTGAACTGGGCATTCCTCCAGCTTGAAACAACAGGGCCCAATTCCATTTTCTTCTTATGATCAGCTCAATCAAGACTTTTAACGTCTGGGCGATTAACCAGGCAGATAAACCGGCCAGCAGGACTGGATTGAATAAAAGGATATTACTAAGTTTCATCATCACCTTTAAGTACTTCTTCAACTTTTAACTCTGCTTCATCGAGCAGGGAGATGCAGTAGGAAGCCAAGTCTTGACCACGCTCAAAATAGAGCAAGGTCTTTTTTAAATCGTTCTCACCCCCCTCCAGAGTCTGTACCAACTCCTCCAGTTCTTGGAGGGCTTCTTCATATGATAATTCTTCCAGGGGTTTAAATTTCAGATCGCTCACAGTTTTATCCTTTAGATCCAATTCTCTTCCCGGTAGGTTCCAAACACTTCCTTCATAACCTCAGTGATCTCACCCAGTGTTGCATAGGCGTGGACCGCTTCCAAAATATACGGCATAGTATTCTCTGTTCCCTGACAGGCAATCCGCAGCCGGTCCAGAGCTTGACCAACTCTGCCCGCATCCCTGTCATCTTTCAGTCTTTGAATCCGGCCAACTTGCTTTTTGTATCCCTCCGGATCCATTTTCAGGATCGGGATCGCTGGTTCTTTCTGATCCTTGTGGGCGTTTACTCCAATCACCTTTCTGACCTGCTGGTCGATTTCTCGTTGATAGCGATAGGCGGAATCAGATATCTCGCCCTGGAAAAAACCGCGGTCAATGGCAGGCAGAACACCGCCCAGCTTCTCTATTCTATCAAAATATTCGTATGCCTGGCTTTCCATTTTGTCAGTTAATGCTTCCAGGAAATAAGATCCACCCAGGGGATCGACGCTATTAATCACTCCTGATTCTTCAGCGATGATCTGCTGAGTCCGCAGGGCAATCGTTGCCGCATGCTCGGAAGGCAGGGCCAGGGCTTCATCCATACTGTTGGTGTGCAGCGACTGTGTTCCTCCCAATACCGCCGCGAGGGCCTGGATAGCTACCCGGACAATATTGATCTCTGGCTGTTGGGCAGTTAAAGAAACACCAGCTGTCTGGGAATGGAATCTCATTAACCAGGAACGGGGGTTTTGAGCCCCAAAGGTTTCCTTCATTTCCCTGGCCCATATTCTCCTGGCCGCTCTGTATTTGGCTATTTCTTCAAAGAAATCATTATGGGCATTGAAAAAGAAAGACAGGCGGGGAGCGAAATCGTCAATCGCCAATTCTCTATCTATCGCCCAGCGAGCGTATTCCAATCCATCTGCCAGGGTAAAAGCCAATTCCTGGACCGCTGTCGCACCTGCTTCCCTGATATGGTATCCAGAAATACTAATGGTATTCCAAAGTGGGACTTCCTCAGTCCCGAACTCGATCGTATCTGTCACCAACCTCATTGATGGTTCAGGCGGAAAGATATATTCCTTCTGAGCAATATACTCTTTTAAAATGTCATTTTGAATGGTTCCCCGCAGCTGCTTTCTTGTCACACCTCTTTTTTCAGCCGCGGCAATGTACATAGCCCAGACTACAGCAGCAGGAGAATTGATCGTCATACTGGTTGAGATCTTATCCAGGGGCAGTCCATCCAGCAGGATCTCCATATCCGCCAAAGTTGAAATCGCAACACCACAGCGGCCGAATTCTCCTTCAGCTTCAGGTGCGTCTGTGTCAAAGCCCATTAAAGTGGGCATATCAAAAGCAACCGAAAGGCCTGTTTGCCCCTGTTCTAGCAGGTATTTGAATCTCTGATTGGTTTCCTCAGCAGCTCCAAATCCTGCGAACATACGCATGGTCCACTGCCTGGATCGATACATGGTCGGGTGGACACCGCGCGTGAATGGAAATTGACCAGGGTAGCCAATAGATTCCTCATACTCCTTGCCCTCAAGATCGACGGGAGTATAAAGGCGATTGATCAGTTCCGATGATGTGGTGATGAATTGGCTTCTTCGCTCGGGAAATCGATCAAGGCTGGATTGCAGAGTGTCTTCTTCCCACTGCGTAATTCCTGTTTGGAGATCATCCATTTCCTGCTGGTCAGGCATGCAACCTCCTAATTTCTCGATGGATCTAATACCTAAAAATTATAGCACTCTTTGGAGAGGTATTTTTATCACAGGGATTAAAGAAAGGAGGGTCTTCAGGGGCTCCAAGCCTTTCTTTGGTATACTACCCACATGCAAAAATCAGCCCCAAATGGGGGTATTTCAGTAGATCTTAAACTGGATTTGGAAAAATCCAGATTGATCCATAAAACAGATCATATCACTCGCCTTTTATATAGCACTGATGCCAGCATTTATCAGATGATGCCTTTAGGTGTAGTCTGGCCGCGGGAAGTCAGTGAAGTGTCTGCAGTGGTAGAGATCGCCAAAAAGCACCGGGTTCCAGTCCTTCCAAGAGGCGGGGGGAGCAGCCTGGCCGGGCAAGCTATTGGTGAAGCGCTAATCCTGGATTTCTCCAGGTATATGGATCAAATATTAGAAATTAACCCTGAGGAAAAGACCGTAACCTCTCAGCCAGGGGTTGTTCTGGGTCCGCTCAACAGAAAATTGGCATCACATAAATTGACATTTGGACCTGATCCAGCAAGTGCAGATCGAGCTACTATTGGTGGTGTGTTGGGGAATAATGCTACTGGCGCCCATTCAATCTTGTATGGCATGGCTCATGACCATCTTCTTGAAGCTGAAACCATCTTATCCGACGGCTCCCAAATACTGCTAAAGGAACAGAGTGGAAACCTGCAGGCCATTCATGGGAAGTCCACTTTAGTAGGGGCAATTTATCGCGAACTGCCCCGGATCCTGGACAGATACCAGGAAGAGATCAGAAATAATTACCCAAAAACCTTCCGGAGTGTAGCCGGGTACAACCTGAATATCCTGGCAAAGCAAAAAACCCTCAATCCTGCCACTTTGCTAGTCGGATCAGAAGGCACGTTGGGCATCATCACTTCCGCCAAGCTGAACCTGGTTCCTCTGCCTGCTCATAAAGTCCTCTACATAATACACTATCAAGAGCTGGGCGAGGCTTTATCGACAGTTCCTGAGATCCTGGAAACCAATCCCAGTGCAGTAGAATTGATCGACCGCATGTTAATTCAAATAGCAAGGGCCAATCCCGCTTATCGTCCTCTTCTGGATGCTATTGAGGGTGATCCAGAAGCAGTTCTCGTTGTTGAATACCACGCTGATGATCTGGGCGCGATTACTGGAAAAGAGAACCACCTCAAACGTTTTGGCCCAACCACACCTCTCGTTGATATCCAAGTACAGAATAATATCTGGAAAGCCCGTAAAGTTGGGCTGGGAATATTGCAGAGCAAAAGAGGGGATGCCAAGCCCACAACTTTCATCGAGGATGCCGCAGTTCCAGTAGAACATCTGGCTTCCTACGCTTTGGGAATCAAAGAATATGGCAAAGAGATCGGGGTCGGGGGAATCGCGTTTTATGCACATGCCAGCGCAGGCTGTTTACATATTCGCCCCCAGGTAAATCTGAAGAGCGCGGACGGTACAAAACAGATGCGGTGGCTGGCTGAGAAATCGCTTTCCCTGGTCCAGCAGTTTGGTGGAACGACCAGCGGAGAACACGGGGAAGGGATTGCTCGAGGTGAATTCACAGAAAAACTCTTTGGTCCAGAATTAATAAAGGCATTCCAGGAAGTAAAAGAGGTTTTTGATCCCGATTATCGCCTGAATCCCGGAAAGATCATCAACCCACCAGCAATGGACCAACCAGATTTACTTCGCTACGGCGTGAATTATCAGGCCGGGCTTAAGCCTGACCAGACTGTACTGAGTTTTGCTGAAGATCTTGGTTTTGACAGAGCCGTGGAAATGTGCAATGGCGCAGGTGTTTGCAGACAGCTGGAAGGCGGCGTAATGTGCCCCTCTTTCCAGGCCACCCGGGACGAGGAATTCAGTACCCGGGGCAGGTCCAATCTACTGCGGGCTGCGATGACTGGTAAATTGGGACCCAACGGGATGACCTCCAAAGAACTCTATCAAGCCCTGGATCTTTGTCTTTCCTGCCAAGCCTGCCTGAGCGAATGTCCTTCGGCCGTAGATATGAGCAAACTGAAAGCTGAGTTCCTGCATGGGTACTATCAGGAACATGGACTGCCTTTCCGGAGCTGGTTCTTTGCCAATATCGCTGGAGTGAGTCGACTGGCTCGAGTTTTCGCTCCTTTTGTCAATCTGGTCCTGGAGACTCCTCTGAGCAGGACGCTGTCCCTGATCGGCATTCACCCTCAACGGGAAATGCCGACTTTTGCCAAACAGACCTTTACAAACTGGTATGGAAAAGAAATCCTTCAGGATAAACAGAACAAAGACCACCAGGCAGTGTTCTTTTATGACACCTACCTGGAATATAATTATCCCCACATTGGAAAAGCTCTGGTGGAGATCAGCCAAAAAGCAGGATTGGATTTGATCGTTTTAAAGGAAAAGGTGGACTCTGGTCGGCCAGCCTATTCAAAGGGCGTATTGGATAAAGCTCAATCTCTTGCCCGAAAGAATATCGAGTTATTATCCCCTTACGCTGAGCAGGGAATTCCCATTATTGGCTGCGAGCCTAGTGTAATGGTTATGCTGAAAAAAGAATACCGATACCTTGTGCCTGGCCAATCGGCTGACAGGATCTCTGAATTAGCGATGCAGGCGGAAGATTATCTGCTCGAGATAATTAATACTGGTCAAGTTCAATTGGATTTCGATCAAAACCCACGCAAGATCCTTTATCACGGCCACTGCCAACAAAAAGCCAACTTCGGCACAACAGCAACCTTGCAGTTATTAAGGTCTATACCTGGGTGCACAGTAGAGGAAGTAGAAGCCGGATGCTGCGGCATGGCTGGTGCTTTTGGCTATGAAAAAGAGCATTATCAACTATCACTGGATATAGCTGAGTTAGGGCTAGCTCCAACAATAAGGAAAGCCGATCAGGAGACAATTATCTGTGCTTCTGGAACTTCCTGTAGAGAGCAAATTGCCCATACAACAGATCGATCCGCTAAACACCCTCTTGAGGTTTTTGCAGAAGCGCTTATATGAAACTTAATTTTAAGATTTTCGTAATCAATATCGGAAAGAGTTATATTTGTTATGGTTTAGAAAAGGAATATCAAAATGGAATGGATATCATCACCTGAAAGCTGGATAGCTCTCTTAACACTGACTGCTCTTGAGATCGTATTGGGCATCGACAACATCATTTTCATCTCCATCCTTGCCGGAAAACTTCCAGAAGACCAGCAGAAAACCGGTCGGCAGGTTGGCTTGATCCTGGCCATGGTAACCAGAATTTTGCTTCTTTTCTCAATTGCCTGGCTAACACGCCTGACCGCGCCTTTATTTAATGTGTTTTCACATGATATCTCTGGACGGGATCTGATCCTGATCATCGGGGGTCTATTCCTGTTAGGAAAGAGCACGTTTGAAATTCACGAACGGTTGGAGGGCGAAGAAGGCCATGCGTCTGAAAAGGTAGCTGCCACATTGGGAGCTGTTATCCTCCAGATCATGCTGCTGGACGTCGTCTTTTCCCTGGATTCTGTCATCACTGCGGTAGGCATGGTTGACGAAATTGCTATCATGATCACTGCCGTTGTGATCGCGGTCGCGATCATGCTTTTTGCTGCTGGCCCAATCAGCAATTTTGTCAATGAGCGCCCCACACTGAAGATCCTGGCCCTCAGTTTCCTGCTTTTGATCGGTTTCTCTCTGGTCGCGGATGGTCTGGGCTTACATATCCCCAAAGGGTATATCTACTTCGCTATGGGCTTTTCAGTCTTTGTGGAAGTCATCAACCTTCAAGTGCGGGCCAAGACCACACCAGTTCAATTACGCAAACGTTACATCGAGGAAAAGTAAAACCCTCAAATGGAAACTCCCCGCGTTATCCTTCATCTGGATCTGGATGCTTTCTTCTGTGCTGTGGAAGAGATCAAGGATCCTGGATTGCGCGGTAAAGCATTTGCTGTTGGCGGGTCCCCAAGCGGTAGAGGTGTTGTCACCTCCTGCTCATACCGGGCTCGAAAAGCGGGCGTTCGGTCAGCCATGCCAGCAGCCAAAGCGCTTCAGTTATGCCCCGAGCTCATTCTCGTATCCAGAAATCACCGCGATTACGGCAGGTACTCAAAACTCGTAATGGAGCGCCTGGCTAAGTTTACCGATCAGATCGAACAGATCTCCATCGATGAAGCCTTCCTGGATATCACAGATCTGGGATCTTCTCCTAAAGCGATTGGATTGAAGCTGCAAAAAACCATTTTGGACGAACTCAGCCTGCCAAATTCAGTGGGGATCGCCAGCAACAAACTTGTGGCAAAGATCGCGACTGACGTGGGAAAGATGGCTCACAAAGGGGACGGCCCGCCCAATGCAATAACCATCGTTCCCACAGGAGAAGAACGATCATTTCTGGCGCCGCTCCCAGTCAATATGCTGTCGGGTGTTGGGCCCAAAACCAAGGAAAGGCTTGAACGGTTCAACATACACACGATCGGAGACCTAGCAGAATATCCAGATACCGAATTAGCTGAGAGATTTGGCAAACACGGATACGATCTGTCCCGACGAGCAAAGGGCATTGATAAACGCGGGATCGTCACAGAGCGAGGAATCAAATCAGTCAGCAATGAGCGCACATTCGGAAAAGATCTGGGACGAAAAAGTGAAGTCCTCAAGCAAATCAACAGACTCGCTGAGCAGGTCTCCAAACGCCTGATCAATAAGGATCTGCGCGGAAAAACCATCCAGATCAAACTGCGCTGGTCTGATTTCACCACGATCACCCGTCAAACAACATTGTCCCAGACCACTAACGAGTTCAAAGTTATCCAGAAGAATGCAGCAGAGCTGCTCGATCAGGTCTGGCAAGAAGGCCGAAAAGTGCGGCTGATAGGGGTTGGAGTGCATAATTTAGACACAGAAGCCCACCAGCTTGGATTGTGGGATACTGATTATCAAAAGAATATCAAACTAAAAGAAACCTTGAAGGATATTAAGGGAAAATATGGGGAAAATGTCATATCCAAGGGGATAAAGAAGTAATAGGTATTCGCTTCACAAGCAAGTCCACTATCGAGTATAATAGTCAATCGGGTTATGGAATATTAACCTGTGGTTAAACACGTTTACTATCCTATTAAATGGAGTTACTTAATATGGCAGAAAATATAAGAATGATTGATGGCAACGAGGCAGTAGCAGCTGTTGCCCATAAGATCAACGAAGTGATCGCAATCTATCCGATCACACCTTCTTCTCCGATGGGAGAGCATGCTGATGCCTGGTCAGCCCAAGGACAGAAGAACATCTGGGGAACTATTCCAGACGTGATGGAAATGCAGGCTGAAGGCGGAGCGGCAGGTGCAGTGCATGGAGCGCTGCAGGCTGGTGCATTAACCACCACCTTCACAGCATCTCAGGGCTTATTACTGATGCTGCCAAATATGTACAAAATCGCCGGTGAATTGACACCGACAGTTTTCCACATCGCGGCGCGCTCGATAGCTGCTCAGGCCCTGTCCATCTTCGGAGACCACTCTGATGTTATGGCCGCCCGAGCCACCGGATTCGGAATGCTCGGTTCTGGTTCAGTTCAGGAAGCCCACGACTTTGCAGCCATTTCCCAGGCGGCCAGCCTGGAATCACGGATCCCATTCCTTCATTTCTTCGAAGGATTCCGGATCTCACATGAGCTGAATAAGGTTGAAATGCTTTCTGATGAAGTCCTATCGGAAATGATCTCAGAAGAAGCCGTTTTAGCTCACCGAAGCCGGGCACTCAATCCTGAGAAACCTGTTCTGCGCGGTACTGCCCAGAACCCGGATGTTTTCTTCCAGGCTCGAGAGACAGTTAATCCCTATTATGATAAAGCTCCTGAAATCGTTCAGGCAGCGATGGATAAGTTCAAGAAGCTTACCGGCCGGGAATATAACTTATTCGATTATGAAGGTGCTGAAGACGCAGAGCGCGTGATCGTCATCATCGGATCTGGTGGAGACGTGGCAGCTGAAACCGCCAAATTCCTCAACAAAGAGGATGATCAGAAACTTGGCGTTGTTCGGGTTCGTTTGTACAGGCCATTTTCGGTGAAACACTTCCTGGAAGCCCTCCCCGCTACTACCAAGGTGATCGCGGCATTAGACCGCACCAAAGAACCAGGTGGGGCAGGCGAGCCCCTTTATCAAGATGTAATTTCAGCCATTACTGAAGGCATGAACGCCGGGATAGCCCCCTTCAAGGACGCTCCCCTGATCATCGGCGGCCGCTACGGCCTGTCCTCCAAGGAGTTCACTCCTGGTATGGTCAAGGGAATCTTTGATGAAATGAGCAAAGATCAACCCAAGAACCACTTCACGATTGGTATCAATGACGATGTTTCCAACACCAGCCTGGACTTTGACAAGTGCTTCCTCATCGAAGGTGATGATGTCATTCGCAGTGTCTTCTTCGGACTGGGATCTGACGGCACAGTTGGTGGAAATAAGAATTCCATCAAGATCATCGGCACCCAGACAGAGAATTACGCCCAGGGTTACTTCGTTTACGACTCCAAGAAAGCTGGTGCGAAAACAATTTCCCACCTGCGTTTTGGACCTGAACCCATCAAATCCCCCTACATTATCGAAGTCGGTCAGGCTGATTTTGTGGCCTGCCATCAGTTCAGCTTCCTGGAACAGATCGATATGGTGAAGTTCCTCAAACCTGGCGGCATCTTCCTGCTGAACAGCATTTATGGGCCGGATGAAGTCTGGCAGCACCTGCCCAAGGATTTCCAGGAAGCCATCCTGAAAAAAGAAGCTGATTTCTATATCGTTGATGCTTACAAGATCGCGGAAGATGCTGGTCTCGGCACCAGGATCAACACCGTCATGCAGACCTGCTTCTTTGCAATCAGCGGTGTTCTCCCTAAGGATCGGGCGATCAAAGAGATCAAAGCCATGATCAAGAAAAGCTACGGCAAGAAGGGTGAGGACGTAGTCAACATGAACAACTCCGCCGTGGACCATGCTCTGGAGAACATGTTCAAAGTTGAAATGCCTGCAAAAGCTGACAGTGATATGAGAATGAGGCCTCCTGTTCCGGAAGACTCTCCTGACTTTGTCAAAAACGTGATCGGCACAATCCTCAAAGGCGAAGGCGACAATTTGCCTGTAAGTGCCTTTTCAGAAGACGGCACCTTCCCGGTTGGAACTACTCAATATGAGAAACGCAATATTGCCCTGGAGATTCCTACCTGGAATCCGGACTCATGCATCCAGTGCAACAAATGCGCTTTTGTTTGCCCTCACGCGGTGATTCGCCCCAAGGTCTATGATGCGGAGCTGTTGAAAGATGCTCCCGAAACCTTCAAGTCTGTTGATGCAACTGGCCGTGAGTTCAAAGGAATGAAATACACTATCCAGGTTGCGCCAGAAGACTGCACCGGCTGCACTCTGTGTGTAGAGGCCTGTCCGAAATCTGATGTCGAAAATCCCGCCCTTCAGATGGTTGAACAACTTCCGCTGCGCGAATCCGAATCAGAGAATTGGGATTTCTTTATGGATATTCCGAACCCGGATCGCACAAAACTGAAACTCACTCGGCCCAAAGACTCCCAGTTCCTGGAGCCGCTGTTTGAGTTCTCTGGAGCCTGCGCCGGCTGTGGGGAAACTCCCTACGTGAAATTGCTCAGCCAGCTTTATGGCGATCGCAGCTTGATCGCCAATGCGACTGGTTGCTCCTCAATTTACGGAGGCAACCTGCCCACCACCCCCTGGAAAGTCAATGAAGATGGACGGGGACCGACGTGGAGCAACTCCCTCTTTGAGGACAACGCTGAATTCGGACTGGGTATGCGCCTGACCGTAGATAAACAAAGGGAATACGCAATCGAACTCCTGCCCCAGTTCAAAGATGTCATCGGGCAGGATCTGATTGACGAGATCCTGAATGCTGACCAATCCACCGAAGCTGGAATTGATGAACAGCGAAAACGAATAGACATTTTGCGCGAGAAGATGAAAGGCCAGGAAGGTCGCAAAGCAAAAGACCTGCTCAGCATTGCTGATAAACTGGCACGCAAGGATGTCTGGATTGTCGGTGGTGATGGTTGGGCATATGATATCGGCTACGGCGGCCTGGACCACGTTCTGGCTTCCGGCCGCAACATCAACGTCCTGGTGCTGGATACCCAAGTGTATTCCAACACAGGCGGACAGTCCTCCAAAGCTACACCTTTAGGCGCTGTTGCCCGCTTTGCTGAAAGCGGCAAAGGTATCCCCCGTAAGGACCTGGGCATGATGGCCATGAACTACGGCTATGTATACGTCGCTCAGGTGGCTATGGGATCCAGCGATACTCAAACTTTGAAAGCTTTCCGTGAAGCCGAAGCCTTTGATGGCCCGTCATTGATCCTGGCTTACAGCCCCTGCATCGAACACGGCATTGATATGGCAAAAGGTTTGGATCAGCAGGATCTGGCAGTCAAATCTGGTATGTGGCCTTTGTATCGCTACAATCCAGATCGGGCGGACGCTGGCAAGAACCCGCTCCAACTGGATTCCAAAGCACCCAGTGTGCCGCTGGCCGAGTTTGCCTATAATGAGCTTCGCTACCGCCGTCTGCTGAAGAGCAACGAAGAGCGGGCAGAGAAACTCATGAAAGCAGCCCAGAAGCAAGTTGACAAACGCTGGTCACTGTATGAACAGATGGCCAAGATGGACTACAGCCTGGAAGAGGAAGCAGTCTAGATTCGAGTCTAGAATAAACCAGGGACGAAGTCCTTTCAAAGGACTTCGTCCCTTTGGATTAACTCCCGGAGATCTGAAAATCCGGGAGTTTTTCTTTCCTGTTGAATGAATCCTGCCACCTTAAATATTGTATTTAATATCTCATTTCTTATATTGGAAAGGTGGAATTTATAACATCATCCAGAAGCATGGATACATAATTGGGAAACCCGAACTGCAGCCTCACAATCTGCGAAAGACATACGATGAGCTCGGTAGGCGTGCTGGCGTGCCAATCTCCCAAGTCGGCATGCTGTTGGGACACGAAAGCATCGAGACTACTTCATTGTATTTGGGCATAGAGAGGGACTGGGAGAAACAGCCTGCAGATTTTATTCCATACTGAACAGGGCCAGGTGTAAGTTGATGCTGGCTGCAGCCACCTGCGTCCATAATAGGCATTTTTGCATATCCCCCTAAAAAGGTGCGTTCCAGGAGAGTGGATAATAAATCGTTAGTGATTCTAGCGAAGCATTGTTAGCTGCTCGCGGATGCGCGAGATAAACTCTCCCGGTCTTAGTACGGCCACATCGGGATGACCAGGGTTGTAATCACGGATATTGAAAGTTACCAACCAGTCGCACTTCTCACGTAGAGCCGCTACAAGAATAGGCAGATCTTTGGGATCCGCCAACCCCTGGTAAGATGACAACTCTCCAGGTTCAGGATCGGGTACCACAGTCAGGCAGCGGCTAACTAAATGGCGAAAAACAGGCAAAGCCTTAGGAAATTTTGCTTCCAGGTTGCGCTCCGCTTCCGTTATTACCTGCTCTGAAACCAATGCCCTGATCAGGGTGACTTCTGAAAGCGTTAATATCATCAAGCTAGCGCTGTGCTCTGAAGGTGACGCCGCGCCAGCAAATAACACATCAGCATCAACAAATAGAACTGGTGTGTTCGATTCAGGCTTTGCCATATTTTTCTTTGTAGTATCTCTCGCGCTCTTTACGCATTCCCTGCATGAGTTCATCGGTGCTCGCCTCTGACTCCCTTCTGAACCGCTCAATTTCACGAGCCAGCTCAGGAACCATCGGAACCATGGGCGTGAGAACAAAGATGCCATCCATGTCTACCAGCTGAAAAGTATCGCCTTCCTGAATATCGTATTTCTCTCTTAGTTCTGAGGGAATGGTCATCACTCCCCTCTTCCGGATCTGAATGGCGGATTCCATAGCATCCTCCTGTGCGTATTTCTGCCCGTACTGATTTTCTGCATTTTATCGCATTAATCATGCCCCGTCAACTCGTCTCCGTGTCATCTCAACCAAAATATGGACAAATATCATACCTGATCATTGACGGAAAAAGAGACCCCTGAGGAGACCCTACTTGCATACAATATTTGAAATTTCGAGTTCTAATTGACACTTATTGTAGCTTGGTACCACTCTGGCATTCAATATTGCTCATCATAAATGAAGATACTCATGCAAAAGGAGATATATCAATGAAGCACAAGAATTGATCCCTTCTTGCCTCATTACTTATTCTTCTTTTGGGATTAACCAAATTATCATCATCCAATCTTGCAAATCATCCTTACAAATTAAGGAGGCTAAGATGAAATACAGATTAAAGAATATCAAAGGTACAAGGATGTTTTTTGCTGTATTATTTATTGCCATTTCCTCATTGGTTTCATATGGGGCATCACCCCAAACACCTAAAAGGGAAATAAAAGAAGACTTGTATATTACCCAGAACACAGCTGCTAGAGGATCAGCCGCACTTATTAATACAAGTTTGAGTGATGAAGAACAGATCAAGGCGGTCATTGACGCTTACTTCACTGTCCGATATGAAGGACAAAAATCTATTGTAGCGCAGGACTTTTCATTTTTAGTACAAGATGAAACATCAGAATGGGTAAAAAAGGAAAGAGATAAACGAGAAATCGAGCTATACATAGCAGATTTATTTGACCTTGGGTATCAAAGTTACGAATTCTACCTGGATTACGATTCAATTAAAATCGATGGCGACCAAGCAACAGTTCAACTTCGCGAGAGCCATCAAGTTGTTTTCAATGCTATTGCTCCTGAAGTGTCGTATATGTCCAATCTTGAACACACAATCTCGCTAATCAAAGAGAAAGATGGGTGGGTTATCAGTAAGGATGATTATCAAGATGAGTTATCCAGTCTTATTGACAGT
>Ga0180436_10000557_pt1 | contig 38459 bp, 36 predicted proteins | sample SS_ome_2_FD_132434 | JGI IMG/M metagenome (GOLD analysis project Ga0180436, IMG submission 132434) | Hypersaline lake sediment archaeal communities from the Salton Sea, California, USA - SS_3_S_2 metaG | ecosystem: Environmental > Aquatic > Non-marine Saline and Alkaline > Hypersaline >... | reverse complement strand
TGGATGAGCTGTTTGGTCAGGGACACTGCCAGGTCGTGAACCACCATTCTCTCTTGCGTCTGAAATTAAAGTCATTGATTACCGATAGAACTATTGTCGGAAACTATCACAAAGCTGGTTGTGTCGCCAGTGTCATATCATGTCTGGCGGAGCGGTGCAAATTTCCGGCTCATGGAACATGTGCCCGCAGCCGCTAATTTCAAGGCGGCCTCAAAACTATGGGTGTAATCGTATTGAGGCGTGGTAAAGTTCTTCCAATACTGGTTGCCGCAGGATTGCAAGAAGGCTTTTTCAAGATCGCCTGGAGAGATGGAAAGCGTTATGGACAAGACCCCGAAAAATAAAAACACCAAGGGATTCTGGTGGAAGCGCTTCTTCTACTCGGTGACCGGAGCGGTGAATGATTATGAATTGGGCCCAAACTGGTTCGCGTCGGTGATGGGAACCGGCATCATTGCCAATGCCGCCGGTTCCCTGCCGCTGTTCTCCGCACATCTTCACGGATTTGCCGTAGCCGTCTGGGGCCTCGCGTCCATCATGCTCATTGGTCTTGTCCTGGCAACCCTGGTCCATGCGGTCCAGAGGCAGAATGCCTGGAAAAGACATTTCAATGACCCGATGATGGCGCAGTTCTATGGTGCTCCGCCGATGGCCATGCTCACCGTCGCCGGCGGTACGCTTCTGCTCGGCCGCGAAATCATCGGTAGTGAGCCGGCTGTTACGATCTCCTGGCTCCTCTGGTTCGCGGGAACGATTACGGGGCTGGCGTCCGCCGTCGTCATTCCCTATCGTCTGTTTACGAAATTCAAGGTACGGCCTGACTCCGCCTTCGGGGGCTGGCTGATGCCCGTCGTCCCCCCGATGGTATCGTCGGCAATCGGCGCCATGCTCGTGCCGTACACGCCGGCGGGGGCACTGAGAGAAACGATGTTCTATCTCTGTTTCGCGATGTTCGGGTTGAGCCTCTTCGCCGCGCTGATCATCATCTCGATGATCTGGAGCCGCCTGGCCCATCACGGCACCTCCGGAACATCCCGGGTACCAACCCTGTGGATTGTGCTGGGGCCGCTGGGACAGTCCATGACCGCCGCCGGCATACTCGGAACCGTCGCACCGGATGCCGTTTCCCCGCACCTCGCCCAGGCGTTTCAACTGTTTGCGGTGCTGTACGGAGTTCCGGTTTTCGGTTTCGTAATTCTCTGGACCTGCATCGCCGCGCTGTTGACCCGGCGTGCCCGGCGCAGACAGATGAAATTCGCCCTGACCTACTGGGCATTCACGTTTCCGGTCGGCACCTGCGTAACCGGAATGGCCCAGCTTGCCAGTCACACCGGGCTGCCATTGTTCAACTGGTCAAGCATCTTGTATTACCTGGGGCTGCTGCTGGCCTGGGCGGTCGCCGCATTCGGTACGACCAAGGGTATGATAACCGGCCATCTGTTTCGGCCTCCGCCTGCATCCGCTGCTCAGATCGTGTCGGTCAAGGACACTCCGGAATAATGAAAATACTGCATATTCTCAGCCAGCGTCCCGACAGTACGGGCAGCGGCTACTACATCCAAAATATCATCGGGCAGGCTGAAAAAGCCGGGCACGAAAACTATCTGCTCGCAGGATTGCCGCACGGAGAAACAACAGCGTTCAATCGTGCTGAAGGCACGAGCATGGATTTTGTGAGATTCGGCGGCGGCGACCTCGATTATGCCATTCCGGGTATGAGTGATGTCATGCCGTACACCAGTTCCAGGTTCAATGACCTGACTGAAGCGCAGATTAACTCGTATGAACATGTTTTCTCCCGCAAAATCGGGGAAGCGGCACAGGCGTTTCAGCCGGATATCATTCACAGCCATCACCTGTGGCTGGCTACGGCAGTTGCCCGCAGCGTTCTTCCTGGAACCCCCATGGTATGCTCCTGCCATTCCACTGATCTCAGGCAGTTCATACAGTGCAGGCATCTGCGGGACAGGGTTCTTTTCCCGTGTCGGCTTATCGACAGGATCCTTTCCCTCAGCGGCGATCAGACGCGGCAGATAGCGGATTTGTATGACATATCCAGGGAGCGTATCGATCTTGTCGGGGCCGGCTTCAATGCAGGGCTTTTCACCCGAGGAGACAAACCGGTGCCGCCGCCGGTTATGATGCTGTATGCCGGCAAGCTGAGCTTTGCCAAGGGGGTTGACCTGCTCCTGGAATGCTGCGCGGGATTGAGCGATCTGCCGCTTCACCTTCATCTGGCCGGTTCCGGGACCGGTGACGAGGAGGCGCGATGCCTGGATCTCGCGCAGCGCCTCGGCACCGGTGTGACCGTGCACGGCAGGCTGCAGCAGGAGCAGCTTGCCCGGTTGATGAGCCGTTGTCATCTCTTTATCCTGCCCTCCTTTTTTGAAGGGCTGCCCCTGGTGCTTCTCGAGGCCCTCGTCTCGGGGTGCAGGCTTATCGCTACGGATCTTCCCGGTTGCCGTGAGCTCCTGGCGGGGGCGGATGCCGGCCTGGCAGAGTTGCTGCGGCTTCCTGCGCTGGAACGAGTCGACCGGCCTTTCCAGAGGGACAGGGAGCAGATCAGAGCGGATCTTGCCGAAGTGATAGAGAAAATGGTGCGGCGGATCCTGCAGGAGCCGAGCGCAAATCAGGCCGAGATCGACAGGCTCATCAGCGCCTTTACCTGGGATGCGGTATTTGCCCGGATCGAAACCTCATACCAAAAAGCGATGGCGGCAAAAATCAGCTGAAACGCTGCGGATCGGGGACGTTAGAACGTGACGGCAATGGCGGCAATGTCGTCATGCATCTTGAAACGCGGATAGCGTCGACAGCCTGGATCGGTCCTTTCCTGGGCGCGAACCCGGTCATGGATCGCGTGCAGACCACCTTCATGGAACAGGTCGACCAGACGAGACCAGTCAGTGTGTTGATGCGGATCTTCCTTCGGCAGAAACAGTCCATCCGTAAACAGCAGGAGTGCGCGGACACCATCGAGGCTTTCCCTGCCGTGACGCAGGAAATGCATGGCCTCCGGCTCACCGTTGAGACTGCCGTAGGAAATATTCATCGTGGCCCTGACTGCTCGAATCTGCTCGGAAAGAAGCTCATGAATCGTGACGCCTGCGGGGACGTCGGCATCTTTCCACAGGCTCAAAGTCTCGCAGTCATGCGCGCTGTCAGGCGTCAGGAGTGAGAAGGAACCGTCATCCCGCACCGCGATGATCAGGCTGTCGCCTGTCTGGCAGTAATCGAAATACCCGTCTTCAATTTGCACCACCGCGGCACTGGTGGACCAGAGCCTGGAATTCCCTCTTTTCTCGGCAGTTAGTGACTGCTGTTTTGCCCCGATCCGGGTATTTGCCGCCTGGGCGCGATCCACGAGGGATCCCGCTCCGGATCGAAAGCTCTCCGCGGCAATTTGCGCGGCGAGAAGGCCGCCCGTCACCCCGGCCGGCAGATTATCATCGTACAGGCTGGTGGCTCCGTCGAATACCCCGAGCATATTGCCGTCCTGCAACAGGACATCTTCATTCAGGTCAGCACTGCCTTGTTCCATGATGGTTTCCACGGAACAGGACAACGGTTTCTGATGGTGAATGCTCGAGTTCAGTTGTTCGGTCGATAGATACATGGCAGAAAGAGGATTCAATTTTATTTGTCCCACTATATAGATGATGGCTGGGAATGCAAATTGATTGTTTCGATAATTCCTATGAGTTTGATAGGAAATATCGATAATGCATGTTGCTGATACAGCGAAATTAATCCAAGGTGTCAGTATTCCGGGGGGCAGAGATGCCATCAGCTATAGCTTCAGGGAAAAAATGCGTCCTGGGCCGGGAACAATAAAAAAGACCGTGAGATCTGGTTGAATGGCTGTTAATACTCTATCGATCGAATGTACTCGTGAGTATCAGAGACAAAATTGCTGCACGGCATACCGTGAGACACCTCTAACCGCAAGAAAGAACCATATGAAAAGAACAACTGTTTTCAGAGATTTACTGCAGGCACCGGAAATACTCATGCTTCCGGGCGCCCATGATGCGCTGACGGCGAAAATCATTGCACAATGCGGGTTCAAAGCATATACCGCCGGAGGCTATTCGGCCACGGCCGGTATGCTTGGGGCGCCTGATATTTCACAGCTGTCCATGACGGAGATGGCCGATTTTTATGCCAGGCTCGGCGATGCATCCCCACTCCCCCTGCTGGCCGATGCCGATACCGGATACGGGGGGCCGACGAACGTCGCCCGGACGGTTCGTGCTTATGAACGTGCCGGTGTTGCGGCGTTGTTTATCGAAGACCAGGTCTTTCCGAAGCGGTGCGGCCATATGGATGGAAAACGGATCGTACCGCGCGGCGAGTGGCTGGAAAAGCTCAAGGCTGCACTGGATACCCGTATCGATCCCGATCTGGTGATCATGGCGCGAACCGATGCAGTGGCGGTTGATGGTGTCGATGAAGCCATTGAGCGGGCCCAGATGGCCGTCGAAACCGGGGTCGATTTACTCTTTGTCGAAGCGCCAACGAGTGTCGAACAGATGAGACGGATCTGCTCGGAAATCGATGGCCCCACTCTGGCAAACAATGTTGAAGCCGGCAAAACACCATTCTTGACAGCTCCGGAGCTGCAGGACATCGGCTATGCCGCGGTGGCGTATCCCGTTGCCGCAACCTATGCCATCACAAAAGCGGTACGTACATTATTTTCAGCTTTGCAAAACGAAGGCACGACGCTCGGCATGGCCGAGCAGATGGTTACGTTCGAGGAATTCAACAACACGGTGGGGCTCGAGGATATTCGGGAAAAAGAAAAAAACTATGCCGATTTCGCCCGGGCCATCGCTGCCAAAACTAAGTAAACAGAGGAGAGAGCTATGCAGAAAACGACCATTTTTTCCATTGCAGCCGCCCTTATTTTCGGATTGTGCGGTTTCGCGGCTGCTGCCGATGTAACCGAGATGCGCATCAGTCATCAATTGCCTCCTAAACACCATTTGTCGCCGATCATTGACACCTTTGCCGCCGATATCGAAAAACTATCCGGGAATACCATCGATGCCCAGGTTTTCGGGGCCAATCAGCTGTTTAAAGCAAAAGAGAACTTTCCTGCGGTAGCAAAGGGCAACATCGAAGCTGCCCTGTCCGTCAACTTCCAGTGGGGTGGCACGATTCCGGTAATGAACGTCACCTTGATGCCGTATACGTTTACAGACCTGGATGCTATGGCCAAATTCGCCAGTTCCCCCGTAGCCCAATTCCTCAATTCCAAACTCGAAGCAAAAGGCGTAAAAAATGTTGCGTGGCTGTTTATTACAAACACGTCAATTTTTACCTCCAACGATAAACCGCTGATAGCCCCGGACGATTTCAAAGGGGTTAAGATCCGCGGGCTCAACAAACTGGTTGACAGCGGCCTGCGGGCCCTGGGAGCCGCCCCGAGCGCCATGTCCGGTTCGCAGGTATACCAGGCCCTGCAGACCGGTGTGATTGATGCCGGTTTAACTGATATTTCAGCTGCTTACAGCCGGAAATATTACGAAGTTCAGAAACACGGGGCGGTCTCTCCTTTCTTCTCGGTGTTTTTCCATATTTACGTCAACCCCAAATGGTATGACGGTTTAACCGATGTCCAGAAAGATGCCATTGCCAAGGCGAGTGCTGTGGCTGAAGCGGCGGCCCTGGCTGCGACCAAGGAAAGTGCGGCGGCCGCACCGGGTCAACTGCGCGAAAAAGGCATGAATATCCATCTAATGACGCCGGCGGAAGTTGACGCTGTTAAAGCGGTAACCCTCCCCGCCTTTGAAGAAGCGTTTATGGAAGCAGCCGGCGATGATGCGAAAACGATCATCGATATGCTGAAAGACCTGTAACGCGTCACGGAACAGTATCTTGGATAGCGACATGAATAAAGCGCGCCGGAATTCTGCCGGCGCGCTTCTTGACATCATCGATAAAATTCTTGAATCGTTGTGCCGTTTCGGCATAATGATCGGCGCGATCCTGGTGGTCGCCACCATGGTCGTGGTCGGCTACAGCGTCGTGCTGCGCTATGTTTTCGGTGTTCCCCAGGTATGGACCGATGAACTGGTTTCATTCTGGCTGGTTGCCATCGTGGCTTTAGGAGCCGCCGATGTGCTGCGCCGTAACGGTCATATTGGTATCGACCTGGTAACCAGTCACCTGCCGGCGCGCTTAAAAGACTGGGTGGAAATTCTCGGATTGTCCTCCGTCATTGTGCTTTCCGCTGTTTTGACGGTAAGCGGCGTGGAAATGGTCAATTTCTCGTGGAGTGTCGACCTGGTATCTGACGGCTACCTCGAATTACCCATGTGGATTCCCCAGTCGCTCATTCCGATTGGTTTTACCCTGATGGGATGTGCCGCAATTCATCGTTTGATCCAAAAACTGCGGGCTCGCGTCACGGGAGACAGGGCATGAAACTTGTTTTTATTCTGGTTGGCATGCTCATCCTCCTGATGACGGGCATTCCGATCTTTGCCGGTCTCGGATTGATGGCCACCGGGCTGCTCGTTGCCGTCGAGGGACAGATTGGAAGCCTGGCTGAAATTGCTTTCGGAAAATTGAACGTCTATCTGCTTGTCTGTATTCCGCTCTTTACCTTCATGGCTCATGTCATCATCAAGGCAAAGGTTGTCGATGACCTGTATGCGGCCGTTCACGGCCTGGTCCGCCACTGGCCCGGCGGGCTTGGCGTTGCGACCGTACTTTCGTGCACCGTCTTTGCCGCGATTTCCGGGTCGTCGGTGGCAACTGCGCTGACTATCGGTACCAGCGCCATTCCGCAAATGCAGCGCTACGGCTATCCCAGGCGTTCCGCCTACGGTGTTGTCGCAGCGGGCGGCACGCTTGGCATTTTAATACCGCCGTCGGGGCCGATGATATTGTACGGAGTCGTATCGAACACATCGATCGGCGCGCTTTTCATGGGGGGCATTATCCCCGGGTTGCTGGTGGCCGTCCTCTTCAGCATCTATTGCATTTTTCGTTCGTCGGGCGATGCGAAACAGGAGCGCCTGCCCCGCGCATCGTGGTCTGAAATATCCGCTGTCATGCGTCGAGCGGTGTGGCCGTTAATGCTGCCGCCTTTGATCCTGGGAGGCATGTATTTCGGCGTTTTTACGGCCACTGAGGCGGCCGGGGCGGGAGCAATAGCTGCCATATTTATTTCGGCTGCAATATATCGGAGTCTGACTTGGGGCGATCTCTATGAAGCCGCCAAGGAAACGGTCCGGACGACATCCATGCTGTTTATGATTCTGATTGGGGCGGCGATGTTCAGCCATGCGCTGACGATTCTGCGTCTTCCGGCAATGCTGGTGGAATCCGTAACCACAATGGGAGTCGGCCCGATCGCTTTTATCCTGATCATTATGGCGGTGATCGTGATTCTGGGGATGTTCCTGGAGACAATCGCCATCATCCTGATAACAACGCCCATCCTGCTTCCCGCAATAGACGCTCTTGGTATCGATCCCGTCTGGTACGGCGTCATGCTGATGATCAACCTCGAACTGGCGCTCATCACTCCGCCGGTCGGCATGAACCTGTTCGTCATCAAGGGAATTGCCGATGCGCCGATAATTGAAGTAATTCGGGGAGCCTTGCCTTATGTGCTGTTAATGCTGGTGGGACTGTTCACCGTTTTGTTCTGGCCTGAGCTTGTCCTGTGGCTTCCGCGTTCCATGAATTACGGGTTGTAGGGGAGGATTAACGCCGCTGCATCGACTGATAGATCCGTTCGACCAGGGCCTGGTTGTAGCCGTGCGAGGTCATGTTGGCGACGACCCGGCCCCTGATGGGATAGCCGAGCAGGCAGAGGTCTCCGATCAGGTCAAGGACCTTGTGGCGGACGATTTCGTCGGGGTAGCGCAGTTCCGTGTTGATGACCTTGCCCTCGTGCATGATGATGTGCGAGTTGAGATAGCCGCCGCCCACCTTTCCCAGCCGCTGGGCCATCTCGATATTTTCGAAGGTGTTGAATGAGCGGGCCGGGGCAATTTCTTCGGCAAACGATACTTTTTCAGGGTTGAACGTGAAAACCTGCTCTCCGATCGGCTCGGGGTACTTTACCCGCATGATGATCTCGAACCCGTCGAACGGCTCGGCATACAGGTGCTTCTCTTCCGGTTCTTCTTTTCCGACGCCGATTTTTTCCCGGATAACCGCAATGTCTGCCGGTGCCCGCTGTTCGACGATGCCGGCCTGGGCGATGAGGTCGTTGAAGTCCTTGGCGGAACCGTCGATGTTGGGGATCTCATCATCGACTTTGATCAGGACATTGGTGATGCCGTAGACGGCAAAGGTTGCGAGCAGGTGTTCGACGGTCCTGACCTGCTGCGTGCCGTTCTCCAGGGTGGTTGAGTTGGCGGTAAATTTGTTGCCTGACGGATCGATCTTGGCATAGTTTTCAAGAGAGGTAATATGTCCGGGAATCGGCTGTCCGTCGAGAGTCTGGAAGACGATGCCCTCGTTGATGCCGAGCGGGCTGATGATGATCCCGGTCTTGCGGCCGCTCAGAAGCCCGACCCCGTTGAGCACGACGTTTTCTCCGATGGTGCGCTGATTGTTGGAGGAAGCGACAAGCTCCACCGCTCCGGTCGGTACGAGGGATTCCAGGTTGGAGGGGTCGATATCCACATCCGCATCGGTATCCGCCCCGTTTTTGCCCGGCTGGTGACTGATGGCCGCTTCGACTTTTTCCAGCAGCGCCTCCAGGTGCAGCGGTTTTTCCATGAAATCATACGCCCCGGCCTTGATGGCCTTGACCGCTGTTTCGATCCCGGCATGTCCGCTCATCATGATGACCGGCAGGGAGGGAAAACGTTCATGCAGACGTTTGAGGAGTTCGAGGCCGTCGACGCCCGGCAGCCAGATATCCAGCAGGACGAGGGCCGGCTCCTGCGTGTCGAGGCTTTGCCAGAAGCTCTCCGCGTCCTGGAATACTACGGTATCATACCCTTCATCCGCGAGAATGCCGGATACGGATGAGCAGATATGAGGCTGGTCGTCTACGATACAAATGGGTTTCATGCTGAGTGTAATCCGCCGTGAGATAGTAAATCTTCGTCTTTGCAACTGCGCGCAGGGTGCCGGAGATTCCCGCCAGCAGACTAACGCCGCGCAGCAATCATACCCAAGCCGGGCTGATCGTGGAAAGATGCGGCGTTCGACGAACAGTTAGCAGTATTCTATCATACCGGCACTACATATAAAACAGTCGATGGGAGTTGTATACCCCGTTAGCGCAGAAAAGTATACAGCGAGGCCGGTTTCCGGCCGCGCAGGGGGGAGCCGGGCGGTGCGGACGGGGAATAGACAGGCGGCGGTCAGGCCAGCGCGGGCCGGCCGAAGATCGTGCGGGCCACGGTGCGGCCGCCGTCGGTCAGCAGGTTTTCATCCACGAATTGTGCGAATGCGGCATCGCCGAGCGGTTCCTCCCTGTTTCGGTCTTCCAGGCTGGTCAGCGCGTCGGCGTCCGCCAGCACGGCTGCTTCCCGGGAGAGCGTGTTTCTTGCGCCGTTGAGCGAGTCGATCAGGTTGATCACCTCTGTGCACACCTTGTCGCCCGCTCCGGCTTCTTTCAGGATCGATTCAGCGGTTGTCCCCGCGTCCGATTCTGCGGACACGATGCGGGAGAGGTAGGCGCTGCAGAGCACGATCGCGAGGTTAACGCCTTCTTCCTTGCCGATTTTCTCGGCATGGTTGGCGAGACGGGAGAGGTAGCCGATCTGTTTGAAATCGGTCTGGTAGAAGCGTTTTATCGCTACGGCGACTTTGTCCTTGAGGAGATTTTCCCGGGTACCGACGAATTCTTCAGGCAGCGTTCCGATGCACTGTTCGGCGAACTTGCAGTAGGCGGCGCAGCCGAAATCCATCTTCGGGTTAACAAAACGGTGGGAGCAGCCGGGGCAGATCCGGGTGGTATCGTCTTTGTAGAACTCGACCGCACCGCCGCACTCGGGGCAGGCAACCTCGAAAATCGCCTCAGCCGTCCAGTACTGCATGTCCTGTCCGGGGCACTTCATGGTATTCCTCGTTTGCTCGAATTATTGAAAAGGGTTAGTACCCGTTTTATTGATACAGGATAATGCCGGTGGTTTTCTTTGCTTTGATTTAGGTCAAAAATTGAATGTATTTTCTTTATTTCAACGATTGACAAAGTGTTCTAATTACCGTTAATATAAGAACAACTTAAGTATCTCTTAAGTAAGTTTGATTTATCGTTTTACTTGTTCTTTCTCGCTCTGTTCGACGTTTCGGTTGTCCGGACCTCTGCCGCATTTCTGCCGCATTGACCGGACAGCCTGGTATAAAGCACGACCGTAATACTGCTTTTTATGGTAAAGGCGACCGTGAAAAAATCGGATTTTGATCGAAGATCCGATTTTTTCACGGTTGCTTAAAAGCATGTACAGGGTTGGCGTTTAACATTGCGCACGCCTTCGTTGTATCTCCGAAAATCAGGAATATGTACGCCCAACCCGTGATGTATGCAGGCAGACGGCTGCAACCGTTTCTGCCGCTCACGTCACGTAAGCAAGAGGAGGCTCAATGGAAGCTACCACGAATCAAGCCCACCAATCCCCCCGCCTGATTGCTGAAATAGACCCTCCCAAAGGGACCAGCCTGGACGGATTCCTCGATTCGGCCCTGAAGCTCCGCGGCCGGGTGGAGCGCATCAGGGTTACCGACAATGAACATGCGATCCTGCGCATGTCTCCGCTGGCCCCGAGCCTGGCACTCAAGGAAAAAGGCATCGAGCCGAGCATGGTTATCAACGGCCGCGATCGGAACCGGTTGTCTTTCCAGGGAGACCTTCTCTGCGCTGCGGCAATGGGGGTCCGGGATGTGGTGATCAAGCAGGGGCATGACCCGAAAGAAGGCGATCAGCCCATGGCCCGAACCAGCGGTGATCTCGACCTGCATACGATGCTCACCTGTGCATCGTCCATGAATAAAGGGAAAGATCTGGCCGGGGAAGAGCTTGACGGTAAAACCGATTTTGAAATCGGGGTGTATATCGAGCTGTCCGACGATGTCAATTTCAACCGGGAACGGGCCGAATATTTCTTCAAGCTGCAGGAGTTCGGGGTTACATCGGTGACGCTGGGCCCGAGCTACGACCTCAACATCCTCGAGCAGTTCCTGCCGTTTGCCGAGCAGACGGGGATCAAACTCTACAATTCACTGATGTTTTTAAAATCGGTGACGATGATCCGCTATCTGAACAATCTGCCCGGGGTGCCGTCGATTCCGCAGGAGTTCCTGAAAAAGATGATGAAGGCTCCGGACAAGAAAAACGCCGGCATGCAGGTCGCCGCCGATTATCTGCAGGAGCTGGCGCCGCTCAGCGACAGCGTGGTGCTGCTCTCGCTCGGGCTGCATGACCGGATGACCGAATTCCTCGACCTCATTGAACGGTAGGCGCACACCAGGTGGACGGAAAAAACGCACTGATACAGGAAGACGAACGGTCTCCGCTGAAACAGAGTCTGCCGGAGGTAACCAGTGAACTCGGTTCCCACCTCTACCTCTACCAGATCCTCGAAGAGACGCCCAACGGGGTGATGGTGGTCGGCCTCGATCACCAGGTGCTGTATGCGAACCCGGCCGCCAACCATCTGCTGGGAGTTCACTACCGCAACCTTACGGATTCGGGTCTTGAAAACCTGCTCGGGGAGGAAAACCGGTGGTTTTTTGTGTTGATCGGCCGGTTTTTCAAGGATCAATCTGAAATCGAGCGCTCGAAAATCAGGCGTGAGATCGAGATTACCACCGGCAGGAACCACCGGAAAATCCTCGATGCCGTGATAATCTATCCGCCGTCGTCTCCCGAATATTACCTGCTGTACCTGATCGATATCACCCAGCGCAAGAAGCTCGAAGGTGAACTGAGAAGGCGCAATACGTTCTTCAACAACCTGATCAATTCCTCGGTCGACGGCGTTATCGCGTCCGATATGAGCGGCAAGCTCATCCTGTTCAACGAGGCGGCGCTGACCCTGCTCGGCTACAAGGATGAAGCTGATCTCGAAGCGCTGCACGTTACCAACCTGTATACGGACCGGCTTGGCTACGAAATTATCAAACGCATGCGCAGCAACGATTTTGGCGGCAAGGGCAAACTCCTCTACCACGAGCTCAGCGTCAAGCATAAGGACGGGCACGAGATACCGGTGCGGTTTTCCGGCGGCATCATCTACGACAAGGACAAGGAAATCGCGACGTTCGGTATTTTCACCGACCTGCGTGATATCATCAAAATAGAAAAGCATCTCGAGCAGACCCACAATATGCTCATGCAGTCCGAGAAGATGGCCGGGCTCGGGCGGCTGGCCGCCGGGGTTGCCCATGAGATCAACAACCCGATGTCAGGCATTATGCTGTATGCGAACCTGATCAGGGAAGAACTGGGCGAGGACCATGCCCTCAGCGCCGATCTCGAAACGATCATCCATGAGGCTGAGCGGTGCAAGGTGATCGTCGCGGATCTGCTCGAGTTCTCCCACCAGACCAAATACGAGATGGAGCCGACCGACCTCAACGAGGTGATCCGCAAGACCCTCGGCATCCTCTCCAACCAACCGCTCTATCACAACATCGAATTCAAGCTCAATCTCGACGAGCAGCTGCTGCCGATACTCGGAAATTCAATCCGCCTCAACCAGGTGATGATGAATCTGCTCATGAACGCAGCCCAGGCAATGAAAGGCAGCGGCCGCATAAATATCACGAGCCGGGCACGGGCCGGCAACGATATCAACGAAATCCTGATCAGCGATACCGGACCGGGGATCGAAGAGGAGCTGCTGGATAAGATCTTTGAACCGTTCTTCACGACCAAGACGACCGGTGAAGGGACCGGCCTGGGACTGTCGGTCTCGTTTGCGATCATCAAGGAGCATCAGGGAACCGTAAAGGTGAGTTCGGGGCCCGGCAAAGGGGCGCTGTTTACCCTCAGGTTTCCGGCTTTTGTGGACATCGTGCAGGGAGGAAGTCATGAAAACTGACGTAGTAAACCCGGAACAGGGAAACCGTAAATTCCTGAACAAACTCGAAGAGCAGGGCGTGGACGTGCAGGCCTGCTATCAGTGCGGGCGCTGCTCGGCCGGCTGCCCGGTTACCGAATTTTTCGATGTAACCACCATGGAGGTCGTCAGGCTCGCGGCCTACGGCATGGAGGATATGCTCTTGAATACGAGGGCGATCTGGCTCTGTGCGGCGTGCGAGACCTGCGCGACCCGGTGTCCCAACGATATCGACATAGCCGTGCTCATGGATGTGCTGCGCGAGCTGGCGCTGCGCAAGGGAGTTGAGCCGGCGGAACCGCGGGTGCCCGCGTTCCACCGCAGTTTCCTTGGCTCGATCGAACATTGGGGGCGGGTGTATGAAGTCGGCATGATCGCCGCCTACAAGCTCAGGTCCCGGGACTACACCGGCGACATGAACCTGGGGGTGAAGATGTTTACGAAAGGAAAACTGAACCTGATGCCGCACTCCATCAGAGGCAAAGCCGAGATCAGGCAGATCTTTTCCGGCAAAGGCAAGGAGTATGAGCGATGAAACTATCCTATTATCCGGGATGTTCTCTGAAAGGAACGGCGCTCGATTATGATGAATCGGTCAGAAAAGTCTGCCGCCTGCTCGGTATTGAACTGGTGGAAATTCCCGACTGGAACTGCTGCGGAGCTTCCTCGGCGCATATGACCAGCCACGAAGCGGGGATCCGGCTGCCGCTGCGCAACCTGCTGCTGGCGGCTGAGCTCGGACTCGATATCCTGGTGCCGTGCGCCGCCTGTTTTCAGCGGCTCAAGGCTGCCGAGAAGAGTTTGACCGCCGATCCCCAGCACTGGGATATCGAAACCTACCGGGGAAACTGCAAAATCATTCATATCTCCGCGTTGCTGGCGACTGCCGATGTCCTGGATGAAATCCGGCGCCAGCTTCGCTGGGAGTTGAGCGGTTTAAAAATCGGCTGCTATTACGGGTGCTTGTCGCTCAGGAACCCAAAAATTACCGATGTCGTCAATTTCGAACAGCCTGAGGCGCTGGAATCCATTGTCGGGGCCGTCGGCGCCGAACCGGTTTCGTGGTCTCACCGGACCGAATGCTGCTCCGGTTCCCTGACCATGACGCGGCCCGATATCGCCGCAAAACTGGTTGGCGACATCGTCGATGCAGCGCTGCGGGGTGGAGCGGAGGCGCTGGTTACCGATTGTCCGATGTGTCAGGCAAACGTCGAGGGCCGGCAGTTGGACCTGCCTGACGGACCGCGTCTGCCGGTCTATTTCATCACTGAACTGATCGCGGCGGCGCTGACCGGAGCCTATCCGGCCAAACAGAAGAAACTTCACCTGGTCGACGCCGGCGTGTTGAGCGCGGTCATGCAGGATGCGCACAGGAGCAGGGAGGAAACGCTATGACGAGAAATCTGGCGACGGAGATGACTGATCCGGCTACCGGCGCGGTAATGGTTGTTGGCGGAGGTATCAGCGGCATGCAGTCAGCGCTCGACCTGGCAAACTCGGGTTTCAAGGTGTACCTGGTCGAACGGGCGCCGGCCATCGGCGGCAAGATGGCGCAGCTCGATAAAACGTTTCCGACCAACGACTGCTCCATGTGCATCGTCTCCCCGAAACTCGTGGAGGTCGGCCGCCACCGCAATATCGAATTGATTACGCATGCGGAGCTGACGGCCCTGCAGGGGGAGGCCGGGAATTTCACCGCCCGGGTTACGCAGCACGCCCGCTACGTGGACGTGGACAAGTGCACCGGCTGCGGCCTGTGCGAACTGGTCTGCCCGGTGACCCATACGTCCTGGTTTCATGAGCAGCCGGAGGAAGGAGAGAAAAAGAAAAAGCTCAAGGCAAAGCTCAAACGGGTGATCACCAGCGGGGGAAATCCGCAGCCGACCACCCTGGCCAAATGGACCTTTACCGTCGACGAGGAGAAATGCTCTAAATGCGGCGGCTGTTACCGGGCCTGTCTGCACGGTGCGGTGAGCTGGAAGAAGAAAGAGATCGCGTCGATCGACCAGGACAAGTGCACCGGCTGCGGGGCTTGTTTTGTCGCCTGTCCCGAGAAATTTCAGGCAGTAACGATCAGCGCTGCTCCCGAAATCGAAAAAAACCTCGGCACGGCGCTCAGGGCCCGTTCCGATGAGATCGTCAAAATCCGCAGGGCGGAGGGGCTGAGTGCATCAGCTGACTGTATCCGCTGCGGGCTGTGCGTGGCGATGTGTTCGAAGGTCATGGGGATCGGTGCGCTGAGCATGGTCGAGGAAGGCATCAAGGTCGGCATCGATATCTGCCAGGTCTGCGGGGCCTGTGCCTCGGTGTGTCCGGTCAATTTTCTCGATATTTCCGAGCTTACCGACAAGCAGCCCCGTCCGCTGCTGGACGAGTTCAACGAGGGGCTCAACCTGCGCAAGCCGATCAACATCTTTTATCCCCAGGCGGTGCCGCGGGTTCCGGTTATCGATGAAGACAGCTGTGTCAGGCTCAACAGCGGTGCATGCGGGACCTGCCAGGCCGTCTGCGGGGTCGGGGCGATCGACTACACACACCGGGTCAGGGAGCAGGAGATCAAGATCGGTTCACTGATCTTTTCTCCGGGCATTGAAGTATTCGATCCATCGATCCGTGGAGAGTTCGGCTACGGCATGTATAAAAACGTCGTCACATCGATCGAGTTCGAACGGCTGCTGTCGGCATCGGGCCCGACCTCGGGGGTTGTATCGCGGCCCGGCGACGGAAAGCATCCGCGTAAAATCGCGTGGATCCAGTGTGTCGGGTCGCGGGACACCAGCTGCAACCGGGATTACTGCTCTTCGGTGTGCTGCATGTACGCGACGAAAGAGGCGTATATTGCACGTGAGCATGACTCGTCCATCGAGCCGACGATCTTCTACATCGACATGCGCTCGTTCGGCAAGAATTTCGATTCGTACATCACCCGCGCCAGAGACAACAACATCAGGTTCGTACGGGCGATGGTCAGCAGGATATTCGAAGATCCGCAAAGCGGAGACCTCGAACTGCGCTACATGGACGACAGCGGTGAGCGGTGCTCGGAGACGTTCGAAATGGTCGTGCTGTCGGTCGGCATCAATGTCTCTGATGAGACCAGGCAGCTTGCCGAAACCATCGATATCGATCTCGATTCGTACGGCTTTGCCATAACCGACGGTTTCACTCCGCTGGCCGCATCAAGGCCCGGGGTCTATGTCGGCGGCGCCTTCAACGGGCCCAAGGATATCCCGGAAACGGTCAGCGAGGCGTCCGGCGCCGCCCAGGCCGCATCCGTAATTCTGGCTGAGGCCAGAAATACGATGCTGGCCGAGGAGGCGGTTGTGCAGGAGCGCATCGAGGAGCCCGGAGATCCGCTCAGGATCGGCGTGTTCGTCTGTCACTGCGGATCCAATATCGCCTCCGTGGTCGATGTGGCGGCGGTCACCGAATACGCCCGTACGCTGCCCAACGTGGTGTTCGCCGATCATCCCCTCTACACCTGTTCCCAGGACTCGGTGGAGACGATCAAAGAGCTGATCAACGAACACAACCTGAACCGGGTTGTGGTGTCGGCCTGTTCCCCGTCAACCCATGAGCCGCTGTTCATGTCGACGCTGCAACAGGCCGGGATCAATAAATATTTCTTTGACATGGCCAATATCCGTGACCAGTGCAGCTGGGTGCATCCGCTCGAGCCGGAAGCGGCGACGGAAAAGGCCAAGCGGCTGATGCGCATGGCGGTGACGAACGTGTCCCAGGCCGAACCGCTGAGCGAACTCGAATTCGATGTGGAAGCCACCCTGCTCGTCATCGGCGGCGGCGTCGCCGGCATGACGGCGGCGGTCGAAGCGGCTGGTCAGGGCTTCAGCGTGTACCTGGTCGAGCAGCAGGAGGGACTCGGCGGCCAGCTCGTCAACCTCCAGCGCAGCTGGGACGGCCGTGATTTCGTCCCGTTTTTACGGGACCTGATCGAGCAGATTGAAGAGAACGAAAAAATCAGGGTGCTGACCAACTCGGTAGTGGTCGACCAGACCGGCTTCATCGGCTCGTTTGAAAGCGAAGTGATGACGCCCACCGGCGGCAGCAGGACCATCAAGCACGGCGCGACGCTGATCGCCACCGGAGCCGAGGAATACCGTCCCGATCTCTACGGCCTGAACGAGCTTGAAACGGTGCTGAGCCAGACCGATTTTGAAGCGCTGCTCGTCAGGGACCCTGACAGGACCGCTTCGCTTAAATCCGTGGTAATGCTCCAGTGCGCCGGGTCGCGCTGCGGTGAGCATCTCGACTACTGCTCGCGAATCTGCTGCAACCAGGCGGTGAAGAATTCGATTTATCTCAAGGAAAAGAATCCCGACGCGCGCATTGACGTTTTGTACCGTGACATGCGCTGCTACGGGCTGACCGAGCTCGATTACCTGAAGGCGCGGCGGCTCGGCGTCAACTTTATCCGTTTCGATCCGGAGCGGGAGGTCCCGGAGATTACAACCGGGCCGGAATCGATCTCGGTATCGGTGACGGATCCGTCGGTCCAGATGAAGGTGCAGCTCAGTCCCGATCTGCTCGTCCTTTCCACCGGCATCGTCCCGCGCGACACCGAAGAGCTGGCCACGATGCTGCGGGTGCCGCGCAACGACAACGGTTTTTTCATCGAAGCGCACGCCAAGTTGCGGCCGGTGGATCTTGCCAGCGAAGGAATTTTCATGGCCGGCACCGCCCACGGCCCGAAAAACGTGACCGAGACCATCGCCCAGGCCCAGGCTGCCGTGGGGCGTGCCGCAACGATTCTGGCCAACCCCAAGCTGAAACTTTCCGGGGTCTTTTCAACGGTTATTCCGGAAAACTGCGCGGTCTGCCTGACCTGCGTCCGGGCCTGCCCGTACGGGGTGCCGGTGATCAACGAAGAGCATACGGCCTATATCAATCCGGCGCTGTGCCAGGGCTGCGGAATCTGCGTCGCGGAATGCCCGGCGAAGACCATTACCCTTGGTCGGTTCCTCGATGAGAACATCAAGGCGAAACTGGATGCATACCAGGAACCGGCTCACGCCGAATAACCGGGAGGAGTATGATGGCTGAAGTGAACACTGAAGTTCTGGACGAATCCGTCAGCACCGAAAACAGCGAAAGCGGCGCAGGCAGCGTCAGCAGCGTGAGCGTCATCGTGTTTGCGTGCCGTCATTGAGCCTACACGGCGGCGGACCTGGCAGGTTCGGAACGACGCAGCTATCCCCCCGCAATCAGCATCGTGATGCTCCCGTGCACCGGCAGGATCGACGAGGCGCTGCTGCTCAAAGCTTTTGAGAAGGGGGCCGACGGGGTGATGGTGATCGGTTGCCTCGAGGGCGACTGTCACTACGTGAACGGCAATATCAGGGCCCGCGCCCGGGTCGAGCGAGTGTACCGCATCCTCGAGCAGATCGCCATCGGCCCGGAGCGGATTCGGATGTACAACCTCAGTGCCGGTGAGGGGGCGAAATTCGCGGCATTTACCAACGAATTTGTCGACCAGGTGGAAAAGCTCGGGCCCAGTCCGATCAACCTGGCCAGAAAGGGAAAAACGGAGGCGCCATAACAGGAGGTAAACGAACGATGATAACCGGAACGCCGAAACCGATAGAGGAAATCCTGGAGATGCTCGAACCGTATGACAACATCATCCTGGCCGGCTGTTACGGCTGTGTGACGGTGTGCAGGGTCGGCGGTGACAAGGAGGTGCAGGTGCTGGCCTCGACGATACGCCTGGCCCGGGAGGCGGCCGGCAAAAAGATCGAGATCAGGGAGGAGTGCCTGGAGCGCCAGTGCGACCCGGAATACCTGGAGCCGATGCGGCCGTACGTCGAGGATTACGATGCGGTTCTGTCGATCGCGTGCGGCGCCGGCATCCAGTTCATGGCCGAGAAATTTGCACGGACGCCGCTGCTGCCGGGAATCAACACCGGCTTTCTCGGCGTCACCGAACGACAGGGGGAGTGGACCGAGCGCTGCCAGGGCTGCGGTGACTGCGTGCTGCATCTGACCGGGGGCATCTGCCCGGTCACCCGGTGCGCCAAGCAGCTTTTCCACGGCCCGTGCGGCGGCTCGGTTCAGGGAATCTGTGAAGTGGACAAGGATGTAAAGTGCGGCTGGCAGATGATTGTCGACCGCCTCATCGCTCTCGACCAGATGGAAAACTATGGCAAACTGAAACCGTATAAGGGCTGGGACTCATCTCGAGACGGCGGCCCACGACGAATCATCAGGGAGGACATGGTGTAATGAAATCCGAAAGCAATCTCGAACGGGTGCTTGAGGCCGGTCAATTTGCCGTTACCGCCGAATGTGGGCCTCCCCGGGGTGCCGACCCCGATGTGGTGTTAAAGAAAGCGGAGCTGGTCAAAGGCAATGTCGATGCGTGCAACGTCACCGATAACCAGACCTCGGTGGTGCGCATGAGTTCAGTGGCCGGCTGCATGCTGGTCAAAGAAACCGGTACGGAGCCGCTGCTGCAGATGGTGGTCCGCGACCGTAACCGGATAGCGCTGCAGTCCGATCTGCTCGGGGCGTCCGCACTGGGGGTGCGCAACCTGCTCTGCCTGTCCGGAGATCATCAGAAGTTCGGCGACGACCCCCAGGCCAAAAACGTGTTCGACATCGATTCGATCCAGCTCATTCACATGGTAAAGACGATGCGGGATGAAGGGGTCTTTCCGTCTGGCGACAAGCTCGAGGGGGCGCCGAAATTTTATATCGGATGCGCGGTGAACCCCTTTGCCGACCCCTTTGAAATCAGTGTTCCGCGGCTAAAACTGAAGGTTGATGCCGGCGCCGATTTCGTGCAGACCCAATGCATTTACAATATGGATAAGTTCAAGCGCTACATGGAAGAGGCCTGTCGGCAGGGGCTGCATGAACGGGTGAAAATCCTGGCCGGCGTGACCCCGCTGAAATCGGCCGGTATGGCCAAATTCATGAACCGGATGGTGGCCGGGATCGAAATCCCCGAGGATATCATCAAACGGATCGCCGACGAGCCCAAGGAAAAACAGGCGGCTAAAGGAATCGAGATCTGCATCGAGCAGATCAATGAAGTGAAGGAGATGGAAGGGATTGCCGGGGTGCACGTGATGGCGATCGAATGGGAAGAAAAACTCAATGAAATAGTAGGCGGGGCCGGGTTGCTGCCCCGGCCGGTCATGGAGCTGTTATAACAAAGGAGGAAGCAGATGGCTGAAAAGAAATTGATCCTGCTGGTAGACGATGACCCTGATTTTGTCGAAGCGGTGCGCGTAATTGTTGAAAGCGGCGGTTACGACGTTGAAGTCGCCTACGACGGTGAGGAAGGGTTGGAAGCGGTAGCCAGGCGCAGGCCTGACCTGATCGTGCTCGATGTGATGATGCCGGTGCTGAACGGTCACGAAGCCTGTGCCAAGCTCAAAGGCAGCGACGACACCAGGGATATACCGGTAATCCTGCTGACGGCAGTGGCGGACCGGGTCACGACTTCGACCTATACCCATCGCGACATGCTCGAATCCGAAGCGGAAGATTACATGCCCAAACCCGTTGAGCCCAACGAACTGCTCGAACGCATAAAGAGCTGGCTCAGTTGAGCTGATTTTCTGATGTATAGGAGTTGCGGTGACGATAACGGCGGCAGGCAAAGACAGAACCGGGGGCCTTGGGTATGGATGATGTACGGGTGCTGATCATCGACGACGAAAAAGTGATCCGCGATGGAGTCGAACGGTCGCTGTCGGGAAGGAATTTCCAGATCGAAAAGGCCGGAAACGGTGAAGACGGCATTGCGATGATCGAGGCGGACGGCTTCGATATTGTGCTGCTCGATCTGATGATGCCCGGCATCGACGGATTCGGTGTGCTCGAGTGGATCAAGGAGCACAAACCGCAGGTTGAAGTCATCGTGATTACCGGTTTTGCCACCGTATCAAAAGCGGTCTCCGCAATGAAGGAGGGAGCCTTTGATTTCGTCGGCAAACCGTTTACTCCCGACTATATCAGGATTGTCGTAGACCGGGCCGTGGCCAAGCTGCAGCTTGAACAAGAAACGCGGCAGCTGCGGGAAGAGCGGATATTGACGCTTGAAGCGATACAGAACGAGCAGAGCATGCTGAAAACGGTGTTCGGCTGCATGGTCGAGGCGGTTCTGATCACCGATCCTCATTCGGTGGTCGTGCATCACAATCCGGCGGCGATAAAAATGCTCGATATCCAGACCGACCCGGTCATCGGCAAACCGATTGCCGACTCCATTACCGAACGCGATGTCGTGCAGATGGTGCATGAAGCCATAGACAAACGCCACGTCGTGTCCCGGGAATTCGCCCCGGGTACGGTTTCGCGGCGCTATCTCAAGGCCCACTGTGCCCCGGTAATCTCCAAAGGCAGCGATCGCGGGAATGTGCTCGGCTCCGTGGTTACGTTCGAGGACGTGTCTACCCATAAAGAGATCGACCGGATGAAATCGGATTTCGTGGCGATGGTCGCACACGAATTGAAGTCTCCGCTGGCCTCTATTGAACAGATGATCTACGCGCTGCAGGTAAACTGTGAATATGAGGCGCTGAGCAACTGCAGCAAGCTGCACGGCCGTATGACGGTGCGCACCAGGGACCTGCTCCGGCTGATCGAGAACCTGCTCAATTTATCGAAACTGGAGAGCGGTACGGTGGTTTTCAGCCTGGAACGGACGAACGGGCACGAAATTATCGAGGACATCCTCGAAGTGGCAAAACCGCAGGCCGAAGCGAAGCACATCGACATGAAGTTTCAGCCGTGCAGCGACGACTGGTGGTTCAGCATCGATTATGACCACATGCGCACGGCAATCATGAATATTGTTTCCAATGCCATCAAATATACGCCCGAAGGGGGGCATATCGTCATCTCGACATCTATTTCTGGGGGATTTGCAAACCTGGTCTTCAAAGATTCAGGGATAGGGATAGCCAAGGATGACCTGCCCCATATCTTCGATCGCTTCTATCGGGTCAAAGGCAAACAGACACGACACATCACCGGTTCCGGCCTGGGGTTGTCCCTGGTCAAGGAAGTCGTTGAAGCTCACCAGGGTTACATCGATGTCAGCTCAAACCCGGACAGCGGCACCGTATTCACGCTGAGCTTTCCGGTGGCTGACAGCACAGAACTGGTCCATTAGCCGTTCACAACATATTCTTTGATTCTTTCAATATGGATTCCAGCCTGCGGACCTGCGGGTAATGGCGGGGGAAAAACTCAAAACCGAATTCATAATAGCCCACCTGGGCCTCATGTCCCGAATCAACCAGATTATTCGTGCACCGCGTCATCCTGCCGCTGAGGTCGCTGAGCTCGAGATTATCCTCTGAACCGAACAGCTCGATCCCTTCGAGCATGCCGATGGTGCAGGCTACCGGCGACATCGATACGCAGCGTACGCCGCTTCTGGAAATATCTAATACCTGAGCCATGCCGATCAGGTTGCTTTCGTCTGCAAAGATCAGGGGGTTGTCGAGCGACAATCGCCTGAAACGTCTTCTTTCTCTGGGGTTGGAGTCCATACCAAGCCCTCCTGCTGCTGAAAAGATTTCTCAGGGAATTGAGAAATCAGCTGCTGAAACAGTAAATCCCGTTGGGGGCGAGTCAAGAAAATACTACAATGTGGTCCTTGCCTGCATGGTTTCAAACCTGCTCAGCGGGCTCAGTTTGAAGGCTTTTGCTTCCCATCAGTAGATAAAAAAAAGGAGAATCCCTCCTCACCCTCTGGAGAGGAGGGGTGTGGGGCCTGACCAGTCAGTGGGATTATATTGAGATGGCCTGAGCCGCTCAGCCTTGCTCCGGCGGCGGACCGAAAACTTTACCCGTGAGCTTCACGTACCAGGCCGCCGACTGTACCTGGATGATAAACGACAGCGCCACAACCAGTGCGGCATTGGTTCCCGCCTCCCCGAACGCATTGATCGAGATGGCCAGCGCTATCGCCAGGTTGCGCATCACCGTCCCGTATACCAGGGCGATACCGTCGCCGCGATTGAAAAACTTGAGCCCGACCAGCGTTGCGATCAGGTAGTTCAGTCCGTACAGGATCAGCAGCGGGATGAAAATGGACAGCAGGATCGACGGATTCGACATGATGTCGTTTGATTTCAGCGCCATCGCAACGAACACGACGCTGAGCACGCCGACCGTTGACGACGCCGGAAAACGCGGGGCGATCCTGTGCTTGAACTGCTCCATACCGTACCTCTTGAGCAGGTACTGCCTCGAGAAATATCCGGCGACCATCGGAATGAACACGATGATCATGACCTGTTGTGCGACCTTCATGAATTCGACCTGGACCTTGGCGCCGAGGAGCCAGTTAACATAGAGCGGCGTCGCCAGGGAGCCGGCGATCAAGCCGATTACGGTCATATTGATCGCGGCGGCCACGTTGCCTTTGGCAAATCCGGTCCACGATATCGTCATGCCGCTGGTCGGCAACAGTGACGCAAGCAGTATACCGAGTCCCATATACGGCTGATCGGGAAAGAACATGAGGCCGATCAGGTAGGCGATAAACGGGATAACGCCGAAATTGATGAACTGGGTGGTAGCCTGGAGTTTGACGTTCAATCCCTGTTTAAGGTGCTTGATGTTCAGGGTGACCATCATCGGGTAGACCATCAGAAAGGTCAGCGGCACAATCAGGTTTTTGAATTTCCTGGTGATCGCCGGGTCGACGACGAGACCGACGATGAATCCCGCCATCATCATGACGGGAATGGCAATGACAAGGTTTTTATTGATTTTGAAAAGAAAATTCCACATGGTCCATACCGTGATGAAGTGTTAATACAGCGCCGTGTTTTTGTGCATATGCTAATCTTTTCCGTCCGGCGGGGTTTGTCAAGGACTTAATTAAAGAAAATTCTTAAATTGACGGTCGGGCGAGGTAAATTGGTTGATTAGAGTCGGTACTTCGCCCCCGCGCGCAGAATCGAGACTTCGCTGTTAAGTTCATCAGCAAAGCGTGACAGTGCGTGATCGCAGGTGTCATGAGCGGAAAGAAATACGTGCCGTGGATTGACGTCGTTGATTGTGGCAATCGTACGGCTTAAGTCCTCTGCGGAGATTTTCTGCCACGGCGGTTTGCCGGTGCCCAAGATCATCTGAACCTTGAGGCCGCCTTTGTGCAACGGGCTGTCGGTAACCGGAAAGTGGAGACCGCCGCCGATCGCATAGATCGGTTCACTCGATAGTCGTTTGGCCATGTCGATAATGATTTCGATGGTCGGATGACCGCAGCCGGTGAAAATGACCAGCCCTTTTCCTTTGAGTCGGGCAACAAGTGCCTGTTCCTCCGTCCAGCCCATAATAAAGAGACTTCGGGCCAGCGGACCGGTCGACGCGATTCCCGCCGTCAACATCTGCGGTTTCTGCACGATTTCAGTTGATCCGTGCGGGCAATGCGCTTTATCGGGAAGAAAACAGCGAAGAGCCCGGGGGGCGCCAAGTTCCGGCGGCAGGTGGATGCGTTTTTGCCTGTATGCTTTGATTCCGCCCATATGGTCCGGGTGCAGATGAGAGATAACCAGCGCATCGGCCTGATCAATCGAGAATCCGACTTTCTGGGCATTCTGAACCAGGCTCGGGTCTTCCGGTCCGTAGCCGACGTCAAAAAGCAACGAGCCGCGGCTGGTGGTGAACAGATACGATACGCCGGCTGCCCCGAGAAAATCCGGTTCCGTTTTAAATTCAACCAGTGGGAGCAGATCGAGAAAATCGAGCTCGGGGAGTGGAAGCATCTGAGCATGAGCAATGCGGTCCCGGTTTACCTCCCCGGTTTGACTGCAATGCTTCCTGAAACGACGGTTTCTTATCAGCAGCATCGGCGCGAGCAGCGGTGAAGATAACCCGATGATCGGCCACCAGACCGGTGATATGCGATAGGACATGGTATACCTCCCAGTCCATGGCGGGAAGTTACTGTTTTGCGGCAGGTCTTGCCGATACCGTTGGTCACGGTAGGCATCAGTGCCGCTTGAGCCGTTAATGCATCATGATTATAACACGAAAAAACTACAGGGACGCATTATTATGGAGCCTTTGCAAAAAGTGCGCTGAAACCGCCTTTTCTTTTAGGCCGACCGCTGAAAATAAGACCGGCGTGTTCAGCCGCTTTGATGGTTTTGGCAAAAGTTTTTTTCGTAACGTGAAACGGCGGTTCGATTACGAGTATACGACCGGACGCTTTGAGGTGATTGCGAACCTCCCGGAAGAATGCTTCTTGGTCGACGGTTTCGTGCACCATGTAGCAGGCCAGTATGAAGTCGGCCTGCAGGGCCGGGTCCAGCTCCAGCGAATGCTGAGAACATCGATGCGCAACAACCATCCCTGCCGTGGGAGAATTGGCCGCATCTGCTTTTTTCGCTAATTTCTCCAGCATCTCTTTCTGCAGATCGATGCCGATTACGGTGCCGGAGCGACCCACCAATTCCGCCATTGGAATCGTGAAAAAACCGGGTCCGCAGCCCAGATCAAGAGCGGTATCTCCCGGTTTCAGGTAGGGTCCGACAACTTTTGCCGGAGATTGCACCAGTTTTCTGAAGAAATTGTCCAGCCACGGGGCGTGGCGATGACTGCAGACAGGTTGTTGGGTTGTCGTCGTGTTCATGTGTGTATTTTCCCCATTGAGGCGTATATAAGCTATACGCTTAAGGTAAAAACTCTACTCCAGGGACCGGATTCTCCGCTGCAGGAAATCTTCGGTCCGTTCCAGAAACGCGATGATTATCGAGAGTTCATCATCAGACAAATCATTGATGTATTGAGCGAACCCCCCATCCATCGTTTCGTGCCAGTGTTTATGCGCCCAATACGCCGTCCACCCCTTTGCCGTGAGGCCAACAATCGACCGGGACCGGTTTTCCGGGTCGGGGCTTTTATCTGTATACTGCTTATCCTCCAGTTTTTTCAGGTTTTGCGACACGGCGCCCTTGGTTACCCCCAGAGCTTTGCCGATATCGGTAACGCTCAAACCTTCATTGCTGCCGATTATTTCAATCAGGTGTATCTCCGAGTGAGTCAGCAGCTCATCGGTTCCGAAGCGTTTCGGGGAGCGGTCGAGCGCGATCGTCAGTTTCAGCAGCGACTGGAATTTTCCATGTATGGTCAGAAGTTCAGGTTTCATGCATGAAGTGTATACATGCTAAACACTATTGTCAATGAATTTTATGTTCAGGAAATGATTGAAACGGCACGGCAATGATTGCCAGATATCAGTCGGACCGGTCTCTCTGGATGACCAGGTTCAACAGCGCCAGCAGTGATGTGCCGACAATCAGTATAAACGATATCGCGTTGATCACCGGGGTAGAGCCGTCCCTGACCTGCAGGTAGAGGTTGATCGGCAGCGTTGCATCCGAGCCGACCAGGAAGAGGGTTGTATTGAAGTTCTCGAAAGACATCAGGAAGGCAACCGCCATGGCGCCGAGAATTGCCGGTTTAAGGAACCGCAGGGTAATGAACACGATCACCTGGAACCGGTTTGCGCCGAGGTTGAGTGCGGCCTCCTCGAGGGAGTAATCGAATTTCTTCAACTGCGCCGACACGATCAGCGTCACGAGGGTGGTGATAAATGAAAACTGTCCGAGGACGACCAGCCAGAAGCCCGGCCGCAACAGGCCGATGTCGATACCGAATCGATTTTCGAAAAACATTCCGAGCGTATTGCTGAACAGCAGGATCGAGATGCCGAGGATCACGCCGGGGATCACGAGTGGAGCGAGCATCAGGAAGTAGAGCAGCTGTTTGAAACGAAACTGCTCCTGTTCAAACAGGAAAGCGCCGCAGGTTCCGACCACGGTGGAAAATATGGCCACGAAGAAGGCGGTCCTGAAGCTGACCCAGATGGAGGCCAGGTTGATCTGGTCGTGAAAGATGCCGACTTTTTCCGGTCCGTCGCCGAAGAACCAGGCGACCGTGAACCCTTTCCACGGCAGGGCGGGAAACATCGAATCGTTGAAGGCGAGGATGCAGGTGATCAGCAGCGGCGCAAACAGAAAGACGAAAAAGAGCGCAATATAGACCTTGAAGCCGATACTGTAGCTTCTGCTGTTTGGCAGCGTGCGTATCATTGGACCACCTTGGAGAGCTGCTGGTTGGTCAGTCTCAGGCCGATGAAAATAATCAGCGAGGAAAGCACGAGCAGCAGAAAACCGAACGCCGATCCCTGGTTCCAGTTAAAACTGGCAATGAACTGGTTGTAGATCTGTTCGGTAAACCACAGCGAATTTTTTCCGCCCATCAGGTTCGGCGTCAGGTAGTTGCCGAGGCTCAGCATGAAAACGACTATCGAGCCCGAGGCGATGCCGGGCATCGCATGCGGGATGATAATTTTGCGGACAATCGTCACCGTATTGGAGCCAAGGTCGTAGGCCGCTTCGATCAGGCTGTCGTCCAGGCTGTCGAGTACGGAAAGCAGCGGCACCGCCATGAACAGCATGGATGTATAGACGAGGCCCATCGTCATCGCGATATCGTTGTAGAGCATCTCCACCGGTTGCTGCAGAATTCCCCACTTGACCAGGAAATGATTGATGACGCCGCTTTCCCGGAGCAGGATCATCCAGCCGTAGATGCGCACGAGTTCACTGACCCAGAACGGCATCAGCAGCAGCAGGCTGAGGAACCCCTTGAATTTCGGCGGCGCGACTTTGGTGATATAAAACGCCACCGGCAGCGAGATGCAGAGGGTCAGGAAGGTAACGATGATTGCATAGATGGCGGTACGGGTGAAGGTCAGCCAGTAAACAGGTTCTTTAAAAAATTCCAGATAGTTATGGACCGACCAGACCATATCCCCGAAATCGTTCTCCGTTCTGAACGACATGCGCAGCAGGTCGATATGCGGCAGTACGATGAGCAGGAACAGCCACAGCAGAATGGGGATCAGGAAGATCAGCAGCGGCAGCCTGGCCTTGAGTCCGCCCAGCGAGTTCATGCCGCCTCGAAACAGTTGCCGGCGGCGGCATCCCAGCCGATTTCAACGCGATCGCCGGCGGTAATATGATCGTACTGGCGATTCTGGGGAAGGCTGATCAGCAGTTCTTCGGCGGACTTCCCGCTCTGTACGAGGAGCTGGCTGTTGGCGCCGTCGAACAGAACGGAGCTCACGACGACCTGGAGTCGGTTTAGACCGTCAATTTCGGTGCCGGGTTCGATAATAATCGACTCCGGCCTGATGAACAGCTCAGCTTCGGCGCCTGCGGGGAGAGGATCTGGTGTTTTCGCCTGAATTGTATCACCGTTTCGGGTGACCAGTTCGGTTACGCTGTCGCCGGATTTGTTCACGGTGCCGATAATCCGGTTGTTGTTTCCGACAAAACGCGCGACAAACGGTGTTGCCGGGCGCGAGTAGAGATTCTGCGGGCTGTCGATCTGTTCGAAGCGGCCTTCGTTCATGACCGCCACATAATCCGACATGACCAGCGCCTCGGATTGATCGTGGGTGATGTAGATGAAGGTTGTGCCGACCTGCTCCTGCAGTTTTTTCAGCTCGATTTTCATCTGTTCCCGCAGCTTTAGATCCAGTGCTCCCAGCGGCTCGTCGAGCAGCAGCACGGTAGGGTTTAGAACCAGGCTGCGGGCAATGGCCACGCGCTGCTTCTGTCCTCCTGAGAGCTGGTGAATCTTCTTGGTCTCGAAGCCGGGCAGATTGACTCGCTCCAGGATGTCGGAGACTTTCCGGTTGATTTCCGCTTTTGATTCTTTTCTGCGCGCCAGGCCAAACCCGATATTGTCGGCGACGTTCATCATCGGGAACAGGGCCAGGTGCTGAAAGATCAGGTTTACCGGCCGGCGGTTCGGGGCAAAGCCGGCCATGTCCCGGCCGCGAATCTCGATCGTGCCGCTGCTCGGTTCTTCGAAACCGGCGACCATTCTCAAAAGCGTGGTTTTGCCGCACCCCGACGGCCCCAGAATGGAAAAGAATCTCCCCCGTTCAACATCAAATGAGACCGTGTCTACGGCGGTGAAGTCCTTGAAGCTTTTTGTAACGTTTTTTACGGACAGGTCGACTTCCATAATTATTGGAAACGCTGCTGCCGTCCGGTGTCAACGGGCGGCAGCAGCCGGTCTTGTAGTTGTGTCGGACGTGTAGTGACGTCGGCGATTTATTGAGCGGCTTTGACCTTGTCCAGGATTTTGCCTTCAATCGCTTCCAGCTTTGCCGGTACGGGCGGATACCATTTGATATTGTCGATATCGGCCTTGCTGAAACTTCGCTCGAAGTTCGCCTTGACCTCTGCATCATAAAATTCGATCGCGCCGGCCGAAGCGGTTGCGTATTTTTCCGCATTGGTGAAAACGGCTGCATTTTCCGGGCGCATCATGAAGTTGATCCATTTATACGCACCTTCGACATTTTTTGCTTTGGCCGGGATCGCGAACGTATCGATCCAGCCCAGCGCACCGCTTTTCGGAGCGACGAAATCGATGTCCGGATTTTCGGCGTTTAATTTCCAGCCGCCGTTGTCCCACGCCATCGCCACGTTGACTTCACCTGAGCGCATCGACTGCAGCAGCGCGTCGCCGTTGGTCCAGTAGGTTTTGACAATGCCTTTACCGTCGATCAGTTTCTGGCCGACCTCGTCCATCAGCGCTTTGTACTTCTCCGCGTCGCCGTAGAGGGCAAACGGGTCGGTGCCCGAAGCGAACGCCATCGCGATCAGGGTCGGGCGCTTCAGGCGATAGCTGACCCTGCCTTCGTATTTCGCGTCGAGCAGCGCCGCATAGTCATCGGCGTCGGGGGCGGCTTTTTTATTTACGATCAGGCCGGAAGTGCCGTATACATGGGGGACGCCGTAGCTTTTGCCGTCTACCATCGTGTTCTTTTTAACGGCGTCGAGCATTGATCCGACGATGAGATCGGCATCTATCTTGGCATAGTCGATCGGCTGGTAGATGCTGAACTTTTCTTGAACCGAAGAGATACGGTCCTGGCTCGGCTGGGCCAGGTCAAACCCGGCGCCGCGGGTGGCGCGCAGCTTGGCGATCATCTCTTCGTTGTTGGAAAAGGTGGTTTTTACCGTGATGCCGGTTTCCTTTTCAAATTTTTCAACCAGTGACTTCGGCGCATATCCTTTCCAGGTGAGCAGTTCCAGCGTTTCAGCGTTGGCGGCTGCGCTGAGGCTGAACAGAAATCCGCCTGCCATCAGCAGGGAAAGCACTCTCTTCTTCATCTTGTCCTCCATGACATGTGGTTGGAATAAGGTTTGTTGGTACTGCAGTTCTATCGCACAGGCCGGATATATCGGGTCTGTAGCGACAATAATCGCGTTAATACTTCAGACTCGGGAGCACCAGGTGGTCTATCCAGTTACGCAGCTCCTGTTCCCGTATCCGTACATCGATGATATCGTCATCGATGTCAAGTTTTTTCCGCAACGTTTCGTTGTCCTGGTTTGCAGCCAGGGCGTGCATATCGTCGGCATACCGGCAGACCGCTTCGGGGTCCGGGAAAAAACCCTCGTTGACCAGCGGTACCGCCCTGGCTGCGATCAATTTGGCCATTTCCAGCAGATTGTATTCAGGATGGTACTGGGCTGCCCAGAACGTACCGTTTTTGTGCTTTACTTCCAGGGCCTGCACCCCGCAATGCTCATTCGAGGCAAGGAGCGTCCCCCCCGCGGGAAGCCGGGTCACTTCATCGAGGTGCATCACGAAGCCGTCATACTGATTCGGCTTGCCCCGCAGAAAGGCAGATTGTTTTCCGGCTTCAGTCAGCCGGATATTCCTGCCGATCGACCATTCCCTGCCGCGCGGGTTTTTCCGGACTTCACCGCCGGCCGCGACTGCCGCCATCTGGATTCCCCAGCAGCTGCCGTAGGACGCTATACCGTGCTCGTATGCCGCCTGGGCAAACGCAATCTGTCTGGCGACCCGCTCGTCGTCTGCATGATAGATGGTCAGATCCGAGCCGGTCCAGATAATGCCGTTGAAATCGCCAATGTTTACCCCGTCGGGCAGAATATCTCCGGCATCTGCGGCAAAGCGCAGCGTGATGCGCGCGTCCGGCACGTATCGATGGAGGAAATCAATAAAGAAATCATGGGGGTGCCCGACTCCGGACAGATCGAAATTATCCCGGCTTTGCTTCGGGTATCCGTTGAGAATCAGGATGGAAAGCGGCTGTTTCGTTTCAATCATGGTTTGTCCAATTGGCATTACTCCCGTTTCAGATCCCGCAGTTTCTGCGGAAAATCGGTGATGAGTTTGTCCACGCCGGCATCAAGAAACCGTTTCATTTCTTCGGGGTCGTTGACGGTAAAAAGGTTTACCCGGCACCCTTTTGCCCGGGCCTTTTCGATCTGCTTTTCATCGGTATATGCGGCGTTGGCGTTGTATATGCCGTATTCATAATTTCCCCAATCCTGAACCCCCGATCCGGGTATGCCGATCAGTGCGTTTATTTCGATGTCGGGCCGTTTTTTCCTGACCTGGTCCAGGTAGGTGAACACAAACGATGATATGGACATATTCCCGGGCGGCAATTGAACCTCATCGATCATCTGCAGAACTTTTTCCACCACCGGAAAATCCGTGTGCGGCGGCGGCAGCTTTTTCAACTCCAGATTGATGTACCAGTTTCTGTCCTTGATGAATTGCAGGACCTCCTTTAACACCGGAATCCTGGCCTGACTCATGGCCGCGCGCTCCGATGCATCGACATTGCCGTCTGCGATTTCGCCGAGCGGGTCGGTTTCAACGAACCAGGAGCCGGCATCGAGGCTGCGCAACTCCGCCAGGGTAAAGGTGGTAACGGGCTGCTCTTTTCTGCCCGGGAATTTTTGCTCGACATCGGTGGTTCGGGTCAGCAGGTCGTCATGGAAAAGGATCAGTTCCCCGTCCCGGGTCACGGCAACATCGACTTCAACGCCGTGAGCACCGATCTGCCAGGCCTTTTCAATGGCCGCCATCGTATTTTCAGGAGCCAGGCTGTCGGCCCCCCGGTGGGCGATGTTGAAGATGTGAGCGGAACCCTGGTTGGATGATGGAGTCATGGCGCTTGTTGTACTCTCATAGAATTCATAGAAAACAAGGATACGTTGTAGCACACTAATATTCGAAGATGACAACAAAAATTAAAATATGCTACAGTGCAGAATGTAGCAACGCACCGGTCTAAAAACAAGTTCATAAATTCAAAGCATCCAGAAAAGAGGATAATAAATGAAACTGTCAGGTAAAGTTGCATTAATCACGGGAGCGGCGAGCGGCATCGGCAGAGAATCGGCCCTGCTTTTCGCCCGGGAAGGGGCGTCGATTGTTGCCTGCGATGTGAATGACCAGGGTGGTGCCGAAACGGTTGCGCTGATCGAGCAGGCCGGCGGTAAAGCAGTCTATGTCCACAGCGATGTCTCCAGGTCTGAGGATTGCCTCAAAATGGTGCAGCTGGCCGAATCCGAATTCGGTGCGTTGCATGTCATGTTCAACAACGCCGGCATCATGGACAGCCGGGACGATAATGCCGAAGTGACCGATGAGGACGTGTGGGACCTGACCATGGATATCAACCTAAAAGGCGTGTTTCTCGGCTGCAAGCATGGTATTCCGGCCCTGAAACGTGCCGGCGGCGGCTCCATCATCAACACGGCTTCGTTCGTCGCCCTGCTCGGTGCCGCAACGCCCCAGATCGCGTACACGGCTTCAAAAGGCGGAGTTCTGTCGATGACCCGGGAACTGGCGGTCATCCATGCCCGGGAAAACATCAGGGTTAACGCACTCTGCCCCGGACCGCTGAGGACCGAACTGCTCATGAAATTCCTCGATACCGAGGAGAAACGGCAGCGCCGCCTGGTGCATATCCCCGTCGGTCGTTTCGGCGAAGCTGCGGAGATGGCGAAAGCGGCATTGTTTCTGGCCAGTGATGATGCGTCATATGTGACCGGTACGGAGTTTACCGTCGACGGCGGTATAACTGCTGCGTATGTGACTCCGGAATAACGCTTATCCGGCATTCAGCAGATCGCGTCCTTCCAGGTGTGTGTCCGAACTCCAGATGGCCCGGTACGATGATGCGCCCATAACGCAAACGCTCCTCTGTTTGAGGCGGCCTTGAAAGATCCGGATTTTCCTTTAAGACCATGGCGCGAATGAACATTTTCCCGCAGCCATATTCTATATGTCGAGGGAAAAATCGACATCCGCAACGCGGCGTTTGGACGAAAAGACAATCTTTCAAGGTTGCCTTGAGTTTGCGTTATCGTAGTGTGGAGCTGTTATGTTTACGTCAATGATAGGTTATAATTGCATGAGTCATCTGCTTTGCAGCAATAACGCGAGCAACAGAGCCCGGTCCACGAGGCTGTGCCGGAAGATGAATTCAGATTTTTGCTTGTCGAATCCGCCGATGGGACCGAGCCCGTCAAGCTTGGGCACATCGATTGAGATATTGCAGATATCGGATGAACTCCATCGGTGCTCGGGGATAACACTGCTGTCTATTCTCTTAGCGATTCGGCTCAGGGTGTCGAACAGTTCCTGGTTATGCGCGCTCGCGGGCAGCGGGGGCCTGGTTAAACCGCCGTCAAGCTGTGATTGAAAGGTTTGCGCCAACTTTCTGGTAAGGTTTGCTGTTTTCCTGATGCGCTGGTCTATCCTTTCGAAATCCTCGACCGAACTGAAGCGGACGCTGATCTTCGCGGTGCCGTAAGCGATCATCTTGAAAATGTTTGAATGAAAGTCGGTGGCGAAAGGAGCGATAACGTTTTCCGGGTCGTTCTTTCCTATATCGACGATGGCAGAGATTGTCCTGAAAAAGTGTGCTGCGGCCAGGGCCACATTCGCCGAGCGGCTCGAGTCAATGAGCTTCAGATTGTAGGTGTATGAGGCCGATCCCGACCTGGAGGTAATAATACTGCCCTCGCTGCTGCCTCCGTGCAGGCTGATTACCCGCTTGGCCTTTGCTGCCTTCTGGGCGGTAATATTACGGGAGAATTTCCCGGCGATGGATGAGTCGGTGATGACCAGCACGCCAATTTTCAGTTTACGCAGCAGCCTCGCAAAACGCAGTGCCTGGAATGCAGAGATACAGGTCACGACGCCACCTTTGTTTTCCCAGATGCTGGTTCCGTACAGACGGAGTTCAGTGGCCTGAAAGTTCTCATGACTCGACATTTTTACCGAATCGTCGATCGGCATGAGGATGAGGTAATCAAGATTTTCGCTGGAGGTATTGCTGAGGAACAGGATATTGCCGATCTCGAGTTCCGGGTGGATCTCGCTCGAAAAATTAAGTGGTACCAGTTGAGATTTGATCAGGTCGGCGCACTTGTTGACACCTTCTATATTTCTCACGTGCGTGTCGATATTAACAAGTTTTTCCAGAACCGTTTCAGTCGAATGCTGGTGTCCGCGCAGGTAGGTGCGCAGCCGGTTTTTCAAGGGCAGCTGCTTGTCTTTTTCTTCAGGGAGTTTGGCGAGCAGGCTTCCGGAAAAATAACGAACCGACGCGACATCGAGCATCTTGTTGACGAGGGCGCAGAAATCGTAACCGGCTATGCCGGCGGCGTGCACGTATGAACCGGTTCGCCCCAGACTCGCCATGGAGTTTACTTCCAGCAGGTAGATATTGCCGGCTTCGTCCATGCGGATATCGACCCGGGCAAAATCCCTCAGCTCGAGGGCGCGAAATGCCTGCTTGCTGAACTCTATCATCTGCTCGGCCGTCTCTGCCGGCAGATCTGCGGGGCAGACCTTCTGCTTGGGCTGTTTCTTCTTGTTTTCTTCGGTCTGGATCGCGTTCGGGTCTCCCTCCAGGTCGAACTCCAGAACCGGAAAGGCTTCGATCGGGGAATTTCCCAGCAACCCGACCGCAAACTCACGACCGGGAATGAATTGCTCGACCAGCGCTTGCTGCTGGAATTCAGTGACGATGAAGTGGATGGCTTCGCGCAGATCATCCTCCTTGTACACGACCCTTAGACCAAATGAAACACTCTCCATCTTCGGTTTTACGATAACCGGATAGCGCACGTCGGTAAGATCGTCATCAGCGGTGTTGAATACCCAGAAATCAGGGGTCGGCAGGCCGTTATTCTGCCAGACGACCTTGGTCATGACCTTGTCCAGGGCGATGGCGTGTCCCGACGGGGTTGAACCCACGTACGGAATGCCCAGCATCTCGAGCAAGGAGGGGAGGTGGGTATAGCGGCTCTCACCCTGAATGCCGTAGGCCATGTTGAATACCATCCCCATCTGGTCGCCGTCGATGGCTTTGGGCATGAAATGCTGCAGGCGCTCGATGACGAACATGTTGCCGTCTATAACCCGGGTGTTGTGTCCGCCCCGCTCGAGGCAGTTCGCCACCCGCTGGACATTCTTTTCGGAATAGAATTCCTTGTTCTGCATACCGAATTTATTGAGAACGCCGGTGAGATCCTTGTTATAGATAATCGCAACTTTCATTTTTTCTGCCCCCTCGTTCAGTTATTCCATTACCCCGCACATGTTCAGGAAGTTCTTGACCATCAGCAGGCCGTGGCCGCTGGTAACCTCGGGATGGGCCTGAAAACCATAGATGGGTTTGTCCTTGTGGCGGATAATTTCATTCGGCGTCGTGTCCGACTCTGCAATCGAAACGAAATTTTCGGGCAGTTCGGATACATGGTAGGAATGTTTTTTGACCAGGTTTACCTCCTGGGTATCTATACCGGCAAAGATGGGGTCGTCCTGGGTCAACCGCACGATTTCCCGTTTCTGATGGTACTTGTCGAGTTTCTTGATGCGTCCCCGGTAGGCTGCTGCAATTATTTCATGGCCCAGACAGAATCCGATGGTGGGTACATCGAAATTCATGAGTGCAACATAGTTGGTCGTCAGATTGAGCGGCTCGTACGGATTGCCCCGGCCGCCTGATAATATGATCCCGGAGACCTCAGATTTGACGGACAGGGTGATCGGTTGATTGTGATCGAAAAATACATAGTCGAAATCCTGTTCCGCAAGAAATTGACGCTTGAATTTTTTGATAAAACTGCTCTGGTTGTCAATGATCAAAATCATTTTTCTTCCTCCCGCTGCGTTCTGTGCAGACACCAATCGTTTGATACGGTATTACCTAATCACTGTTTGCCAATGCCGTCGCGCGGTTATTTTTTCTTGAATATCGCTCTCCAGCCGGTAATCGGCTGCATGATCGGGCGGCAGACATTGCTGACGGAACCCGCCTGTTCCGTGACGTAGAAGGCCTCTGGGTCAATCATCAAAACCGTATGCATCAGGTTCTTCAGGTCTTTCCGGCGACAGACGACATACAGTTCCTGCACCGGGCCGTCTTTGCCTTCTCCGGCGAAGGTGGTGACCCGGTAGCCTTTGTCCCGCAGTGTCGCGGCCATCGAGCCTGAATTTTTCCTGCTGATGATCCGGAAAATCAGGTGGCCTATGGCAATCCATTTTTCAATCTTGATGCCGACGAGGTTCCCGCTCGCAAACCCAAACGCATAGACGATGCCGAGCAAGGGCTGCTGCGTGACGGTCTGCACGATCGTCGAGACGACGACCAGCCAGATGGCTGACTCGAAAAAGCCGAGCATGAATGCCAGCAATGTACGTCCGTGCACGATTGCGATCGTACGAAGCGTACCGAGTGAGACATCGACCAGGCGGGCGAAAAAGACAAAGACCGCGTAGAGCCAGTCAGTGTTTTGCAGCAGTCCAAGCACATCCATTCCCATACCTATGTAAAAAATGTGATGATGAAAATTAAATAAAGTCAGTACCTTGATAAGGAACACCCGGCAGGCGTCCTGAAGTCAGGCTGGCGGTATTTACAACCTTCTTGTTGATACTGCAAGATAATTCTGCAGGAAGGCCATAACAAGTAAATGAATCGATAGTCGGGGCACGCGTAAACGCTCAATCGAACGCTAGAACCACTTCTTGAACTTGAGCAGCGCTATCATACCGATGGAGACGGCCACGATCCCGATACAGATTGCCAGGAAACCGTATGGGTTTTCCGCCCCCGGAATGCCACCTACATTGATTCCCAGGAGACCGGTGAGAAAGCCGAGCGGCAGGAACAGCGTGGCCACCAGTGACAGCGTGTACATGCGTTTGTTGAGTGTTTCCGATAGCTTACTGAGAATCTCCTCCTGCACGACGATGGCGCGGTCACGGATCGAGTCGAGCTCTTCCACATAACGGTTGAACTTGTTGATGCTCTCTTTGATATGCAGTTTGTCCCGTTTCGTCAGCCAGCCGGGAGGGTCGCTGACGAGATGCTCGAGTGCCGCTCGCTGCGGCATGAAAAAACGCTTCAGCCTGATTGCCTGGCGCCTCAGCTGGGCCAGCAGCGCTCGGCTTTCCGGTTCATCATCCGTGATCAGGCGATCTTCCAGCATTTCGAAATCATTTTCGATCTGCTCGACGACGGTTTCGGCCCGCAGCGCCAATCCCTCTATGAGAAGCGTGACGAACTGTCGCGTCGAACCGGGGCCTTTCCCTCGCTCGAGAGAGGTTCTGATATCCTCGAGGGAAAGCAGCTTTCTCCTGTTTGACGTGATGATGCATCGCTCATTGGCCCACATGCGGACGGCGATCATGTCCTCGGGGTCGGAACCGGGGTTGAGATTCACCCCGCGCAGCGACAGGAACAAGCCGTCCGGCAGGGCGAGACTGCGTGGTCTTGTGTCGTCGTCAGAAAGGTTGGCTTTGATGATGGGATCAAGCCAGTCGATGCCGTTCAGCCACTCGAGCGCAGCGCTCTGGCTGTAATCGAGATGAACCCAGCAGGGCGATTCGTCCGAACCGGGCACACCGGTAAAATCGGCCAGGCCGACTGCCGCCCCGCCGCCTTTTTTATCCAGCGATATGATCTGCAGCGGTTGGTTGATAGACATATCAGGCTCCACCATGTTTCCACCCTCGCCCTGTGTAGCTCCTAGGAGTCAGATACTCCCCGGCTTTCCTTCAGATGAACATCGCGCTGCGGGAACGGGATCTCGATGCCATGCTCCCTGAAGGTCTTGTCGATAGCCATGTTCAACTCACTGCGTACGCGCACCTTGAGGTCGATGTCCTTTAAGTGAACGAGCAGATCGAAATTGAGTGAACTGTCGCCGAACATCTGAAACAGCGCTCGCGGCTCCGGGGTTGAACCGTCGGTTATCACCTGCTTGTGGGCATGGGCTACCTCGAGCAGCAGGCGCTGTACGAGTTCGGTATCACTCCCGTAGGCGACACCGACCGATACCCGAAGGCGACCGCGCATGTCCTCGAACATCATGTTGGTTACCTGGTTCGCTATCAGTTCAGAGTTGGGCACGATTACGTCCGCGCGGTCGAAGGTCTGCACGATCGTGGAGCGAATACTGATTTTTTTGACATAGCCTTCGGTGGTTCCCACCACAATCCAGTCCCCTTTTTTGATCGGACGTTCGAACATCAGGATGAGGCCGGATATGAAAT